>FWWM01012622.1_pt1 | contig 13991 bp, 12 predicted proteins | sample 2228351 | NCBI WGS metagenome assembly FWWM01 (sample SAMEA103939774, study PRJEB20133) | metagenome | reverse complement strand
AGACTGCGGCTGACCGATTCGTGTTGGCTCAAGCGCTTGTAGGTCACCATGACTTCAGTTTACCCTTCAACGCCCCTATCGCGCCACAACTCTATTGTTGATCCAGCGCTGACCCACGGGTCAACCACGCCCGCCGCCGGCCAATTGCTCCATCAATCGGATCAAGATCGAATCGTCCAGATGCGACCAACCCTGCGCCGCCGCGAGGTGGTAGAGCTGTTGGGTCAGCCCACCCAGCACCAGCGGATGCCGGGCGGCGTTCGCCTCGCCCATCACGATGCCGATGTCCTTGACGAGGATGCTGAGCGCGCTCTTGGGTGGCTCGAACTCGCGGCGGATCATGCGCGCGCCGCGATTCTGGAACATCCAGCTATTGCCGGCGCTGTTGCCGATCACCTCGAAGACCAGCTTCTCATCCAGCCCGAGTTTCTTGGCGAAGACCAATGCCTCGGCCGCTGCTGCGTTGTGGATGCACACCAGCAACTGGTTGATCATCTTCATCGCCTGGCCATCACCGGGATGCTCACCGATGTGATAGATGTTCCTGCCCACCGCACGCAAGAGGGGCAAATTCGCCTGCAGCACATCCGCCGGTGCGCCTACCATGATGCTGAGCGTCGCCTCTTGCGCGCCAACCTCGCCGCCGCTCACCGGCGCATCAACATAGTGCAGGCCGCGCTCGGCCAGGGCGGCGGCGATCTCGATCACCGCAGCGCGGCTCATGGTGCTCATGCCGATCACGGTGCCGCCGGGACGGAGCGCCGCTGCCGCATTGCCCGCGCCGAAGAGCACGTCGCGCATCTGGGCGTCGTTCACCACCATCGTGATCAACACATCGGCGTCGCGCGCGGCATCCGCCGGGTCGGCCGATGTAACGACGCCGGCAGCAGCAACGGCCTCCATAGCCGCGGGTGCGACGTCGAAGCCGCGCACCGCAAAGCCAGCGCGCACCAAGTTGATCGCCATCGGCCGGCCCATCACCCCCAGGCCGATGAACGCAATGCGGGTAGTGCGTGGCGGTGCAGCGTCAGCCATTGGCACGCTCCGGGGGCGGCTGCAACAGCTCCAGGGTGATGCCGTTGCAGTCGAGGAAGTAGACGGCGTAGCCGCCCTTGTTCACGCCGTGCTCGATGGCAACCGGCTTGTCGGCCTTGAACTGCACGCCGAGGGCCTTCAAGCGTTCGAATTCCTTGTGGATGTCGTCTACGATGAAGGCCCAGTGACCGATGCCGGTGTGGTTGGTCGAGAGGTCGAGATCGTCGCGGCCGTGTGGGTGGACGTATTCCACCAACTCGATGTGGTGGTTTGCCCGCTCGGCCAGCGGCTGACCCGGCACGCGCAACTGAGCCACTTTCAGATGCGCATCAGGGAATGCCACCAGCCGCGCGGTGTATTCGTTGTGCTGCTCCTGCCCACGAAAGTACTCCAGGCCGAGCACCTCCGTGTACCACCTGACCGACTCCTCGAGGTTCCTGACGGTGAACGAGACGTGGAAGATGCCTTGAATCATAGAGATATAAAGCCTGCAGCTACTTGCCATTCATCAATCGCAGCGCGCCCTGCACAATGGCGCCCGGCTGCGGCAGCACGAGCTCTTCAAGCGTCCTGGCGGCATGGATCGGCACGTCCAGCCCGGCCACGCGCACGATCGGCGCGTCGAGTTCGTCGAACGCCATCTCCATCACGCGCATGGCGATCTCCGCGCCGACGCCGCATGCTGCATGTGACTCGTGGGTGATCAGCAAGCGATGCGTCTTCTTCAGCGACTTCACGATCGTCTCCATGTCCATGGGCACGGTGCAGCGCAGATCAATCACCTCGGCAGAGATGCCATGCTCCCTCTGCAGGGTCTCGGCTGCCTCGAGCGCGAACAACAACTGCCGCGAATAGGCGACGATGGTGAGGTCGCTTCCCTCACGCTTCACGTCGGCGACGCCGAGCGGGATGGTGTATTCGCCATCGGGCACCGGTCCTTTGGTGTTGTAGAGCAGCTTGTGCTCGATGAACATGACCGGGTTCTCGTCGCGCAGGGCGCTCTTGAGCAGCCCCTTCGCGTCGGCAGGCGTGGCAGGCAGGATGACCTTGAAGCCGGGGATGTGGGTGAACAGCGCCTCGAAGCTCTGGGAATGCTGAGCGCCATTGCCGCGTCCGCCGCCCTGCTGGGCGCGGATGACCATCGGCACCTTCACGCGCCCGCCGCTCATCGCGCGCATTTTGGCTGCCTGATTCCAGATCGAATCGGCGGCGACCAGGGCAAAGTCCATGAACATGAGTTCGGGCACGGGTCTTTTGCCGGTCATGGCCAGGCCGACGCTCATGCCGATGAAGCCGGCTTCGCTGATGGGCGTGTCGCGCACGCGGTCGGGGCCGAACTTCGCCAGCAACCCTTCCGTGACGCGGAAGACGCCGCCATAGGCGCCGATGTCTTCACCCATCAGGATGATGCTCGGATCGCGCTCCATCTCCTCGGTGAGCGCTTCACGCAGTGCCTGGGTATAAGTCAGTTCTCTCATGCAGCTATGAGTGTCGCGCTACGCGTCGTCGGCCGTGAGCAAAGCGCGTGCGCCCACGGCGGATAACGCACGGCTGTTCAAATCCAGAAGTCCGTATAAACCTCGTCGGGGTCGGGATAAGGTGACGCTTTGGCAAAGCGGACCGCTTCTTCGATCTGCCGTTGGACGCGTGTGTGGATGGCATCGAACTCGGCATCGGTCACGCCCTCGGCCTGGGCCAGGTGGGTGCGCAGGCGTTTGATGGGGTCGCGTTCGCGCCATTGGGCCACTTCTTCCCTGGTGCGATAGCTCTCCGAATCGCCGACCATGTGGCCGAGCAAGCGATAGGTGCGCGCCTCGATGAACGTGGGGCCTTTGCCTTCGCGCGCGTGGCGCGCGGCATCGCTGACGGCGTCGTAAACGGCACAGACGTCGTTGCCGTCCACCACCACTGCGCGCATGTTGTACCCTTTGGCCCGATCAGCGACCTGCTCGAGCGGATTGGACTTGGCCAGCGGCGTCATTTCGGCATAGAGGTTGTTCTCGCACAGCAAGATGAGCGGCAGCTTCCACAACTGCGCCATGTTCAGCGCTTCGTGAAAGGCGCCCTGGTTGATCGCGCCATCGCCGAAGATGGTGAGCGCCACGCGATCGCTGCCGTCGAGCTGTGCGCTGAGCGCTGCCCCGGCGGCGATCGGCACCCCGGCACCCACGATGGCGTTCTCACCCAGCAGGCCGATGCTCGGATCGGTCCAGTGCATGGAGCCGCCCTTGCCTTTGCTGATGCCGGTCTTGCGGTTGAGCATCTCGGCCATCGCCGCGTTCACATCAATGCCTTTGGCGATGCACGCGCCGTGGCCGCGATAGGTGCAGGTCATGTAGTCATCGGGACGGATGGCGAAGCACGCGCCTACGGCCGTCGCTTCCTGACCGACACAGGGGTGCAACGAGCCGCGGATTTCTTTCTCCATGTAGAGCTGGACACAGGCTTCCTCGAACGCGCGGATCAGCACCATGCGCTCGTACATCGAGAGCAGCAATTCTTTCGGAAGAGACATAGGCAGGATATTCCACGTCGAATGGATCGAGTGGAGATTGTATGTCATTGTATGTCGAAGTAGGAAAGCGCGCATCTGCATCCGGCGGCGTCCGTCTCATCATGCCCCGATGCGCAGCCAGGCGCGCATCCCAAACGCCCGATTCAACGAAGCGATCTAGGCACGGCGCTTGCGCTGCCGCGTTTCGCTCGATGCGTCGCCCTCGTACACCTCAGCGATCGCCAGTTGCACGACGTTGAGCAAGGTGTTGATGCGCTTGACCAGCTTCGAGCTATCGCCCGGACGAACCGGCGCCGTCTCCGCAAGATCGAGCGTGGCTTCGAGCAGCTTGTCCCGGAAGAACAGCGCTGCCTGCAACGCATCTTTGAGCAACGCACCGGCCGCTTTGCTCAACTCCCCGTAGTCCTTGCCCAGCGCACGAGCTTCTTCCAGCAGGTGAGCGCCATCGTCGGCGGAGATGTATTGCAGCGTCAGACCCATCAACCGGCGGCCGAGCGCGCGGTGACGCTCGCGCATCGGCTCATCCAGCGCAGCCAGCCAGCCGGCTTCGCTGCGCTGGGGCAGATCCTGTCGGGCGCGCATGATCGCCTGATCAGCCCACGCCTCGGTCAGCGACGCGGCGCGCCGGGCCACGCGATGTGCCTCGGCAAAGCGTTGCAAATCGGTCAGTGCATAACGGCGATGCCCACCGGGCGTCAGCATGTAGGGGACCTGGCCGGCATCCGACCAGCGACGCAACGTTGCCGGATGAACATTCAAGTAGGCGGCGGCATCGCCCAGGGATAGCCAGGTCTCGTTCGCGCGTTCTTGTGACATTTTGCCCAGTCTACTCGTGACAAAAATCCTATGCAAAACTATGCAAATCTATATAATTGCTCTCATCCTGATTGGAGATTACTGATTCATGCATCCGGTATACAGACCGTTGTCACTGGCTCAACGCGCCTTGCTGATCGGCGTCGGCACAACGTCACTCGGCGTCGGTGTCGCAGGCATGTTCCTTCCCGGCGTGCCAACGACCATCTTTCTGCTCATCACAGTAGGTTGCTACGCCCGCAGTTCCGAGCGATTGTACGTCTGGCTGGTCACGCGACCCTGGCTGCAGAAGCCGCTAGAGACGGTCTTCCGATTCAAGGAACGCGGCACCCTGCCCTTGCGCATCAAGTTGATTGCGCAGACCGTCGCCTGGTCATCGTTCGTCCTGACCGTGTTCAGCAACGCCGGCTTGTTCGCTCAAATCGCTACGCTGGCATTGGCGACCACGTGCTCCGTGGTGATGGCGATCCTCAAGACCGACGATGAGGGCATTCCCATGCGGGCATGGGGCTTTACGCTTCCCGACATCGCCGCACAGTTGTGGTTCGGGGCACTGGCCGGCGCACTGGGCGGGTTGATCTGGGGCATTGGCGGGCGCGTGATCATGCGCTTTGTGGCGAACATAGCCGGACAACCGCCCCAATTCGACCCGCGCCTGACGATGATGATGCTCGTCGCGACGACGATCCTGGGGCTGCTCACCGGCCTGGCCTACGCCGGCATCCGCCGTTTGTTGCCAAAGCACAAGTGGGTCCATGGCGCCGTCTTCGGCCTGCTGGTCATGTTCACCCTGGGCACGGTCTTGTATCTGAACCCCTACCTGCAAGCGGACATCGCGCGGGTCGGTTTGCAGTGGCGCGAGCTGATCGTCGCTCTGTTCGTCCCCAACTTCATCGTCTATGGGCTGGTGACGAGCCTGACGTTCGGCCGGCTGGCGCGCGACAAAGCGGCGCTGGCGGCATATCGCGACGCACAACGAGCGGAGCGCTCAGGGCCAGTCCAGTAGCCGGGCGAGATTCCCGCCCAACACCTGGGCGATCTGCGCATCGGACCACTCCGGCATATGCGCGCGCACCAGCATAGGCGAATCTCCACTCCAGACCAGGTGCTCCGGCCCGAAAGCAGTGGCGACCTGGCGGACAAAGCGGCGCACGCTGGGGTAGATCGGTGCATCGTCGGCGATATGGTCGAGGCCGGATAACTTCATGACGACGTTGGGGAAGTCCGCCAGAGCCAGCACTTCGGCATATTCGGGGATGGTGCCATAGGCCGGCTCGCCGAGGTGGTCAATCAGCACCGGCGTCGCGGGGAAGGCGGCGATCAGGTCACGCGTCTGCGCGGCGTAGTTCGGGCCGATGTGCAGCTCAACGATCAATTCTAGCTCGGCTGCCTTCTCCCACAGGGCACGCACGCCGGCATCGGCAAAGCTATCGAAGTAGGTGTCTTTGCCGCGATGGGCATGAAAGCGCGTGGCGACGATGCCCGGCTGACGCCTCACCAGATCCTCGAGCTTCCGCGGCGCGTCGGGATCCTGGGGATAAAACAGCGATGTCGCGCGCAGGCGCTCCGGCTCGCGCGCCAGCGCATCGAGCACAAGCGCGTGGTCGTCGCCATAGGGCTCCGGCTGGACGATCACCGCGCGATCCACACCGCGTTCGTCCAGGGAGCGCAGGTAATCCTCCAGTGGGTCGGTGTGCGTCTGTTGTGGGATGTAGGTTGCGCGGGGATGCCAGGGGTAGCGCGACGTGTCACTGCTGAACAGGTGATGGTTCCACTCGATGATCATCAAAAAAATCTAGTAACGTGTTGGTATATCAGACATTCGGGCTATTGGATTCTACCGGGACTTGAATAAATCATGGCCGTTCCCGCGTCATGCCCGCAGTCCTCGCTTCCGCGGAGATAAGCCGCCGTCCTCTGCGAGCACCTTCGGCTTTCGCGAGGACAAGCCTCCATCCTCGCTGCACTTCAGCCCCGTTGCGCGGAGGCGTGCGTCATCATTGAGCCGAACATCTGCGCGTAGGCGCCGTCACGTCGCATCAGCGATTCATGCGTGCCTTGCTCCACCACGCGGCCCTGTTTCAACACATAGATTCGATCGGCCAGCTGCAACGTCGGAAGGCGATGTGCTGCGACGATGACGGTTTTGTCTCGTGCGAGTGCGCGTAACGCGTCTGCCAGAAGTTGCTCGGTCTCGGCGTCAATTGCGCTGGCGGCTTCATCCAGCACGAGGATGGGCGGGTTGGCCGCCAGCGCACGCGCCAATGCAATGCGCTGGCGTTGACCGGTCGAGAGCACCCGCCCATTTTCGCCAACGCGCGCGTCCCACCCGCCGGGCAGCGCCTCAGCCACGCGGTCTGCCCCCGCCGTGCGAATGGCGCGCTCGATCTGTGCTTCACTCGCCTCCGGCGGCGCGGCGTACGTGACGTTGTCGAGCAGTGTGCCGTCGAACAACGGCATGTCGCCGCTGACGAAGCCGATCTGCGCGCGCACCGACGCCAGCGTCACACGCGCGATGTCCTGGCCATCCACGAAGATGCGCCCGCTGCCCGGTTCACGGAAGCGCGGCAGCAACTCGAGCAGTGTGCTCTTGCCCGCACCGTTCGACCCGACAATTGCCACCAACTCGCCGCGACGTGCGCGCAGGTTGACGTGGTCGAGCACCCGCGTTTCGCCATAGCTGAACGACACGCCGACGATAGCCACTTCGCCCTCGCTCACGCGCAGAGGCGGCAAGCCGGCGTCGTTGGCCGACTCGGTCGGCTCGACGAGCGTTTCAACCAGGCGCTCCACCGAAATGCGCGCTTCCTGAAAGTAGCGATTGGCGATGACGACCTGACGCAAGATGGGCAGGAGCAGCCCGAGCACCGTGTAGAAGGCGACGAGCTGACCCGCCGTCAATCGTCCTGCTTCGGCTTCGCCCGCCGCCATCATCAGCGCCAGCACGCTGGCGACTGCGACGACTCCCGCTGCATAGCCCTGCATGCGCCCGCCGATGGATGCGACGCGCGCACCACGATCTGCCAGCTTGCGCGTCAATCGCTCGAAGCGTTTCGACTCGGCGCCCTGGCGCGAAAAAGTTTTGACCACCGCTAACCCATGGATGCGCTCGGTGAGGTAAGCCGACAGGCGCGTACGGCGGCGGCGACGGGCGCGGCTGGCTTTGCGCAATCGGGGATTTTCGCGCCGGAACAGCACGGCGTAGAGCGGCATCACCAGCGCCACGACGAGGCCCATGCGCCAGTTCGTCGCCAGCAGCGCCAGCAGCAACACCGCCGCGATGAACAGCTCGTGCGCAGTGTTCAGGATGCCCTCTGTGACCAGCCTCTGGACGGCGCGCGCGTCGCTAATGAAGCGCACCAGCAGGCGGCCGGCCCCACGCCGCCTGACCTGATCGAGCGGCAGTTCCTGAACATGTCGCCACAGCGCCCTTCGCATGCGCGACGCGGTTCGCTCGCCGATGCGACCCGCCAGCGTGCGCTGGACAGTGATCAACATGCCGCGCGCGGCTGCCAGCAGCAGCAGCACGATCACGATCCAGCGCACCGCCCACAGCGATTGCGAGGCCGGCCTCTGCGCGTTCAGTGAGACGACGATCGCATCAATCCCCAGACCGAGCAGAACCGGAGCAGTTACCTCGACGATCGAGAAGGCGATCGAAACGGCGGCTGCCAACATCAGCCGCCGTCCCTCCGGTCGAAGATACGGCCAGGTTTGAGACAACGTGATCGCGACGGGATGTTGCCACAGACGATGCCGCATTTGAGCAGGTATGTATTTCAGCCGTGAGGTGATCAGGCATACGTTCATGACATGACCGGTTGCAGCGTCTTCAACTGGTGCCCGTTGTTCGCGTCGTGTTGGGGGAGAACAGCAGGCGCGCCGACCAGGCCGAGCAGAGCCAGCGCTTCGCCCGACAGGATGCGTTCGATGCTCAGACACGGCAGGCCGGTCGCCTCTTCAGCCTCGCGCGTGGCGAGCGGGCTTTGAGTCACCATGCCGCACGTGGCGCGCACAGGCATCCTCAGGGCGTGGAGGCATCGCACTCCGCACTCCGCCGACAAACTGTCGTTGGCCGAAAAGAAGACGTGGCTGATGCGCGAGCGGAAGCGCACGCTTTCAAGCAACATGCGCGTCTCGCGCTGAAAGATGCCGTCGGCCACCTCGATCACGATGTAGTCGGGGTTGTCGTCTTGAAGATGCGCCAGCAGCGTGCAATAGATATCGAGCAGTTCGTGCAGGCTCAGCATGTAGGTGGAGGGATGCCCCACGTCGGTGAAGTCCAGCACGCGCTCGGCCCCGCAACTGGCGAAGTAGCGGCCGTCCTTGCCAGCGGCTGTGCCGGTCACCTTCGCCGCGCCGACGCGAAATCCACTGCCGACCAACGCGCGAATCAGCGTGCCGACGGTGGTCGTCTTGCCGGAGTTCATCGAGGCTCCCACGACGAGGATCACTTCGCACGTGCTGCCGACGTCTCGGCTTGGCAGGCGAAACTGCGATAGGTTCAACGGGCGGCCGTGCAAATCGCTGACAGCGCCCAGGAAGCGCAGACGGGTCGGCTCGCTCATCGCTGCATGTCGAGACACGACGTGGCCGCACACGCCGCCGATGGACAACAAGTCGAACATTTCGGGCGTCTGGGTGGGCACGTAGCCTTCGAACTGATCGGTGGCGTAGCGGTTGCCGAATGCGCCGATGATGTGATCGCCGGGGAACAGGCTAAACGTCACACCGGAACGATGCTCGATCGTAGTGTGCTTGCCGACACTCACCACCTCCGCCGCCACGAGATCGCCTGCGCGCGGTGGCCGCGACGGGGCAGTGATCCCAACGATGGCACTGGTGGGCACTGCGTGGGTTGCAAATCCGTGTTTGAAGCGTTGAACATCTATCATCTGCATATTAAATCCTCCTTAACTCATTGCACCGGCGCGCTCTTTTTGGATGGGTGCGCGGTCTATCCGATAAGAGCGTTGGAGGTTGAGCGAAATACACGCAAGCGATGATGCAGCACATCGCAATGCGAATTACCCTCGATGCGTCTCGAAGTACTATCGCGATGTTGACGTTTGATTAAGGTCGCGTGAAACGCCTTGCGTGACTATGCTTTCACCGCACCCGCTGCCAAGCCCTGCACCACAAAGCGCTGCGACAGGTAATACAGCGTCATGATCGGCACGGCGGCGACCACTGCGCCGGCCATGATCAGGCCCCAGCGGAACACGTCGCCGGTGATGAGGTATTGCAGGGCCACTGGCACCGTGCGGATCTCCGGCGAGGTCGTGAAGATCAGCGCCAGGAGCAACTCGTTCCACGCGCCGGTAAAAGTGAAGACGCTGACGGCCACCAGCCCGGGGGCAACCACCGGCAGCAGGATCCGGAAGAGCGCCTGCAGGCGCGTTGCGCCATCTACCATGGCCTGCTCCTCCAAATCCATCGGCACATTGCGGAAGAACCCCATCAGCAGCCAGGTGCTGAGCGGCGCAGCAAAGGTCAGATAGGTGAAGATCAGACCCTGGAGCGTGTTGCCCATCTGTAAGCGGTTGATGATGACCGCCAGGGGGATGAAGAGCAGCGATGCCGGCGTGAGATACGAGAACAAGATCAACCGACCGACCCAGGTTCGGCCGCGATAGCGTAGGCGCACCAGGCTGTAGGCAGCCAGGCAACTGATGAGCACGGAGATCACCGTGGCGCTGCCAGCCACGATCAGGCTATTGCGCATGTTCACGGCGAAGCCGCGCCGGCCTAGCAATTCCACATAGTTCATCAGCGTGGGATTCGGCAGCAACAGCGACGGCAAGCGATAGATGTCGCGGTTGGTCTTGAGCGACACCGTGAGCATGTAGTAGATCGGGAAGAGGATGAGGATAGCCAGCAGGATCAGACAGACGTAGGTGAAGATCTTCTGGCGAGGGCTGAGCTTGCTTAGCATGATCGTGTTGCGTGTCGCGTGTTCCGTATCGAATCAAATGGAATGCGAAATACGCACTACTCCTGATTCCGCTCCAACAACTTCACGCCGACGAAAGCCATCATCGCGAACACCGGCAACATGGCCACCGAGACCGCCGCAGCCTCACCGATGCGCAGGGTCTGCAGGCCAAAGTAGGCCAGCACCGGAAAGGTCATCGTCGCATCCGATGGGCCGCCCTGCGTGATCAGCCAGATATTCTCGAAGCTATTGGTCGTCCAGATCGTCGAGAGTAGTACGACGACCAGCACCACCGGTAGGATGCCGGGAATAGTGATGTGCTGGAAGCGCTGCCAGGCATTTGCGCCGTCAATGGCCGCTGCTTCGTACTGCTCCTGCGGCACGCTCTGCAGCGCAGCCAGGAACGAGATCACCCAGAATGGGAAGCCGCGCCAGAACGTGGCCACGATTACGCTGGGCATGGCCAGCTCCCGGCTGAGGAAGTCTATATTCCCGAAGCCCAGGCCAACCGCGATGATGTTGAACGCCCCGCCCTGAGGCAGGTACAACAGCTTCCACGTCAGGTAGGCCACGAAAGCCGGCATCGCCCAGGGAAGCAGGATGAGCCCGCGCCAGAACTGCCGGGCGCGGATAGCCTGGTTGAGCAGCAACGCGATGCCCAGGCCAAACACCAGCTTCATCGTCTGCACCACGCCGACCAGCACGATCGTATTGACGATGGCTTTCTGGAAGCTGGGCAGTTTGGACAGGTAGACGAAGTTGGCCAGGCCGACGAACTGACCTTCTGTGCCGATCTCGCGGTTGGTGAAGCTGATCGCCACGCCGAAGATGAACGGATAGACGACGAGGATGAGCAGGCAGATCACCACCGGCGCGACCAGGGCATAGCCCAGCAGGCTGGTGCGCTTACTGAGCGAAATGCGAGTTGCGCTAGCAGGAGACTGCAACGTGGCCGGACTTGCCATTCTCGGACATCAGCGACCAGACGCCAGATGCCAGGTCAGACCACAATCGTCCGTCGCATGCCTCTCTGGCATCCGGCGTCTGAACTCTGGCATCTGGACTCTAGCATCTGGCATCTGGACTCTAGCAAAACTTACTTGTACTTGTCGTAGATTGCCTGGCAGGCAGCTTGTGTCTCTTTCACGGCGTCGTCAATGCTGACGTTGTCCACGACCACGCGCTGAATCATCTTCGGGATGAGGAAGTTGGCGTTGAACTCGGCGTAGGCCGGATTATCCACATCGGGGAAGCCGGGCGGTGTGCCATTCTTGGCCACGTCCAGCAAGCCAACATGAATCGGGCTTTCCTTGAACACCGGGAAGTCCACCTGGCTGTTCAGCACCGGGCCGTAGATGGCGTTAGCGTAGTACTCCTTCATGAACTCGTCATCGGCCAGGTACATCAGCAGGTCTTTGGCCAGGTCCTTGTAGCGGCTGGTCACCGGAATGGCGCGCACATTCGGGCCGTAGGGCTGCAACTGCAGCTTCGGACCGGCCGGCAAGCCCGAGAAGCGCGTGGCCGCCAGAAGCTCCGGATCGTTGTCGCGCAGGTTGAGATACACGCTGCCAGGATTGGCGATGAAAGCTGCCTGACCTGCCTGATAAGCCTGGTTGTCGCCTGCACCGTCCCACGTGGTCACTCCCGGCGGGAACAGCCCCTTCCTGTACAGGCCGGTGATCCACTCCATGAAGGTGCGCGTCTCCGGGCTGTCGATCGTGCAGTTCTTGCCTTCGTCGTCGGCAATCCGGCCACCCCACGTCTGGAGCATCGTCACGGTGAGGTTGCCGTCGCCCACGTTCGACAGGGCGAAACCCATGCCATACACATTGGGTGGATCATTGACGGCTTCCGCCATTTGACCCAGCTCCTCCCAGGTCTTCGGTGGATCGTTGAACCCCTTGGCGCTGAGCAGATCGTGCCGGCGGTTGATCAGGTTGCCGCTAAGGCCGAACGGGATGCCCCACACGCTGCCGCCATACACGGCCGGGTCAACCGACTTGGCAGCCGATTCGAGCCAGCCACCGTGTGCATCGCCGATCTGCTTGAACAAGTCGTCCAGGGGCTCGAGCTGACCGTTCTTGGCGAGCAGCTGCATCAGACCCGTGCCCATGTCGAGGGCGTCGGGCATCGTGCCGGCCTCTACTGCGGCCGAGACTTTCTGCTGCGTCTCGTTCTGGTTGATCATGACGACATCCACCTCGATGCCCCGGGACTTGCCCCACTCGGTGATCTTGTCCACCAGCATCTGGTTGGCCACATCGGAGAAGATCAGACCGCCCCAGTAGGTGAACTTGCCGCCGGGCTGTGGCGCAACAGGGGGTTGGGTCGCTTCAGCCGCAGCGGGTTGGGCGGGTTCGGCCGGAGCTGAGGGCTGGGTAGCCGGTGGAGCGGCACAAGCTGCCACCACCAGCGCGAGCGCTGCCGACACAGCAAGCCACCTGGCGCGTCGGCCGGCAGCACATCTCATTACCTGATCGCGATCTCGACGTTCTTCGTGTGAATGCATGTGATAGCCTCCTGATATTGTGAGCAAATGTGAATGCAAATGGCGCTCCGCCGTTTCGCCCTGGCCAGACACATCCCGCAATGACGAACAAACTCCAGTGAACGACAGACCGTTAATAAGGTGGCGACGAAGGGCGATGTGGGATGGAGCATGACAAGTATAGGGTCGAGCGCAGGTCTTGACAACATGATGCAAAGTCGTTAGTATCTGCCCCGACAAATTCAAGTTCGTAAGCACACTCTTATCCAGAGCAGCGGAGGGACCGGCCCGATGAAGCTGCGGCAACCTGAATCGAACAAGGTGCCAATTCCGGCAGCGAAAACTGGAAGATAAGAGCGCGCTAACCAGAGTTGTTATCGCCCTCTTGCACAGTTCTCGCAAGAGGGCGATTCACTTCTAGAAGAGTGTTCTTGCGAACCCAGGCAGGAGTTTCTTGCATGAACACGATCACCCACAACGGGATCCTCTCGGTCAGACTGTGCTTGTGTATTTAGCGGGCCTGCCGCCACGACGCGGCACGTGACCCGCTGCCCCACACGCATATATCGCCATCACCACATTGCGTAACCGGCCGACGCGCACGTTGGCTGGTCTGGTTCTTTGCGCCCTGATGCCGGGCGCACCTGATCAACATGCCGATTCCGCGCATCCGACCTGCACCGTGCGAAGCGAGGCTTGGCCATCGGCCGATCGAACGCTCGCCATCTGCAGAACCGGGAGAATCGGCAAACGAACGAATGAAACAGAGAGCTGAAGACCCATGTCAATCACACGAACAAGCCGCAGAACGCTCGTCGCAGGCGCGCTCGCCAGCGCGCTCATCCTATCGGCATGCAACGCAACGACATCGCCCTCCCAGGGCGCCGCTACCTCGTCGGCAAAGCCGGCCGAAATCCGGCTCGACTACGCCACCTACAACCCCAGCAGCCTGGTGTTGAAGGAATTCGGCTGGCTGGAGGAAGATCTGGCCAGGGACGGCGTCGCCGTCCGGTGGCTGTTCAGTGCCGGCAGCAACAAAGCCAATGAACTCGTGTCCAGCAACGCCAGCGACTTCGGCAGCACCGCCGGCGCGGCTGCGCTGCTGGCACGCACCAACGGCGTGCCGATCAAAACCGTCTACATCTACTCCAAGCCGGAATGGGCCGCGCTCGTCGTGCCCAAGGATTCGCCCATCAAGTCGG
>FWWM01012611.1_pt1 | contig 13994 bp, 12 predicted proteins | sample 2228351 | NCBI WGS metagenome assembly FWWM01 (sample SAMEA103939774, study PRJEB20133) | metagenome | reverse complement strand
CCCTGCATCATTCCGTTCATCATGCCCGACCCCATCATGGTGCTGGTCATCATACGGCCATTGCCATTCATCATTGCCGGCTCTGGCTGCGCGGAGCCCCAAGCTGACGAAGCTCCCCAGACTAAAAACCCTACGGCTAGACCGACCAGCGCTGAGACGATCCCTAGAACCATATTCTCTTTCACAACGATCAGCTCCTTTCGTTCTCCCACCCCATCCGGGGTGGGTAAGCATAGTGTAGCCGAAAAACCCTCCCCGTGCCATGACATACGTCATGCCACGACTGGCGCACCGCGCCACGGCGGACGAAACCGTCGCAGGCGCAAGGCGTTCGAGACGACGCTCACGCTGGAGAGCCCCATCGCCCCAGCGGCTAAGATGGGATTGAGCAGCCCAAAGGCTGCTACGGGAATTAACACGGTATTATAGATGAACGCCCAGAAGAGATTCTGCCAAATATTTCGTATAGTCGCCCGGCTCAAGGCGATGGCCGTCACCACACCGCGCAGATCGCCACCAACTAAAGTAATATCTGAGGCTTCCATGGCCACGTCGGTGCCCGTCCCGATGGCGATCCCCACGTCAGCTTGCGCCAGCGCCGGAGCGTCGTTGATCCCGTCGCCGACCATCGCCACGCGCTTCCCTTGGGCCTGCAGTGTTTTCACTGCGTTCGCTTTCTCTTCGGGAAGGACTTCTGCCAGCACCCCCTCAATGCCCGCTTGCTGCGCGATGGCTTTCGCCGTCCGACGGTTGTCCCCGGTGATCATCATGACTTCCAAGCCCAACGCTTTCAAGGCCGCCACGGCTTCGCGCGAGTGTTCTTTGATGGTATCAGCAACGGCAATAACGCCAACAACACGCCCATCCTGAGCGACGAAGACCGGGGTCTTGCCCGCTTCAGCCAAACGCTCAGCCTGCTCTTTCAGCCCATTCAGCGCGATCTGCTCATCGTGCATCAGCTTGAGATTGCCCAACAGAATCTTGCGGCCGTTGAGGCTGGCGCGCACTCCGTGGCCGGGAACAGCAGAAAAATCACGCGCCTCTTCGAGCTTGACGTCTCTCTCTTGCGCCCGCCTCATAATAGCCTCCCCCAAGGGATGCTCCGACCCCCGCTCGACAGAAGCCGCTACCTGCAAGACCATCTCTTCGGAGAGCCCAGAAGCTGCGATGACATCCGTGACTTCGGGCTTGCCCTTGGTCAGTGTCCCCGTTTTGTCTAAGACAATCGTCGTCAGCTTGTGCGCTGTTTCGAGCGCGTCGCCCCCGCGAATGAGAATGCCGTGCTCAGCTCCCTTGCCCGTGCCGACCATAATACTCGTCGGGGTCGCTAGCCCCAGCGCGCACGGGCAGGCGATAATCAAAACCGCCACAAAATTGAGCAACGCTTTCGTCAACGCCGGTTGCGGGCCAAAGAGATACCAGCCCACGAAGGTGACGATGGCGATGACGATCACGGCGGGGACGAAGTAGCTGGCGATCACGTCCACTAACTTAGCAATCGGGGGCTTAGCGCCCTGGGCTTCTTCTACTAATTGGATGATCTGCGCCAGCGCCGTTTCGCTCCCCACTTTGGTCGCCCTGAAGGTGAACGAGCCCGTCTTATTAAGAGTCGCCCCGATGACTTCGTCGCCGGGGCGCTTCTCGACGGGGAGAGACTCTCCGGTGATCATAGATTCGTCTACCGCTGAAGCACCGTCAATAACTATTCCGTCCACGGGGATCTTCTCGCCAGGGCGCACAATGACCGTATCACCGACGTGCACTTGTTCGACGGGGATATCTCTCTCTTGCCCATCCCGGATGACACGCGCCGTCTTCGCCTGCAAGCCTATCAGTTTTTTGATAGCTTCTGAGGTGCGCCCCTTGGCACGGGCCTCCAAGAGACGTCCCAACAAAATCAGTGTGATGATCGCGGCTGAAGTGTCAAAATACAAGTCCATATGGCCGTGCGGGCTGAAGAGCGGCAAGAGCGCGCTGTAGCCATAAGCTGCCGTGGTGCCCACGGCAATCAGGGTGTTCATATCTGTTGTCTTATGGCGCGCTGCGGCCCATGCCCCACGATAGAACTGCCAGCCCGCCCACCACTGCACCGGTGTCGCCAGGAGCAGTTGCACAAGATAGTTCAGCGGGTCGGAGATCGGCAGCTTCAGCCCCAACATCCCCGGATACATCAACAGGAAGATTCCAGCCGTGAGCACCGCCGAGACGATGAGCTTGCGACGGAGAAGAGCCTCGCGCTCGTCTGCGTGGTGCAAGTGCGTACTGGCTTGGTGATGCTTATGGACTTCCGGCACGTCGTAGCCGATCTTGCGCACGGCTTGTTTGAGTTTCTCAAGAGTGACGTGGTTTGGAGCGACGCGCACGGTCGCTTTCTCAGTAGCAAAATTCACGCTCGCGTCTATGACGCCGGGGACGCTCTTGAGGGCTCTTTCAACCTTGGCGACGCAACTGGCACACGTCATCCCCGCGATGGGCAGGGTGAGCGACCTCTCCCTCGGCCCCTCCCCGACTTGTAGGGGCAGGGTGACCCTGCCCTTACTCCCTTCAGGGAAGAGACCGGAGCTTGGGTCCTTAGAGGTTTTTAAGAGGATTCTCCGCGAATGTGGCTCGTCTTCCTCGGCGTCTTCGCCGGCTTCTTCAGCTTCGTAGCCCGCGTTGGTGACGGCTTGCGTTAAGCTCGTCATTGAGACGCCCTCGCTGTGCTCGACCTCAGCGCGCCCGCGCTCCAGAGAGACGTTGACAGAGCGCACGCCCGCGACACTCTGTAAAGCTTTGGTCACAGACTGTACGCAGTGATTGCAGGTCATCCCTTTGATCTTCAAGACCGTCTTCATAGCGACACCTCCCTGCTCCCCACTAGGGGTGGGATAGCTCCAGCATATCATATCTTGGCAAGGGTCTCAATGCGTGCTGTATAATGCCCCATCATGAGGCTCTCAGCCCAGATCAGCCGCACCGTCTTTTTATTGGGCATCGTCAGCTTGTTGAACGATCTCGCTGGCGAGCTGATTATGGCTGTCTTGCCCGTCTTTTTAATTAATCTTCCCGGCAGCGGCGGCTGGGTAGTAGGGCTGATCGGCGGCCTCGAAGACGCGACCAAGAGCCTTCTCAGCCTCGTTTTCGGCGGTCTGGCCGACCGACTGGGGCGCAAAAAACCCTTGGTCTTTCTGGGGTATCTTATCCCCGCGGTCTTCCGAATTGCTCTTCCCTTCTCGACTCACTGGGGCATGGCTCTAGCTTTCAGGGTCATGGACCGTGTGGGCAAGGGGATGCGCACCGCGCCGCGCGATGCGCTCATCGCCGATGCGGTCACGCTCTCGACGCGCGGGGCCAACTTCGGGTTTCACCGCGCGATGGACACCGCCGGGGCGCTCTTTGGCTCGTCGCTGGCTTTTGTCTTCTTTTGGTGGCTGGGGGTCCCACTCCAAGAGATCATTCTCGTTGGCGGGCTTGTCTCGTTAGCGTCACTCATCCCGCTCAGCGTTGTCCCGGAGGCCGTGAGCACACCCCAGAGAAAGAAGCTCTTTGACGGCCTGCGCGGTCTCCCACCAGCGTTTTATCTGCACTTGGCGGGAATGACTCTCTTTGCACTCGCCAACTTCAGCTATATGTTCTTCTTGCTGAAAGTGAACGCAGCGTACACAGACAAACTGGCCGTGGGCCTGCCTATCGCTCTCTATGTGCTTTATAACTTCACGTACACGGCGTTGGCCACCCCGGCAGGGATGCTCTCAGACAGGATGGGACGCCGCACCGTCCTGCTTGTGGGGTACTTGCTCTTTGGGATGACATCGCTTGGGTTTGCGTTCGCAGAGAGTGTGGAGCTCTTTGTGCCCTTGTTTGCGCTCTACGGTATCGCGTATGCGTTTATCGAATCGAACCAACGCGCCTTTGCGGCGGATGGGGCTCCTGCGGCGCAGCGGGCCACGGCCTTGGGGCTCTTTCATATGTGCCTAGGGTTTGGCTCGCTGGCGGGGAACGTCATCGCGGGAGTGCTGTGGGGCTTCTCGCAGGCGCTCACGTTCTTCTATGGCACGGCGCTCTCTCTGATAAGCCTCGTGCTCCTGGTAGGGACAAGGCGAGCGCGATGATCTGGCTCTGTCGGGAGTTTTGTGTTACAATTTGGCTCAATCACGGACTTTATTGAGGAGGCTTCTATGGCCAAGATGAACCCACGCTACCGCCCCAAATGGCAGCGCAAACTGAAGCGCAAGCTGAAGGCGAAACGTCGTCATACCCGCCGCGCTAAGCTCTATCCGTAAGAAGGAGGTCGAGCCCATGGCCAGTGCGACGGTACGCTTGGTTGATGGGATGCAGTTCGTCGGGATCAGCGAGAGCGGCCATGCTGTTGTTCTGGACTCAATCGAAGACGTGGGAGGACACGACACGGGGGCACGGCCTACTGAGCTTTTGTTGATTGCCCTGGGCGGCTGCACAGGGATGGATGTCGTCTCGATTCTCCGCAAGATGCAAGTCACGTTCACACGCTTCGAGATGGACGTCCAAGGCGAGCGGGCGTCTGAGCACCCCAAATATTTCACGAAGATTCGGGTTATCTATAAAATCTGGGGCGATGTCCCAGAAGAGAAACTGAAGAAAGCCATTGATCTCTCCCTCGAAAAATACTGCACGGTCTCGAATTCACTCAAGCCTAGGGCAGAAGTCTCGTATGAGTATCAGATCAATCCTGATAATGTGAGCAAAGGAGCTTGATGGCGCAGCTTGCTCAAAAGAGCCAGTCGTTTGTCTGAGCGTTCTATTTTGTTGATTCGTGGCCATAGGGTAATGCTCGATTCCGATCTAGCGATTCTCTTATGGAGTGGAGACACGTGTTTTAGTGCAGGCTGTCAAGCGCAACGTAGATCGGTTTCCAAACGACTTTATGTTCCAACTCACCAAAGAAGAGTTTGATAACTTGAGATCACCATTTGTGATCTCAAAACGATGGTGTGGGCGACGTTATCCTCCTTAATGCCTTTACAGGGCATTGGGAAATAAAAAAAGGAGGTTTTATGACAGATGTCGTTATCGTTGACGCAGTGCGCACGCCGATGGGGCGGTTCCAAGGACGGCTGGCACAATTCAGTGCGACGGATTTGGGAGCAGCTGTGATAAAAGCCCTCAAGGAGCGCAATCGTCTCAAAGGCGACGAAGTGGACGAAGTGATCATGGGACAAGTCGTGCAAGCCGGAGCGGGCCAAGCCCCAGCGCGCCAGGCGTCCATTCGCGGGGGCATCTCCCCCGCCGTCCCCGCGGTGACCATCAATAAGGTCTGCGGATCGGGACTGAAAGCTGTTATCTTAGCCGCCCAAGCGATCAAAGCCGGCGACGCGAAGATCGTTATCGCCGGGGGCATGGAGTCCATGAGCAATACGCCCTATGTACTGAAGGGTGCGCGGGCAGGCTTTAAGTTCGGCGACCAGAAACTCGTCGACGCGATGGTCTATGACGGGCTCTGGTGCGCTTTTGAGAATCACCATATGGGGCTGTCGGCTGAGTACACGGCGAACAAATCGAAGATCACTCGCGAAGAGCAAGATCGGCTCGCCTATGAGAGCCATATGAAAGCCGTCAAAGCGATGGAGACCGGGAAGTTCGCCAACGAGCTCATCTCCCTACAAGCCAAGGATGGAGCCATCACTCAAGACGAGACCCCCCGGGCTGACACGTCTTTGGAGAAATTAGCGAAGCTGAAGCCCGCTTTTACAGAAGGAGGCACGGTGACCGCGGGCAACGCCCCAGGGCTCAATGACGGAGCTTCTGCGCTGCTCATCGTGTCCAGCGATGAAGTTAAAAAACGGGGCTACAAACCCTTGGCGAAAATTCTAAATTATGCCATCGCGGCGACGGAGCCCATTAATCTCTTCTATGCGCCGGTTGAGTCAACCAAGAAATTACTGACAAAGATGGAGCGCACCGTGAACGATTTCGATCTCATTGAAGTCAACGAAGCCTTTGCCGCGCAGACGCTGGCCGACGGCAAAGAACTAGAGTGGGACTGGGCACGTGTCAACGTGAACGGTGGGGCAATTGCCTTGGGGCATCCCATTGGCGCAAGCGGCGCGAGAATTCTGACGACCTTGGTTTGGGCGATGCAAGACCGGCATGCCGACTTGGGGTTGACAACGATCTGCATGGGCGGGGGCATCGGCATCTCGTTGGCGGTGCAGAGATTATGAAAGACTGGTGGATCTGGCTTATCGTCGCAGCAGCAGCGGGGTTCTTGACAGCGTATCTCGTGTTCCAACCAAGGGGTGAAAAGCCTGTAGCACAGCCTCCGACGGTGACCACACCGGAACCCAGCGCAGCCAACGCTTTCTTGGACGAGCCCGCGAAGGGTGCTGAGAACGCACCTGTCACAATTATCGAGTTTGCCGACTTCAAGTGTGGCTTCTGTCTGAGACACTTCACCCAGACGCTGCCCGCCCTCGAAGCAGAGTACATTCAGACGGGCAAGGTGCGCTATGTCTTTCGCAACTTTCCCATCTTGGGGGTGCAATCGCGCTGGGCAGCTTTAGCTGGCGAGTGTGCTCATGAGCAAGGGCGTTTTTGGGAGTACCATCATCAGCTCTTCACTCTCGCTCAGGAGGGGCATTTTATTCGTTCGCAGCTCAAATCCATAGCTGCCGAGCTAGGGCTGGACTCGGCGCAGTTCGATAGCTGTCTAGATGCTTCTCTCTATCTCGACGAAGTCCAAGAAGATCTTCTGGCGGGGCGCGATGAGGGCGTCACGGGGACTCCAGCATTTCTCATCAATGGGGAATTACTGATCGGCGCTCAGCCCATAGAAGTATTTCGTCAGAAGATCGAAGAAGCGCTCGCAAAAGCGCCCCAGGCTCCCTAGCGCTCGATGGGGTATTTTTCGTTGTTGCCCCACTCGGCCCACGAGCCGTCGTAGTTGCACACCTTGGGGAAGCCCGCGAGCCGTTGAGCAAAGTAGGCGTGCGCTGAACGGAGGCCGTTCTGACAGTAATTGACCAGCGTCTGCTCACGGCGAGCGCCCAACTTGGCCAGCAGTGCCGCGATCTCATCGGGGGATTTGAAGGTCAAGTCCGGACGCAACGAATGCTTCCAGTCGCAATGGCGCGCCCCCGGAATATGTCCGCTGCGTCGCGCCAACACGTCTTGTCCGGAGAACTCTTCGAGAGAACGGTTGTCCAACAGAACAATCTCCGGGTCGTGCAGATGGCCGAGAAGCCACTCGCCCGTGGCCCGTTTGCTGTGATCCGGATGCACAGTAAAGTCGCTCTCCGCAACCACGGGGACGGTGAGTGTCAGTTTCTTGCCCGCACGCAGCCAAGCTTCGATCCCGCCGTTCAGCATGCTGACAGACTTATGACCGGCGTATTCCAAGGCCCAGAAGAGATATGCCGCATCTTGACAGCCCTGCTCGCCGTAGACGACCACAGACTGGGTGGGAGAGATGCCGGCGGCACTGAGCACACGCTCGAGTTTCGCCGGCGGGCCGAGCACCTGCGCGCCATCGGCGCGTGCCTGCATCAGCGCGACTATAAAGAGATTGACAGCGTTGGGCAAATGCCCTGCTTCATAGCGCAGCGGGCTGCGGGCATCGAGCACCCGCAGGTCCTCCCCGTAGCGCTCCAGCTGCTTGACGTCAAGCAACAGCGCTAGCTCAGGGTTCATGGCTTCACCGCCACTACGATAAGATTCCGCCGTTGATAGAATAGTTCGCCATTCTCCGAGCGCACCCTCAGTCCGGTCCGATCATCGGGGATGCTCTCGGTCATGATCTGTTTGATCTGGGCAATAACCGCTGGCGGCGGCGTGATCACCGACATCCACCAACTGAAAGACCGTTCGTCTTCCAAGACTTGGTGCGCTGTTATGGTGAACCCCGAAGAAGAGATCAGCGACTTCAGTTCACTGGGCCCGTACATCTTCACATGCGAGGGGTCACGCAGCCTCTCGATGTGATTGTGCAAAGCGTTCTTCTGAGGGTCATCGGAAGAGATCGTATCGCCGAGCACCAGCCGACCGCCGGGTGAGAGCACGCGATATATCTCGCGCAAGACCCTCTCTGGATGAGTGAAGTGATGGAACGCTTTATGACAAGCGACGATGCTGAAGGAGCCGTCAGGGAAGGGCATCTGCTCGGCATCGCCTTGGACAAACTGAATATTTTTCAACCCGCGTTCGTGTTGTCGTTGTCGCGCCTTTTCTAATAATGCTGCTGTCAGGTCCAGCCCCACGACCTCACGCGCCCGCTCGGCGAACAGCAGCGCGACGAACCCCGGCCCACAGGCGACCTCCAAGACACGGTCGCTCGGCTGGACGTGGGAGAGCCGGATCATCGCTTCGTGAGAGCCCCGGTCCGCGGTGGCTTTGAGGGCCGTGAAGCTCCCCGCTGACCGCGTGAAGACTTCTTTGACCTGTGCTTTTTGATCCATACGATCACTCCCCATCCTAGCCAGCGCATAGTTAGTGTCACCAGGGTCTCAATGCTCTGATTCTAGAGGGCGCACCGCTAAAAAGCAAACGCCCCCCCTCTTGACAAGGGGGAAAATCCGTGTTATACTCCCGCCGTCCTCGCTTCAAGTGGCACGGAAGCGAGTATGCTGGCTGTCTGAGTCAATGACGTTGCCGGTGTGGCAATCCCCCCGAGCAGGTCGTTGTCGTCGAACAGTCAAATCAAAGCCACAAGGAGGGGGTTGACATGGCGACGGGCAAAGTCAAATGGTTCAACGACGCCAAAGGCTTTGGCTTCATCCAGCAGGACAACGGCGGTCCTGATGTCTTCGTGCACTTCTCGGCCATCAAGGCTGAGGGCTTTAAGACATTGCGCGAAGGGCAAGCTGTTGAGTTCGACGTCGAACAAGACCCCAAGGGCCTGCGGGCTGCGAATGTTGTCCCGAAGAGCAACTAAGCTGACACCGTACACAAGCCGTCTCGGTGGTTGACGCCGAGGCGGTTTTTGTGTTAGGCTTGCAAGGCTTTCATGGCGATCTTGCTGAGCAGGCGCACGCCCAGCTCTAAGCTCTCGACGTCTATGCGCTCGTTATCGTTGTGAATGAGCTTTTCGCGGTCTGCCAAGTTCATCTTGGTCGAGAGCGGGCAGAAGCCATAGGCCCGCACGCCCAACTCGCGCACGAAGCGCGAGTCCGTCGCTCCCGTCAACATCAAGGGGACGGTCCCGACACCGGGAAGCTCTTCTTGGACCGTCTGCTCGATCAGGTGATAGAACGGGTCCTCAAGAGGGGATTGGGAGACGTCATGCTGTTGGATCGTCTCGATCTCCAGATCGTTCTTGTAGGCACCCGCCAATGCGAGAATGGTCTCGCGCACTTTTTCGGGGGTATAGCCCGGCACGAGACGGCAGTCTAACACAAAGGCGCAGCTATCGGGAATGACGTTCTCTTTCACCCCAGCGGTGATCATCGTGGGGGAGATGGTCGTGCGGACGAGGGCGTTCAAGAGCGCCGGGCTGAGCGGGGAGCCTTTCGGCCATGCCTGTAGCTCCAGCTCTTTGGACTCATCGAGCAGCACCACGGCCATCTGGTGTATCTGCGGCCCCAGGGCTTCACTCGCCTTCAGAATGAACTCGCGCACCGCCGGGGCGATCTTTTTCGGGAATTTGTGCTTTGCGACGCGATCAATGATATACGCGGCTTTCGCTAACGCGTTGTCAGAGTGCGGGAGCGAGCCATGCCCGGAGGTCCCCTTCACGCGCACTGTGAACCACCACAGCCCCTTCTCGACGCTCTCAATGGTGTAAAAAGTTTTCGAGCCGATCTGCAGGGGCAGGCCGCCGCCCTCGTTCAGGCACCAGTCGGCACGCAGCTTCTCCGGGTGGGCTTTACACAACCACTCGGCGCCATAGCTAGACCCCTTCTCTTCGTCTGCCGCTGCTACCAAGATCAGTTCTCCGGCGAAGTCTACTTTGGCCCGCTGGAAGAGCTTCAAGACAGACAATTCCATGGCCGTCATGCACTTCATATCTAGAGCCCCGCGCCCCCAGACGCACCCCTCGGCGATGGCTCCACTGAACGGGGGGTATTTCCATTTCTTCGGATCGGGCACGGGAACGACGTCTACGTGCGAGAGCAGTAATAATCTTTTCCCCGGGCGCCTGCCCTTCACGCGCGCAATGAGATTGCTGCGCCCCGGCTCTTTCTCTAGAATCTCGCTCTCAATGCCCTCATGAGCCAGCTTCTTCTGTAGATACTGAATGGCTTTGTACTCGTTCCCCGGTGGGTTGGTCGTGTCTATCTGTAAGAGCTCTGATAACAGTTGCGTGGTCTCTTTTCCTAAGGCTGTCCAGTCTACGTTCAGCGCCATAGAGCCTCCTTGGGGTGTTCGTGCGATTATCGTAGCGTGAAGCAAAGACTGCTGTCAAACGGGTCGCGTTGCACGTGCTCCTGCTCTTGTGATAGACTCAAGGCCCGGAGGTTTGTATGGAAGCGAAGGCGCGACAATTGCCTGCTGAGCCCGGCGTCTATCTGTTCAAAGACGGTGAGGGCCGCATTCTCTACGTGGGCAAGGCCACGGCACTGCGCGCGCGAGTTCGCTCGTACTTTCAGACCACAGACGACCTGAAGACCCGGCGCCTGATGCGCGAGGCCAGCGATCTTGAGTATATCGTGACGCGCAGCGAGCGCGACGCACTGCTTTTAGAAGCGGCGCTCATCAAAAGACACCAACCTCACTACAACATTCGCCTCAAGGACGACAAACAGTATCCCTATATCAAGCTCACCAATGAGCCCTTCCCAAGGCTCGAGCTGGTGCGGCGGGCCGAGCGCGACGGCGCACAGTATTTTGGCCCCTACACCGGCGGCGACACCGTCCGAGAGATGCTCAAGCTGCTCCAGAAAGTCTTCAGGTTACGCACCTGCGCTCTGCCCATGGAGCGGCCCCCAGTGCGCAAGCGGCCCTGCCTGGATCACTCTATCGGGCTGTGCGACGCCCCCTGTGTCGGCGCGATCTCACAAGAAGCCTACAGCAAGCTGGTCCAAAGCGCTGCGCTCTTCTTGCGCGGGCGCCGCGACCAGCTGCTAGCTGAGTTGCGCGAGCGCATGGAGAGGGCCTCAGAGCGCTTGGAATTCGAGCACGCTGCCCGACTGCGAGATCAGATCACCGTTATAGAGAAGTTGCTCGCAGGTCACAAAGAATCCGTCTCACGCCCGCTGGAGCGCGATCTGATTGCTTATGCGCTCGCATCTCACACGGCCTGCGTGCAGGTCTTCTTTATGCGCGGCGGAAAGCTTGTCGGGCGGGAGAGCTTTTTTTTGGATGCACCACCGGGAGCTACAGGGGCCGACATTGTGACGGCGTTTGTCAAACAATACTACGAGAAGACCACGCACATCCCCAAAGAGATTGTAGTCCCCTGCGCACTGGACGAGCCCGAAGCGATTAGAGACCGGCTCAGCGAGCGCCGCGGCGGGCCCGTCACACTGAGAGTGATCGCACGCGGGCCTACGCGCAAGCTCTTGGAGTTAGTAGCGCACAACGCCGAGTTGGCCCTGCGCGAGCGCGCCGCTCACCAGTCAGAGCGTGCTGACGACAGAGCCCTGCGCGAACTTCAGGCCATGCTGCAGTTACAGAGCCTGCCGCGCCGCATGGAAGCGTATGACATCTCGAACTTTCAAGGGCGCGAGGCCGTCGGTTCGATGGTCGTCTTCTCGGATGGCTGCGCGAAGAAGTCTGAGTATCGTCGTTTTCGGATTCAGACCGTTTCGGGCACTGACGACTTCAGCATGATCGCTGAGATTGTTAAACGACGTCTGGAGCGGGCACTGGCGGGCGACGAACAGTTTCTGCCCCTGCCCGATCTCATGCTGATAGACGGGGGCAAGGGGCAGCTGAACGCCGCGCGGACGGTTATGCGCGCTCTGGGCTTGGCGAGAATTCCCACGGTGGCGTTAGCCAAAGAGTACGAGCACATTTTTCTAGAAGGGCGCGCACAGCCCATCGTTTTGCCCAGCGAGTCCCCGGTGCTCCAGCTTCTGCAACGTATGCGCGATGAGGCACATCGTTTTGCGCTCTCGTACCATCGTGTCTTGCGACGGCGAGAGTTTCTTCAGTCGGCCCTCGATGCCATCTCCGGTATCGGGCCCAAGCGCAAGCAGCAGCTTTTGGAACGATTCGGCTCGTTGCAGGGGCTCAAGCGGGCGGGGCTTTCTGAGCTCCAAGAGGTGCTCCCTGTGGCCGCCGCGCGGCGGCTCTATCGAGCCTTGCAAGTCCAAGCTCCACCGTCTGCCAAATCACTCTCTGACAGGACGGATGGCTCGCCGAAGAGACACCGCTAACCTTGGGAGCTTTCGCTTTCTCGGCTAGACTCAAGCTCGATTGCTTATGATGACCAACGTGATAGACATGCTGAAAGAGGCGCCGGCATTCCAACCGGACCTAGAGACTCCTGCGCGTGGCGATCGCATCTTTGGCTGGATTGAAGAGGTCTCTGAGCTGCGGCGGTATCCGTGCGGGGCGCAGATACACACGGCCCATGACGTGCTCGATGCGATCTATCTCATTTATCGAGGGCGTGTCGAGTTTTCGTTTTTGGGGTCGGCTACTGGCGAGTTGGGTGTGGTGTTAGAAGCCGGGGAATTTTTTGGGGAGTTACGGCTTGGTGAAGGGCAGCCCAAGCGGGTCTATTGTGCTCGGGCGCTGGAAGAGAGTGAGGTGTGGGTGCTGAGGCGCGAGCGGGTGTTAGAGCTATTGGAGGGGCGGCCTGATCTACTGGCTCGGTTGAAGGGGATGGTGGCGTACAAGCAAGATTTGCTCTTTCTGTTCGACGAGTAAGTTTAGGGTTGTCAGAGGCAAAGGGCGTGGGGGTGCGAACGACCGCGGAGCAGGTGCGGTCGTTCTTGTTTTTTAGAACCACTTTCAATACCACACTGGTCCAATTAAAAGCCACAAGTCCGTCCTTCACGAAGACGACCAGCACGATTTCAATACCACACTGGTCCAATTAAAAGTCTCACACCGCCTCAACGCTCACGCCAACCGTGAAGTTTCAATACCACACTGGTCCAATTAAAAGCACCGGTTTCCGGAGTACTATTTATCGAGGCATCCGTTTCAATACCACACTGGTCCAATTAAAAGTCAAGGCTCCAACGTGGAATCAAGCTATGTCTGCAGCCGTTTCAATACCACACTGGTCCAATTAAAAGGAGCTCGTCCTGGTGGACGAGCTCAAGTTCGAAGAGCGTTTCAATACCACACTGGTCCAATTAAAAGGCAGCAGACATTGCTTCTTTCCATGTTTCTGCTGCAGGTTTCAATACCACACTGGTCCAATTAAAAGGGGAATTGACGCTTTCACGAAAGACGCTTTCACAAAAGTTGGTTTCAATACCACACTGGTCCAATTAAAAGATTCAAGCTGGGGGGTACCAATACGCGACTTGAAAATGTTTCAATACCACACTGGTCCAATTAAAAGTGGGCGGCATCTCATCCAGCTTGCCACCCCAATCGCGTTTCAATACCACACTGGTCCAATTAAAAGCAAACTGGTTCATTCAGGACGAGGACGGTGCATTCAGTTTCAATACCACACTGGTCCAATTAAAAGACGCTCTCCAAGAGGCGCGAAAGCTAGAGCGCCGAAGTTTCAATACCACACTGGTCCAATTAAAAGAAGAGAGCCTTGATGTAGCGCCGCCCCTTCTTGCTTGGTTTCAATACCACACTGGTCCAATTAAAAGACTGCAGAGCCATGCATCTGCAGTAACTTTGTCTCGTTTCAATACCACACTGGTCCAATTAAAAGGAGCCCCAGTCAGCCGGACGACGCGAAATGAGCCCCGTTTCAATACCACACTGGTCCAATTAAAAGACTACCCCGGCGGCAACCACATCGTCGCCTTTTGCGTTTCAATACCACACTGGTCCAATTAAAAGACTTGTTGCAAGCAGTACTAAGCATTACAACGCAATGTTTCAATACCACACTGGTCCAATTAAAAGTCTGCCATACCCCACTCACTTCTCTCCCTTCCATAAGTTTCAATACCACACTGGTC
>FWWM01012607.1_pt1 | contig 14001 bp, 11 predicted proteins | sample 2228351 | NCBI WGS metagenome assembly FWWM01 (sample SAMEA103939774, study PRJEB20133) | metagenome | reverse complement strand
TGCGCCGCTTTGGCACGCCCACTGAGCGCGGTGATACTCTGACCTGGCTGAGCGAGTCGCGAAACAAGCGCTCGTTGACGCTCAATCTCCAGCATCCTGAAGGAGCCAATCTGTTTAAGGAATTGATCGCGCACACCGATGTGCTGTGCGAGAATTTTCGCCCTGGCACGCTGGAAAAGTGGGGTCTGGGCTGGGATGTGCTGAGCAAGATCAATCCGCGCCTGATTATGCTGCGGGTAACGGGCTACGGCCAGACTGGCCCCTATAAAGATCGGCCTGGCTTCGCCCGCATCGCCCACGCGGTCGGCGGCATCTCGTATCTGGCCGGTATGCCGCGCGGCACGCCGGTGACGCCGGGATCAACCACGCTGGGCGATTACATGACAGGTCTGTACGGTTGTATTGGGGTGTTGCTTGCCCTGCACTATCGCGAGAAGACTGGTTGCGGACAGTACATCGACGCGGCGCTCTACGAGTCGGTCTTTCGCTGTAGCGATGAACTGGTGCCGGCCTACGGCATGTACAAGAAGGTGCGTGAACGGCACGGCCCCCATCACAACGATTTTGCCTGCCCGCACGGCCATTTCCAAACCAAAGACGGGAAATGGGTCGCGATCTCCTGCGCCACCGATAAACTATTCGCCCGTCTGGCGCGCGCGATGGGCCGTCCAGAGCTGGCCTCGTCGAGCATCTATGGCGATCAGAAGGTCAGGCTTGAGCACGCCAGTGATGTCAACGAGATCGTGCGCGATTGGTGCAATTCGCTGACCCGCGCTGAAGTGCTTGAGCGGTGCAATGCCACGGCCACCCCGGCGGCACCGCTCAACGACATCGCTGACATTTTCGGTGATCGCCAGGTGCATGCCCGCCGGAATCTCGTTGCTATCGATGTCGAAGACATCCACGAGACATTGATTGTTCCAAATGTGGTGCCGAAACTGTCGGAAACCCCCGGACGGATCAAGCATCTCGGCCCCAGGCTCGGCGAACATACCGACGAGGTCTTGCGCGAGGTGCTGGGAATGAGCGACGAGCAGATCAACGAGCTGCGCGCCAAACGGGTGATCTAAACGCAGCGAACGCCCGTTGCGCGGCGATCTGGCAGGGACGCGCAAACGCTGCTCAAGGAATAACGATGATTATCACGGAGCAAGGCGCGATGAAAGGGATTCTTGCGGGCATGCGGGTCGTCGAAGGATCAGCCTTCGTTGCCGCCCCGCTTGGCGGCATGACTCTGGCCCAGTTGGGCGCTGATGTCATTCGCTTCGACCCGATCGGCGGCGGTCTCGATTACAAGCGCTGGCCGGTGACGCTCGACGGCAAACACAGTCTGTTTTGGGCTGGTCTCAATAAAGGCAAACGTTCTATTGCCATCGATATTCGCCATCCGCGTGGTCAGGAACTCCTCACCCAATTGATCTGCGCGCCGGGCGACGATGCCGGACTGTTTATCACCAATTTCCCGGCACGCGGCTGGTTGAGCTACGAAGCGCTGCGGAAGCATCGTTCTGATCTGATTATGGTCAACTTAACCGGACGGCGCGATGGTGGTTCGGAAGTCGATTACACGGTCAATCCGCAGTTGGGGCTGCCTTTCATGACCGGCCCCTTCTCGTCGCCTGATGTTGTCAACCATGTGCTGCCGGCGTGGGATCTGATCACCGGTCAGATGATTGCGCTCGGTCTGCTGGCTGCCGAGCGTCACCGTCGTTTAACCGGCGAAGGGCAACTGGTCAAACTGGCGCTGAAGGATGTCGGCCTGGCCATGATCGGTCATCTCGGCATGCTGGCCGAGGTGATGATCAACGACAGCGACCGTCCGAAACAGGGAAACTACCTCTACGGCGCATTTGGCCGCGACTTCGAGACTCTCGACGGCAAACGGGTAATGGTTGTCGGGCTGACCGATCTGCAATGGAAAGCGCTCGGCAAGGCAACCGGCTTAACCGACGCCTTCCATGCGCTCGGCGAACGGCTTGGTCTCAACCTGGAGGAAGAGGGCGATCGCTTCCGCGCCCGCCGCGAGATTGCCGCTCTCCTCGAGCCATGGTTCCACGCCCGCACGCTGGCCGAGGTGCGCCAGACCTTCGAGCAGCATCGGGTGACGTGGGGGCCATACCGCACGGTGCGCGAGGCGCTGGCGCAAGACCCCGATTGCTCGCCGGCTAACCCAATGTTTCAGATGGTCGAACAGCCGGGGATCGGTACCTACCTGATGCCGGCGTCGCCGCTCGATTTTAGCCAGACAGCGCGGCTTCCGGCGCAGCGCGCGCCGCGCCTGGGCGAACACACCGATGAGATCTTGCTTGAGGTGCTCGGTTTGAGTGAAGGTGAAGTTGGCCAACTGCACGATGCCGGCATTGTGGCCGGTCCCGATGAAACCTGAGTCAGGAGGTCTTGATGAAACTCCCCATTCACTTCTACAAGCCGCTCGCTATTGGCGCGCCGCAGCCAATTCGCGAACTTCCTGTGCGTCCCGAACGAGTCATTCACTTCTTCCCGCCCCATATCGAGAAGATTCGCGCGCGTGTGCCGGAAGTGGCCAAACAGGTTGACGTGCTCTGCGGCAATCTCGAAGACGCCATTCCAGTCGATGCGAAAGAAGCTGCGCGCGCCGGGTTCATCGAGGTGGCGCGGGCGACTGATTTTGGCGATACAGCGCTCTGGGTCAGGGTCAATGCGCTCAACAGCCCATGGGTGCTCGACGACATTGCCGAGATTGTGGCCGCGGTCGGCAATAAACTCGACGTCATGATGATCCCCAAGGTCGAAGGGCCGTGGGACATCCACTTTGTCGATCAGTATCTGGCTCTGCTCGAAGCCCGTCATCAGATCCAGAAACCCATTCTCATTCACGCCCTGCTGGAAACCGCGCAAGGCATGATGAATCTGGAAGCGATTGCCGGCGCCAGTCCGCGCATGCATGGTTTCAGTCTCGGCCCGGCTGATCTGGCCGCTTCGCGGGGTATGAAGACGACGCGAGTAGGTGGCGGCCATCCATTCTACGGGGTGCTGGCCGATCCGCAGGAAGGCCAGGAGCATCGCCCCTTCTACCAGCAAGATCTCTGGCACTACACGATTGCCCGCATGGTCGATGTCGCGGTCGCGCACGGTTTGCGCGCATTCTACGGGCCATTTGGCGATCTGAAAGATGAAGCGGCCTGCGAGGCGCAATTCCGCAACGCCTTCCTGCTTGGCTGCACCGGCGCATGGTCGCTGGCCCCCAACCAGATTCCGATCGCCAAGCGCGTGTTCAGTCCGGATGTGAACGAGGTGTTGTTCGCCAAACGCATCCTCGAAGCAATGCCGGATGGCTCAGGGGTGGCTATGATCGATGGCAAGATGCAAGATGATGCCACCTGGAAACAGGCCAAAGTGATTGTCGATCTGGCCCGTATGATTGCCAGGAAAGATCCCGATCTGGCGCAGGCGTATGGCCTGTAAGCGTGATCTGCCTGATAGTCAGGAGAGCAACTGGACACAGGATCATTCCGGCGCCGCGTCGGTCGTGATGGTGCGCCACGATGTTTCTTCGGTGAGCGATCCGATAACTGTCAGGCGCCTGGACAGGTTCGTGAAGCACAGGAGATTGGAATGGGCGATAAAACCAATCCCGGCAATTTTTTTGAAGACTTTCGGCTCGGACAAGAGATCGTGCATGCTACGCCGCGCACAATCACCGAGGGAGAGGTTGCGCTCTACACCTCACTCTACGGCCCACGGTTTGCCGTCACCTCTTCCAGTCCATTTGCGCAGACGCTGGGACTCGAACGCGCGCCGGTTGATAGCCTGCTGGTGTTTCATATCGTGTTTGGCAAGACGGTGCCTGACATCTCGCTCAATGCAATCGCCAATCTGGGCTATGCAGGCGGACGCTTCGGCGTGCCCGTCTATCCGGGCGATACCCTTGCTACGACCTCAACCGTCATTGGCCTGCGCCAGAACAAAGATGGCAAGACCGGCGTCGTGTATGTGCATTCGGTGGGAACGAATCAGCGCAGCGAAACGGTGCTTGAATACACGCGCTGGGTGATGGTGCGCAAACGCGATCTGTCTGCGCCCGCGCCTGAGCCGTTCGTTCCCGATCTGCCGACAGCGGTAGCCATGAGTGATCTGGCCGTTCCCTACCAGATCAAGCCCGGTCAATACGATTGGGTGCGGGCCGGCAGTCCTTTCCTGTGGGAAGATTATGAGGTCGGTGAGCGAATCGATCACATCGATGGCGTGACTATCGAGGAAGCCGAGCACATGCAGGCTACGCGCCTGTACCAGAACACGGCCCGGGTCCATTTCAACCTTCATGTCGAAAAAGCCGGGCGTTTTGGGCGGCGCATCGTCTATGGCGGGCACATCATTAGCCTGGCCCGGTCGCTATCGTTCAACGGGCTGGCAAATGCGCTGAGCATCGCGGCGATCAATAGTGGCCGCCATACTAACCCCTGTTTTGCCGGTGATACCGTGTACGCCTGGTCGGAGATTCTCGCCAAAGAGGAGATACCCGGTCATCCTGACGTCGGCGCGCTTCGTGTTCGCACTGTCGCGACCAAAGATCGCCCCTGCCACGATTTTCCGTATCAGGATGCCAGCGGCAACTACGATCCATCCGTCGTGTTGGATTTCGATTACACGGTGTTGATGCCGCGGCGGATCTGCGCAACAGGGTTGGATGCAGGTATATGAACTGGCGCGAGTGATCGATGCAGGGCGAGAATAGTGTTACCCAACGTCATCTGCACCCGTTGTTGTCATGAGCGGGAGCGCCAGATCAGCCTGGCGGAAAAACACTGCGCCCCCGGCGGCGGAGGGCCACCGGGGGCGGGGGGGGATGGTAGCGGCGGCAGGATTCGAACCTGCGACCTTCGGGTTATGAGCCCGACGAGCTGCCACTGCTCCACGCCGCGACAGATGCACTCGGGCAGCCGCGTGGCTGCCCGAGTGCGCTGGCAGGGTGCGTGGACCTAGGTTCCCAGCGGAGAGCCGCCAGTAGGATCGGCGCTGCGATGTTTCACGACCCGGTTCGGGATGGGACGGGGTGGGTCCATCGCGCTCCACACACACCCGTTGGCAGAAGGTCATCCCTTCACCACTGCCGCGATTGCCGACCGACCTCCGTTCGTTGCTGCCGCCTGGCCCGGCGGGCCGTCGCCTGCCGCGCCGGAGGGAAGCCCTCGCCCCTGCGCACCGGTCGCCTCTACGGGTCGCCCCGCCTCCAGCTCCGGCCGCTTCGCCCAGTCATCTCCTGGGGGGCTTACCAGCCTTGCGCTGCGAGAGCACTCGTCTTGCGGCGTGTTTCCCACTTAGATGCTTTCAGCGGTTCTCACTTCCGGACATAGCTACGGAGCCTGCAGGCCGCCCCACAACTCCTCCACCAGCGGTCCGTCCAGCCCGGTCCTCTCGTACTAGGGCCAGCCCCGCGCAATGCTCTACGCGCTCAGAGCGGATAGAGACCGAACTGTCTCACGACGTTCTGAACCCAGCTCGCGTGCCGCTTTCATGGGCGAACAGCCCAACCCTTGGGACCTACTCCAGCCCCAGGATGCGACGAGCCGACATCGAGGTGCCACGCTCCGCCGTCGATATGAACTCTTGGGCGGTCTGAGCCTGTTATCCCCGGGGTAGCTTTTATCCGTTAAGCCACAGCCCTTCCACCCGGTACTGTGGGATCACTACGGCCGACTTTCATCCCTGCTCGGCCTGTCTGCCTCGCAGTCAAGCGCCCTTCTGCCGTTGCACTCCGCGGCGGATGACCATCCCGCCTGAGGGCGCCGTTGCGCGCCTCCGTTACCCTTTAGGAGGCGACCGCCCCAGTCAAACTACCCGCCAGCCACCGTCCCGGCGTTTCGCCGGTGAGGGCAGCGCCGTCGGAAGAGTGGTATTTCACCGTCGGCTCCCGCGCCCCCGCAAGGGCGCGTTCTCCGCCTCCCACCTATCCTACGCATCCGGCGACGCGGCCCGATGGCAAGCTGTAGTAAAGCTCCACGGGGTCTTTTTGTCCCGCTCTGAGTTGGCCGCATCTTCACGGCCACTGCAATTTCACCGAGCCCCCGGTCGAGACAGCGCCCAGATCGTGATGCCTTTCGTGCGGGTCGGAACTTACCCGACAAGGAATTTCGCTACCTTAGGACTGTTATAGTTACAGCCGCCGTTTACCGGGGCTTCGGTTCGGAGCTTGCACTCCTCCCCTTAACCTTCCGGCACTGGGCAGGCATCACCCCCTATACGTCGCCTTGCGGCTTGAGCAGGGAGCTGTGGTTCTGGTATCCAGTCGCCCGGGCCTGGACCCTGCGGCTGCCTCGCGCTCCATCCGCCAGGGACTTCACGCTACGCGCAGCACCCCTTCTTCCGAAGGTACGGGGTCAAGTTGCCGAGTTCCTTAACCGGGGGTCACTCGTCCACCTTGGTTTCCTCAACCTGTCTACCTGTGTCGGTTTGCGGTACGGGCGTGGGGTGTCTGCCGAGCCGGCCTTTCGTGGCTGCACAGGCGCCTCGCCATCGGGGCGGCGTGGCCGCTGCCCCTTTCACTCGCTTCTCGGTCAACGCCGAACGGGATTTGCCGCGCTCGGCTCCCTACCAGCTTGGACGGCGCTCGTCTCGCCGCGGCGACTACCCCTCAGCATCCGGCATTGGTCGTAACGACACCACCACGGTACAGGACTATCAACCTGTTGTCCATCGACTTCGGCTGTCGCCTCCGCCTTAGGCCCGACTACCCCGCCGCGGTGCGTCCGTGCGGCGGAACCCTTTGACATTCGGTGGCGATGGTTGCGACATCGCTTCTCCGTTACTCATTCCGGCATTCGCACTCGACAGCGCTCCACGGACGCTTACGCGCCCGCTTCGCCGCGCTGCCGACGCTCCCCTACCGTCCGGTCGTGACCGGACCCGCAGCTTCGGCGCATCGCTTTGCCCCGTTACAGCGTCGGCGCAGCGCTGCTTGACCAGTGAGCTGTTACGCACTCTTTCAAGGATGGCTGCTTCTAAGCCAACCTCCTGGTTGTCTGAGCGGCGCCACAACCTTTCCCACTTAGCGATGACTTGGGGGCCTTAGCTGGCGGTCTGGGTTGTTTCCCTCTCGACGACGGATGTTCGCACCCGCCGTCTCACGCGCGGTGCGCGCGCGCCGCATTCGGAGTTTGCCGTCGCTTGGTAGGCGGTGAAGCCCCCGCACAACAACAGTGCTCTACCTCGGCGCGCGCCGATGCCGCGGCTGTACCTCAATACATTTCGGGGAGAACCAGCTATCTCCGTGTTCGATTGGCATTTCACCCCTACCCACAGCTCATCCGAGCCTTTTGCAACAGACACCGGTGCGGCCCTCCACGTCCTGTTAGGGACGCTTCAGCCTGGCCATGGGTAGCTCACACGGTTTCGGGTCAATCCCCAGCGACGGTCGCCCTGTTCAGGCTCGCGTTCACTCCGGCTCCGGCTGGCACTGCCTTAACCGCGCCACTGAGGATTACTCGCCGGATCATACTCCAAAAGGCACGCGGTCACCGGTCGAACCGGCTCCCACGGCGTGGAAGCACACGATTTCAGGGTCTGTTTCACTCCCCTCACCGGGGTGCTTTTCACCGTTCCCTCACGGTACTGTGCGCTATCGGTCGCTTCGTGTAGGTTGCCTTAGACAGTGGTCTGCCTGGCTTCAGCCCGGGTTCTTCGTGCCCGGACCTACTCAGGAGCCAGTCCCGCGCCAGGGTCGCCGGCTACGCGACTGTCACGCTCTGCGGTGCAGGGTTCCACACTGCTTCGCCGACGCGCCGGTCGCGCGGTGCGGGGTCGCCAGCCCCCGCTGACTGGTCCTTCAACCCCGGACGGGCCAAAGCTGGCGCCGTGACCACCCGTCCGGTTTAGGCTGCACCCGGTTCGCTCGCCGCTACTACGGGTGTGGTTCACTCGTCCTCCGGCTACTGAGATGTTTCAGTTGGCCGGGTTCCCGCTCTCGAAGAGAGCGCCGCCGTGTGGCGGCGGGTTGCCCCATTCGGAGACCTCCGGATCACAGCCTGCACGCGGCTCCCCGGAGCATATCGGTGCCGTGCCCCGTCCTTCATCGGCACGAAGCGCCGTGGCATCCATCGTGTGCTCATCATGTCTTCCCTCCGGTGCGGCGCGCGGCGGCGCGCACCGGTGACGGCGGTGGTGGACGCCCCGCCGTCGGAAGCAGCAACAGATAATCGTATTCAGCAATCGCGTCAGTTGTCAAGGTACGACCGGCCCGATGGCGAAAAAAAGCGGAGCAGGCGAGAAGCGCTGCGCCGGAAGAGACGGGCCGATTGGTTGCGGAGCGTACCCGGATGGGTCGTCCTCCGTGGTCGTCGCGTGGGCGACTGACGAGGGGGAGTATAGCAGGTCTGGGCGAAGTTGTCAAGCGGGCAGCCTGAACGGCGATCTGTCGCTTCTGGATGCGGAATATTCCTCGATCATCTCCGTTTGAATCTCAGCATGCGCCCGACGAATTTGCGTGGTACACTTGGATCAGTTTGCTTTTCCTGGACAATCAAGAAGGAAAAATAGGTGTCTTCCTTGCTCGCACAAATGACTGCTCAGATCGCGCAGTGGGATCAGACAGGCGATCGACGAGCCATTTTTCTGGCATGCTACCAGCGTATGACCGAACACATGGTAGCGGCAGTCGATCGCGGCGCTTTTCACGACGCGGTCTGGGTTCGGCGCCTGATTGATGATTTCGGCGCATACTACTTCGCGGCTTTGGCTGCGTGGGAAGATCAACGACAGGTCCCACTGGTCTGGCAGTATGCGTTTGCTTACGCCGAGCAGTCAGCCGCGCTGGCTGTGCAACATCTCCTCCTGGGCGTGAACGCGCATATCAACTACGATCTGGCGCTGGTGCTCGATGATTTGCTGCGTCCGGAATGGGGCCAGCTTGCGGCGGCACAGCAGAACCAGCGCAGAGCCGATTACGATGCCGTTAATCAGATTATTGGCCTGACCATCGATCGGGTGCAAGACGAGGTGATTGCGCGATATGCGCGAACGATGCGGTTGATCGATAAAACGCTCGGCCCTCTAGACGAGTGGTGTACCGCGCGGCTGATCCGAAACTGGCGCGACGATGTCTGGCGACAGGCGATGGCAACCATTGTCATCAGCGATGAGGCGGAACGACAGGCAGCCTATCGCAGGATTGATCAGCTTGCGCTAGCTCGTGCCCGATTGCTCAGCGGCGACGCTGTGCAGGCCCGCGTCTTCGGCTACCCGCTGCGCTGGTTGAGTCGATTACGCCTGCTATAATATGCCCGTCTTGCATCAATCTCATTCCCGTAGTGAGGTGGTATGTCAGTCGAAACCCAACCGCCGCTCTGGCGGATGTGGATCTGGCCGGCGGTGGTGGGAGTCGCCATCGCGGTCGCCAACGTATTGGTGTTTATCCTCTTGCCTCCCGATCTGGTTGAACGGCTGGGCGCGCTTGGGTATCTGGGAGCATTTCTCTCGGCAGCGATTGCCAATGCATCGATAGTCGTACCGGTGCCCTACTATCCGCTGCTCATTCGGCTCGGTCAGGCGTTCAACCCGTATGGCGTCGCGGTTGCTGCTGCGGCTGGCTCAGCGTTGGGTGAACTGGTCGCCTTCTACGCCGGGCGCAGCGGGCGTCAGGTGATGGAACGCACTGCATTCTACACCTGGGTTCATCGTCAGATGCAGCGCCGCTGGCGCGCTCCGATCGTCTTGTTCATTCTGTCGGCTCCGCCCAATCCGTTTTTCGACGTGGCCGGGATCATTGCCGGCGCGGTTGGCGTGCCGGTGTGGGTCTTTACTGTGACGGTGTTTCTGGCCCGGATTGTGCGAATGGGGCTGGTGGTGTTGCTGGGATATACCATTTTTGAGACGTGGTGAGCGGTTGATCGCCATCATCCCGGCGAGACGTTGGCGGGCAACATCTCGCCGGGATCTGCGCATTGAGCGAGGTTATGAGGCTGGTTTGGCGGTCGAATTCGCGTCGTTGACGGCCACTTCCAACGGCAGGTTGAGCGGATTTTCAGCCTGAATCTTGATCTCTTCCGGATCGATCCCTGGCGCCGCGCCGCCAAAGGTGGTGTCAGCATTCAACACCTTCTGCTGCTTGATCGCGGCAATCTGCTCAGGGGTGAGCACGCGCGACTCGTCGAAGCCCAGGTCGATCTCAAGTTGCGCACCGCGCATGTGGACGCGACCAAGATCGTAGAAGCGGCGGGTCACGGTGGTCTTCATGAAGGCGCGCAGACAGCCAAGCATGTACTTCCGTTTGAAGGGATCCTTGATAAAGGGATACTCAAGGAACGCTTTGCGCATGTAGAAGCGGGCATAGTTGCGCAACACGCCCTTAAGCACATCCTCACGATCCATCAGATCGGGCTTCATAATCGGGGTCACAAAGTTGTACTTCGAGTAGTCGCGCACTTCGACCCGATCGCCCAGCTCTTCAAACAGCTCGGCAAATGGCCACGGCGTGTACATATTCCAGTTGGCCATATCTGGCTTCCAGTCGAGCACATAGCGATAGGTCTCTTCGATGGTCTCCGGCGTCTCGTTCTCCATTCCCATGATGAACTGCGCCTCGGCCACCATGCCGTGCTTCTTGATCAGCTCGATTGCGCGCTTGTTCTGCTCGATCGTGGTCTGCTTGCGGAAACGATCGAGATTCATCTGCGCCGCCGCTTCGGTGCCGAGCGAGATATGCACCAGGCCGGCGGCTCGCCAGAGGGGAAGTTGCGCTTCATCACGCAGAATATCGGTCACGCGGGTGTTGATGCCCCAGTAAACCGGTAGCTTTCGTCGCACCAGCTCTTCGCAGAGGGCGGTAAACTTCTTGCGGTTGATAGTCGGCTCTTCGTCGGCCAGAATGAAGAAGCCAACATTGTGATCGCGCACCAGCGTTTCGATCTCATCGACAAACTTCTGCGGGCTGCGCGCGCGATAGCGGCGCCAGAACTTCCACTGCGAGCAGAAGCGACAGGTAAAGGGACAACCGCGGGCGAAGTTGGGCACGGCCACCCGCACGTTGAGCGGCACGTAGATGTAGCGCTTCCAGTCGTAGAGGCTCCAATCCGGGGTAAGTTTGTCGAGATCGGCGATCGGATCACGGGCGGGAGTCGCCACCACTTTGCCGTCTTCGAGGTAGGCGATTCCCTTGATATTGGCGCGATCGCGGCGATCGGTGCCAGCCTCAATCGACCGCATCAGCTCGACAATAATCTCTTCACCTTCGCCACGCACGATGTAATCGATCCACGGCGCTTCATTGAGCACCTGACCATACATGAAAGTGGGATGGATGCCACCGAGAATCAGGTGCGCATTGGGCAGCTCTTCGCGCGCAATCTGAAGCGTCTCTTGCGCTTTGAAGATCATCGGCGTGATCGCGGTGGCCATGACGACATCCGGCCGATTATGGCGCAGGATCTGCCGCAACTGTTCGTTCGGCAAATCTTCGGTCATGGCATCGACGAAGCGCAGGTTGGTAAAACCCGCAGTGCGCAACGCGCCGCCGATGTACGCAACCCAGCTCGGCGGCCAGTTTCCGGCAATCTCAGCTCCACCGGCATGGTAGTTCGGCTGGATCATCATGATCCGCATGCGTGGCCTCTCTTCCTGTTTGACAACCAAGTCTGCACTACAATCACATCGCAAAGCGGCGACACCTGTTATGCGACAAGCGACACCGCAAAGACACATTGCTCGGCGCCGGCGGCGCGACACGCCACCTCACGCACGGCGATCCGACGGCTCACCACTCGCTGGAGCAATCCCTGAAAGGCAGCCTGATAGTAGGAACACACTGGTTCGTCGGCGTGAACGCCGCGCGCTTCGACGCTGTCGGCAAGCGTGAGCTGGCAGGCGGGATGGAACGTGTAGCCGAAACGACCACTGCCGGCGAATGTCCACGCATGGCGCGCAATGGCCGGCAGAAAGATCCGCAATCCCAGTCCTGGCGGTAGCAAGGGCAGAATCCGCCGGATTGGCGCGGGCACTCGATTGGTGGCGACATATTCGGCGGTCAGATCGCCTGAACGTTCCAGCACGCGCTTTGCCGCTGCCATGCCCAGCCAGTCACGCAGATCGGCCATCATCGCGCCAAACTCGCTTTCAGGCAGCATGTGCCCCGGCATTGCCGCGAGCAGATCGGCGCGACCTGTCTGCCGCAACCAGGCGTCTACCATCGCCGAGTCGTATTGCTCACGCAATGCGGCTACGGTCTGGATGATCGAATTCGGCCCAATCCGCGCCTGATCTGCGTCTGTCGCAACACTGTGCATACGAATCTCGCTGTCACGCTGACATTACTTGAGATGTCAATGTATGCATTAAATGTAACATCATAACCATTCCGGCATCGTTGCAATCTGTTCACGCAACGTAAAAACCGGGTAAAGGAAGCAGGGCAAGATCTGGGCAAAAGGTGGAAGGTTCAACTACTTGCTGCCAACCACGGCAGCAATGGCTCGATCGGGGTCAAGCGGGGATCGTTCGGGATGGAAGAGGATGAGAAATTCGACATTGCCGGCTGGACCGGTGATTGGTGAGCGGGTCAGGCCGGCAGGAACCAGCGCCAGCGTCTGTGCCGTGTCGATGACCGCGCGGATGACCTGCGCATGCACTGCCGGATCGCGCACCACGCCGCCCTTGCCTACCTGACGCGGGCCAGCTTCAAACTGCGGTTTAATCAAGGCAACGATCCATGCGACCGGCGTGATCAGGCGTTGCACGGCTGGCAAGACAAGGCTCAACGAGATGAAGCTAACATCGATGACCGCGCAATCGGCCAGCCGGTTGTCGGGCAGATTGTGCAGGTAGCGGATATTGGTGCGCTCGAGCGGCGTGACGCGCGGATCGTTGCGCAGCCGCAGATCGAGGATGCCGTAGCCAACATCGACTGCGAAGACGTGGGCTGCGCCCCGCTGCAAGAGGACATCGGTGAAACCGCCGGTTGAGGCGCCGACATCGAGGGCCAGCAGGCCAGCCGGATCGAGCGCAAACTGGTCGAGCGCATGCGCCAGTTTGAAGCCGCCGCGACTGACATAAGGCAGGCCGGCGCGCACTTCGATCTGGGCTTCGTCGGCTACCAGCGCGCCGGCTTTGGTCTGCACCTGACCATTGACCAGCACATGGCCGGCCATGATGAGCGCCTGAGCGCGGGCGCGGGTTTCGGCCAATCCGCGCATCACGAGCAGGTTATCGAGGCGCTGCCGAGCCATCGTCAGCCATCCCGGCGCAGTTCGACTTCGAGGCGGGTGATTTCTTCTTCCAACTCGTTGATCATGGCGCGCAGCCAGTCGGGCGGGGGATTGTGCGGGTCGTGCAACTGCGCGCGGAGCATGCGTAATTGACTGCGCCGCAGGCGCAATTGCTCGCGAATGGTCGCCTGTCGATCAATCGGCGCTGGCGTCGGCGGCATGGGCTGCGCAGAGAGGTAGTCGCTCACCAGTTCCGTGATGAGATCTTCCAGCTCAAGGCCGCGTTCGCGCAGCAGCCAGTTGAGCTGCTCGCGTTGGGCGGCGGTCAGCCGAAAGCGAGTTGGAATCGTGTAGTGACCACTCATAACGCTCGCCATTATAGAGCCGAAGCGGATGCGCGTCAATGAACTCGGTCGCAGAGCGTATGCTGCCGAAACGGGCAGCAACCGGTTTTGCGCACTCTTTTTCACCAATTGTCTCTCTGGGCGTATCATACGTCCCGCATGGCACGACACCAGCACATGGGGTCAAGGAAAGCAAATACCCGCTGGAGGAGATGGTATGTGGCAGCGCTGGCTGGGAGAACGTTTGATGGTTGGCATGCACATTCCTGATGGGTTTCTGCGCGCGCCGATCGCGCTGCTCTGGTGGATCCCAACGATCATCGCCATCGGTGTTGCCGCGCGATCGACGCAACAATCGCTTGATGAGCGGGCGATTCCGCTGATGGGGGTGATGGCTGCATGCATCTTTGCAGCGCAGATGCTCAATTTCCCGGTGCTGGGCGGCACGTCCGGCCATCTGCTTGGCGGCGCGCTGGCGGCGATCGTCC
>FWWM01006716.1_pt1 | contig 14007 bp, 8 predicted proteins | sample 2228351 | NCBI WGS metagenome assembly FWWM01 (sample SAMEA103939774, study PRJEB20133) | metagenome | reverse complement strand
TATCACGGGCGGCGAGTCGGTGATGATCGGCAGCGACTGGTTCGCCGCGACCACGTTGAGCCGCCAGATCCCGTTGGCCCGCAGGACGAACTGGGCGCGGACGCGGCTTCCCGGCCCGATCAGGTCTTTGACCGTGTAGTTGAACCGGTTGCGGCCCGACCGCCCGCGCCAGGCGCCGGCCGGGATGGTGAACGTCGTGATCACCTGCGTCGACGTGCTCCAGGTGATGGTCACCGGCTTGTCGTTGTCGAAGCCGCCCGGCAGCTCGGGGATCTGGCTCTTGAACCGCCACGTGTCGCGCGGCTTCACCGCGTTCACACGGTTGTAGTTGCCCTGGATCAGGCCGAGCCCGCCCGGCACACGGGTGCCGGCGGTCAGCTCGGCGGACGCGGTGTTGCCCGCGCTGTCGAAGATCGTCGCCGTGTTGGTGATCACGTCGCCGTCCGCGAGCAGCGGGGGGCTCGCCACCTGGAAGGTCGCCTCGAGCGTCCCGATCGCGCCCGGCGGAACGGTGCCGAGCGTCCACCACACCACGCCGGGTCCGGCGAGGAAGCCGCCGCCGGTCGCGGAGATGAGCGAGAGGGTCGAGGGGAAGACGTCGATCAGCGTCGAGCTGAGCCCGGGGCCGCTGCCGAGGTTCATGTACGTGATCGCGTAGGTCACGGTCCCGCCGGCGATCAGGACCTCGGGGGTCGCCTGCTTCTCGATCGCGAAGTACGGCGCGGGCGACACCGCGACGCCCGCGGGCGAGCCGAGGACGGGGATGGTGAGGGTCGACCCGGGGATGCCGGGGCCGCTCCGCAGCGGCACGACCGAGACCGTGCCGCTCGTGCTGTTCGCCACCACCGCGACGCCCGAGTTCGGCGTGATCGCGATGCCGGCCGGGTTCTGGCCGACGGTGCGCGACTGGAGGACGGTCTGGGTGCTCGTGTCGATGATCGACACCGTGCCGTCCGGGTCGTTGCCGACCACCGCGCGGCGGCCGTCGGGCGACACCGCGACCGCGATCGGACCCGCACCGACCTCGATCGTGGTGATCGGCTGCAAGTCGAGCTCGCGGAAGACGCTCACCGAGTTGGCCGCGTCGTTCGTCACGTAGAGGACGCCCCCGCCCGCGGCGACGCCCTCCGGCGTGTCGCCGACCTGGAACTCGGTGACCACCGTGTCGGTCGAGGTGTCGATCACCGACACCGAGTCGTCCGCCCGGTTGGTGACGTAGGCGAAGCCGCCGCTCGACGACATGGCGATCGCGAACGGCTCACGGCCCACCGTCACGGTTCCGACCACCGTGTTGCTCGCGGTGTCGATCACCGCCACGGTGCACGGCGGCGACGGCGGGGTCGGCGAGGGCTCCGGCTCCGGCGTCGGGGTCGGCTCCGGCTCCGGCGCCGGGCAGTTGGTCGGCTGCACGACGTAGGCCTTCGAGCCGTCCGGCGTGACGGCGATCGACGTCGGGTTGCCGGGGACCGGGATCGTCGCGCTCACGCTCGAGGCCGCGATGTCGATCCGGCTCACCGAGTTGCTCGCCTTGTTGGCGACCAGCGCGAACCCGCCGACCTGCGGGATGGCGATCCCGGTCGGGCCGTTGCCGACCGAGATCTGGCCGATCGGCGTCCAGTCGCTGGTGCGGATCATGTGCACCACGTTCGTCGCATGGTTGGTCACGTAGGCGACCGGCTGTGCGGTCGCGGTCCCGGCGACGAGAAGCACGGCGGCACAGACCGTGACGACGGTTCGCGTTGCTTTCAAGGTTGCCCTCCTGTGGTCGGTGCGTGTCGGTCGCGCTCGGGCCGCGGAGGTCGTGGTGGTACCGGAGCGGGGACCGCGAGCTTGTCGTTCCGCTTGGCGGCGTGCGCCGGGATATCAACGCGGTCACGCTGTCGGCAATAGAAAAAGTGACGCGAGATTTTGACTTGCGTGCGGCGTGCGCGGGCCCTTAGGCTCCCCGCGCGGCTCATCCAGCTTCTCGACCTGTGGAGGTTTCCTTGTTTCAGCGCCTCGCCCGCACCCGTCCGGCGCCGCTCGCGCTCGCGGCGCTCGCCGCCCTCCTCTGGACCTCGGCCCCGGCCGGCCCTGCGCACGCCCAGTCGGGCGTCCTCGATCCAACCTTCGGTGCGGGGGGTGTGGTCGTTGCACCCCTTGGGCCGAACGACGAGTTCGGCGAGGCGCTGGCGATCCAGGCGGACGACCGGATCGTCGTCGCCGGCTACGCGATCGCGGCGAACGACGACTTCGCCGTCGCCCGCTTCAACCTCGACGGCACGCTGGACGCCTCGTTCGGCGGCACGGGCGCGGTCGTGACGCCGATCGGCAGCGACGTCGACCGCGCGTTCGCGGTCGCCGTGCAGCCGGACCAGAAGATCGTCGTCGCGGGCTTCCGCCGGCAGGAGGGTGTCGAGGCCTTCGCGCTCGCGCGCTACCTGCCCGACGGGACGCTCGATCCGACGTTCGACGGCGACGGCAAGGTCGTCACCCAGATCGGCAGCCTGGAGGACACGGCGTACGCAGTCGCCGTGCAGGGCGACGGCAAGATCGTCGCCGCGGGCTTCACCCGGACCTCCCAGAACAAGGACCTGGCGGTCGTCCGCTACCTGCCCAACGGGAGCCTCGACCCGGCGTTCGGCGCGGCCGGCAAGGCCGTTCTCCACGTCGGCGGCGACGACGAGGCGGCGGCGATCGCCATCCAGGGCGACGGCAAGATCGTGGTCGCGGGCTACACCTCGGTCGCCGGGCGGGACCTGCTGGTCGTTCGCTTCACGGCGACGGGCCTCCCCGACCCGACCTTCAACGGGACGGGCTTCCAGGTGGTCGAGTTCGGCACCGGGAACTCGTTCGGCGAGGGCGTCGTGCTCGAGCCCGGCGGCAAGATCCTGGCCGCCGGCTACGCGCACGTCGGCTCGGTGGACCACTTCGCGGTCACGCGCCTCACCGCGAGCGGCGCCCTCGACCCGACGCTCGCCGGCACCGGCAAGCTCACGACGCCGGTCGGCACGACGGCGCAAGGGCAGGCGATCGCGCTCGACGCGAACGGCCGCTTCGTCGTCGCGGGCACCGCGCGCATCTCCGGCAACGACGACGTCGCGATCGTGCGCTACAACGCGGACGGCAGCATCGACACGGCCTTCGGCGGCACGGGGATCGTCACGCAGACGCTCGGCACCGGAGCGGACCAGGGCAAGGCGGTCGCGATCCAGAGCGACGCGAAGGTGCTCGCGGCCGGGACCGCGCGCAGCGGCAACTTCGAGGACTTCGGCCTCGTCCGCTACCTGATCGACGACTGCGGCAACGGCACGATCGATCTCGGCGAGGAGTGCGACGGCGGCGCGGTGATCGGCGGCGACTGCTGCACGACCGCCTGCACGCTGCTCGGCGCGGGCACCGTCTGCCGGCCGGCCGACGGCTTCTGCGACCTCGAGGAGAGCTGCGACGGCGTGAGCGGCGTCTGCCCGGCGGACCTGCGCAAGCCCGACGGCGACGACGACGGGGTCTGCGACGAGATCGACATCTGCCCGGTCGACCCGGATCCGGCGCAGCTCGACGGCGACGACGACGGGCTCGGCGACGCGTGCGACCCATGCACGAACGGCGTCACCATCGGCAAGCCGAAGATGCGCATCACCAAGTTCACGAGCGGCCCGGGCGACGACACCTTCACCTTCACCGGCGACATGGACTTCGCCTTCGAGCCCGTGATCGACGCGGTCGCGGTCGGCGCTCGAGTGATCCTCGAGGACGCGAACGGCGAGGTGCTGTTCGACGTCGCGGTGCCGCCCGGCGCCTACAGCTCGAGCACGCGCTCCGGCTGGCGGGCGAACAAGGCCGGCACCATGTGGTCGTTCCGCAGCCAGACCCCGGTGGGAGGCGTCGTGAACATGCTCCGCTTCTCGACCACCAAGGCGCGGCGCGACCTGGCGAAGGTGCGCGTCACCGGCAGGAAGGGCGGCTTCGCGCAGAGCCCGGTGGCGCTGCCGCTGTCGGCGATCGTGGTGATCGACGCGCCGACGGCGGCGACGGGCGCCTGCGGCGAGATCCACTACGTCGCGGCTCCGGGCTCGCCGAGCTGCACGTTCAACGCCTCGGGCTCGACGCTGCAGTGCAAGTGAGCGCCGCCTAGCGGCAGACGAGCGCGACCTCCTTCCGGGTGCACGAAGCTGCGGGCGGCCCTGGGAACGCTGTTTCCGCGCAGCGGCCGGCCCTCGCACCCGGCGGGTCGATCAGCGCGACGACGCGCGCCGGCGCCGCCGCGGCCGCCTGCACGAGGTCGAGCCCGCGCCCGTCGATGCGGATGTCGATCCGCTTGGGCTTCGCGGGAGGCAGCTTGACGCGGGCGCGCCGCACGAGCCCGCCGACCGGGGTCGGGCTCTTGAACACGAACACGGTCCCGGCGTCGTTCAGCCGCCAGCCCCGGCCGCTGCCGACGAGCGGGCCGCCGGGGAGATCGATGTCGAACAGCCGCGCACCCTGTGCGTTCTCGATGATCAGCCGCATGCCGTTCGCCAGCGGGTCGATCGCCGGCCGGGCCGGATTGAAGAGCAGCCGTCCCTTGAGCAGCAACTTGTCGTCACCGGGCGGCGTCGCGAGCTTGGCGAAACGAAGCACCGTCTTGCGCAGCTTGACGCCCCCTTGCACGGGTCGCACGCGTCGCCGCGGCCGTCGCCGTCGAGCTGCGCGGGATCCGGGTCGACCGGGCAGAGGTCGATCGCGTCGCACGTCCCGTCGCCGTCGAGGAGTGCCTCGTCCGCGGGGCAGTCCGTCGACACTCCGTCGCACGTCTCGGCCGCGTCGCACGGCGTGCTCGGTGCGCGGCAGACCGTACCCGCTTCGGCAAGCAGGTCGGCCGGGCACTCGGTGCTCACGCCGTCGCACGTCTCGGCCGCGTCGCACGGCGCGCTCGACGCTCGGCAGGGCGTGCCCGCCGGCGCGGGCGCGTCCACCGGGCACACGGCGGATACACCGTCGCAGGTCTCCTGCGCGTCGCACACGCCACTCGCCGCGCGGCAGGGGACGCCCGCCGGCACGTGGGCATCCGCCGGGCACGCAGGCGCGTCGCCGGTGCAGGTCTCCTCGACGTCGCACACGCCCTGCACGGGACGGCACTCCGCTCCCGCGGCGAGCACCGTGCACTCGAGCGAGCAGCAGGTCGCGCCGCCCAGGTCGTCGCCGTCGCACTGCTCGGCAGGGGCGTCGAGGACGCCGTCGCCGCAATCGCTCGCCAGGAGGCGGCCGGCGCCGAAGTCGCGGTTGCTGCCGGTCTGTGTCGTGCCGGCCACGACGATGCGCCCGTCCGCGTGGCGCGCAATCGCGTAGCCCTCGTCGGCGCGGTTGCCGAGCGGGACGCTGACGATGCCGCCGGTGCCGAAGGTCGGATCGAGCGTCCCGTTCGCGCGGTACTGCGCGGCGGCGAAGCTCACCTTGCTCCGACCCGCGCCCGGCCGGCGACGGTGAAGCGCCCGCGCGGGTGAAGGACGATTGCGCGGCCCTCCGCCGTCGTGCCGATCGGTGTCGCCACCTTGCCGTCGTCGCCGAAGGTCGGGTCGAGCGTGCCATCGGGCGCGAGCCGCGCCACGACGAACGAGGGCACGCCGTCGACCCGCGCACCCCCGGCGACGAGGATCCGCCGGTCGGGCACGAGCGCGAGCGCGCGCGCAACGCTGTCGCCGCCGAACGGGATGTGCACGAAGCCGGTGCCGCCGAAGCTCGGGTCGAGGGCGCCGGAGTCGGTCAGCCGCGCGACGAGCAGCGGCTGCCCGCCTTCGTCGGTCGCGTAGCCCGTGACCGGGATCTCGCCGTCCTCCTGGAGCGCGAGCGCGTACGCCTCGTCGTTGCCCTGGCTCGGCAGCGCGACCGTCCCGGCATTGCCGAAGCTCGGATCGAGGCTGCCGTCGGAGAGGTAGCGGGCGAGCACCACGTCGCGCTGCGCACCGATCCGGGCGAAGCCGGCGACCACGATCCGGCCGTCCGGCTGCACGGCGAGGGCGCGGGCGACGTCGTCGACCCTGCTGATCGACGTGATCACCGTCCCGCCGATGCCGAAGCCCGGGTCGCGGTCGCCGTCCGGGAGGAGGCGCGCGATGGCGAAGTCGTCACTTCCTCCCTGCCGTGACGAGCCCGCGGTGACGATCTTGCCGTCGTCCTGCACGGCAATCGCCTGCACGCGCGCGGGCGTCGGGAAGTCGATCACCACGGTTCCGCCGTCCCCGAAGGTCGAGTCGAGGGTTCCGTTCTCGAGCAGGCGGGCGAGCGCCCACTGCTGCCCGGTGATCGCGGCGTAGCCGCCGAGGACGAGGCGGTCCTGCGCGTCGAGCGCGGCGGCGAAGGCCTCGTCGTGCTTGACACCCGGGGCGATCGGTACCGTGGCCTTGCCGCCCGTGCCGAAGGTCGGGTCGAGGGTGCCGGAGAGCCCTGCCGCGCCGCACGGCGCGGCGAGCACGAGGACGACGAGCCACGGCGCGGGCGTCCCGAACGCGCCTTTCGCGAGAGGGTGTTCCATGTGCGATCCCATCCAAGCCGGCGCCGCACGGCGGCGGCGCGCTCCTTGGCTGAGGATCGAGCGCTAGGCGGGGCGGAGGGGCCGATTCCTGCGCGGGACGTCAAGCATGGGTCGGGTCACCGCTGGTAGCGCAGGTTCCAGCCGTGCTCGCGCTCGTTCCAGAAGTCCGTGAACGTGAACGTGTCGTCGCCGACGACGCACGAAAGCGTCATGATCGGAAACTGGATGTCGGGTAGCGCCTTGCGGCCCACGAACGTGAGCCGCCATCTGCCGTCCGGGGTGTACCGCAGGTCGAGACGCCGCAGCCCATCGTACGTGCCGTGCGGGTCGCTGAAATGGACACCGCGGCGCTTCGGGCGGAGCGACCCGGCGGGCAGCGTGAAGTCGATCAGCACGCCTTCGAAGCCGGTGAGCGTGCAGCGCAGCTCCTCGCTCGCCGGGTCCATCTCGGTGGCCGGCTCGAGGCCGCGGATGTCAATGCGGTACCGGTCGAGCTTGACCGGGGCCAGGCGAAGCGAGCCGGTCCGGCGCCGACCGTTGTAGCGCGGATCGCCGACGTCGATGCGGATCACGCTCACGCTGTTGTCGTACGGGATGAGCCCGCCGGCTTGCTTCTCCTCGTAGGCCCGACAGGTATCGACCTCAACGCCCGCCACCGTGTTGCCGTACGCGCCGTCGAACTCGACGCAGGTGCTCGCCTTCAGAATCCGCCCGCCGCTCACCTCGTTCGCGTGCGGGTAGGTCCACCCGCCGCTCTCCTCGAGCGCAGCGAAGCGGAAGTACGCCGAGTCGATGAAGTTGTTCTCGAAGACGTTCCCCTGCGAGTCGCCGCGCACGAAGATCGACCGGTCGGCGATCTGGTTGTCGCTGAAGAGGTTTTCGCTGCTGTGCTTCAAGAGGACTGCGGCCGTGCCGGCGTCGGAGATCGTGTTGTCGTGCACCCAGTTGCCGGAGGAGCCGATCAGATAGAGATTCTCCCGCCTGTTCTTGACGATCGTGTTCCAGCCGATCTCGTTGTTCTGCGTGCCCTCGCCCAGGTGGATGCCCTCGTCGCGGTTGTCGCGCACGTGGTTGCGCGTGATGACGCTGTTGCGCGCCCCGTCGCCGAGCCACAGCCCAACTTCAGTGTCGAACAGCACGTTGTTGTCGACCACATTTTCGTTGCCGGAGTCGATCTCGATCCCCCTGCCGAAGTTGCGCACCCGGCAGTTGCGCACCTCGGCCCCCTGCGCTCCGGCGCCGGTGAAGCCGCGGACCAGCACGCCGACGGTCGAAGTCCGGGCCCCGGGGCCGGCGATCTGCCGGCCGGCGCAGTCGAGCACGCCGGCCGCGACGACCAGGCCGGTGTCCTGGCAGTTGTTCAGGCTCTGCGGGAGGGTTACGTTCGCGACCACACGGTCCCCGCACTGACAGGGGATCCCGCCGCCGCAGTCCTTGGCCTGCGACTCGCTGGCGTACGCCAGGGCAAATGCCAGGGCGAGGACGGAGGAGAGGGGTCGAGCGAGGGCAGCTCGGCGCATGGTTGCCCTCCAGGGTGAGGAGGTGGTGGCGGTCATCAGGTTGCCCAGGTTCCGGTTCGAGTAGGCCAGGTTCCGGTTCGAGGCGCGTCTATCCTGCCTCTGTGCGAGGCCGCGCGCAAGGGGGATCTTTGCCTGACGGGCGTTTCTCCCGCCTGGCCGGACAAAAAAAAGGGGGTGCGACCGGCGTCGCACCCCCCTCTTGCCTGGTGCAAGCTTGCTATGGCGGACTCACGATCCGCCGCTCGCGACCCCGCGGAAGTGAAGCTTCTGCGTGCCCGGCTTGGAGCGCCTCTGAGTGAAGGTGCGCTGGCTCGACACGATGTCCGAGCCGAACACGCCCGTGATCACGATGTCGAGCGAGTCGGAGATCGGCAGGGTCGCCCGGGAGTGGGTCACGTTGATCTTCCAGAGGTCCGAGTTCCGCCGCTTCTGCATGCGCACGATGATGCGGCTGCCGTCGGGCTGGAGCTGGTTGATCCGGAACGCGGTGCCACGCCGGCTGGTGAGCCCGCCCGGTGCGACCGTGATCACGTCGAGCACCTGCGACGCGGTCGACCAGGAGATCGTGATGCCGTCGTTGTTGAAGTCGCTCGGCAGGAAGAACTCACCGCGGAACCTGAGCGTGTCCCGCGGGACCTTGCTGGTCCCGCCCTTGGTCGAGTAGTTCGCGTTGTTCACGCCGAAGCCGCCCGGCACGCGCGTCGCCATTTCGGTGGAGTCCGAAGCCTGGTTGCCGAGCAGGTCGGAGATCGTCGCCGTGTTGACCAGGAGGGTCCCGTCGGCGATGCCCGGGTCGACGGTGAACGTCGCCTGGACCTCGCCGGCGCCGCCGATCGGCAGGTCGCCGAGAGCCCAGACCACCTGGTTGCCGCCGAACGTGCCGGGTGCGGTCGCCGAGACGAAGGTGAGGCCGTCAGGCACCTCGTCGACGATCGTCACGTCGGTCGCGTTCGCGCTGCCGCGGTTCTCGTACTCGATGGTGTAGACCAGCGTGCCGCCCGCGGCGACGGGCGCCGGCTCCGCGGTCTTCGCGATCCGGAAGAACGGAGTCGGGGTGATCGCAACGCCCGACGGCGAGCCGAGCACCGGGATGGTCGTCGGGCTGCTGCCGTCCAGCGGCACGATGGAGATCGAGCCGCTCGTGCTGTTCGCGACCACGGCGCGGGTCGAGTCGGGCGTGATTGCGATGCCGGCCGGGTTCGTTCCGACGGGCACCGTCGACCGCACGGTGTCCGAGCCCGTGTTGATGATCGTCGCCGTGGCGTCCCTGTCGTTGCCGACCACCGCGGTCGCGCCGTCGGGCGACACCGCGACCGAGATCGGGCCGGCCCCGGTCGGGATGGTAGCGAGCGGCTGGAAGTCGATCTCGCGGTAGACGCTGACCGAGTTGCTCGCGTCGTTGGTCACGTAGATCTCACCGAAGCCGACCGTGATGCCCTCGGGCGTCTGCCCGGCGGCCTTCACGTCGACCACGGTGTCGGCGATCGTGTTGATCACCGACACCGTGTCGTCGTCCCGGTTCGTCACCCAGGCAAACGCGCCGTTGGGCGACATCGCGATACCAAACGGGTTGCGGCCCACGGTGATGGTGTTGACGACCGCGTTGCTCGCCGTGTCGATGACCGCCACGGTGCACGGCGGGAGCGGCGTCGGCGTGGGGCTCGGGCCCGGCGGCGTCGGCTCGGGCGTCGGGCCGACCGGGGTGGGGGAGGGCGTTGGCTCCGGCGGCGCCGGACAGTTGGTCGACTGGACGACGTACGCCTTCGCGCCGTCGGGCGTGATGGCCACCGTGGTCGGTGCGCCGGGGACAGGGATGGTCGCCGTGACGGTGTTGGTCGTGAGGTCGATCCGGCTCACCGTCTCGCTGCCCTTGTTGACCACGAGTGCGAAGCCGCCCGAGGTCGGGATGGCGATCCCGAGCGGCCCCTGGCCGACCGGGATGTCACCCAGCGAGACGAAGTCCGTCGTCCGGAAGCGGTGGACGACGTTCAGCGATTGGTTGGTGACGTAGGCGACCGGTTGGGCCGCCGCGAGGGAAGGCAGCAGGACGGCGGCGACGGTGAACGCAAGTGAGCCCCAGCTCGATGCTTTCGAGTTCAAGTGCAGCACTCCCCTGGTTGGCGGCACGCTCTTTGGCATCGCGCCAGCAGGAGAGGCGGTCTCGGAGCAGGTGTTTCCGGGCAGTGGTCAGGGCCGTGCCCGCAGAGCGTGTCGGCTATGACTGGCCCGCTGCGGCGGAGCAAGGCATGCGCCAACGCGCTGCACGAAAACGCAGCAAATTGCCACGGCAAGCCCTAGGGAGTCGTGACGTTCGCGCACGATGTGGCGCGAACGCATGATTTCGCCGTTACACCGGCGTGAGGACGCCGGCGCGGCGTCGTGCTCGAATTCCTGCCGCGGCTTTGCCGGCTCTTCGCCGGCCCGGACGGTGCCTGCCGTCCGGCGGGTGAAGCCTACCCGATCGTCCGCTTGGTGCGGCTCACGACCACGACCTCTTGGCCGTTCACGCGGAGCCGCCGGTGGTCACCGTGCGAGGTCGCGAACGTCTTCACCCGCGCCTCGGACACAGCCGCGTGCATGCGGCTGCGGCTCTCGCGCCACTCCTTGAGCTCCTTCTCGAGATTGCTCTGCATGGACCGCTCCTGCCACCACCACCCAACGAGATGCGCCGCGGTGCCTCGGGGTGAGAGCACCCGCCGCGCGATCCGGAGGCTGGGAATCTCCGGACTCTCTTCTCACCGGCCGCCCTGCGGGAGGACGGCGGCCGGGTGAGACCCTCCTATCCCATTTCGCGCCTAGCCGGCAAACGTCTCGAGCGACTTCGCGCGCGCCGGGTTGCGCAGCTTGCGCAGCGCCTTCGCCTCGATCTGGCGGATGCGCTCGCGCGTCACCGCGAAGCGCTGCCCGACCTCCTCGAGCGTGAAGTCCGAGCGCTCGCCGATGCCGAAGCGCATGCGCAGAATCTGCTCCTCGCGCGGCGTGAGCGTCGCGAGCACCTTGCGCGTCTGCTCCTCGAGGCTGATCGCCATCGCGGCGTCGGCCGGCGAGACGCTCTGCCGATCCTCGACGAAATCGCCGAGCGCGCTCTCCTCGTCGTCGCCGATCGGCGTCTCGAGGGAGACCGGCTCCTTGACGATCTTGAGCACCTTGCGGACCTTGTCCGCCGGCATCTCCATCTGCGCCGCGATCTCCTCGGGGGTCGGCTCGCGACCGAGCTGCTGCACGAGGTAGCGCGAGGTCCGGAGCACCTTGTTGATCGTCTCGATCATGTGCACCGGGATGCGGATCGTGCGCGCCTGGTCGGCGATCGCGCGCGAGACCGACTGGCGGATCCACCAGGTCGCGTAGGTCGAGAACTTGTAGCCGCGCTGGTACTCGAACTTCTCGACCGCGCGCATGAGGCCGATGTTGCCCTCCTGGATCAGGTCGAGGAAGCCGAGGCCGCGGTTGGTGTAGCGCTTGGCGATCGACACCACGAGGCGCAGGTTCGCCTCGATGAGCGCGCGCTTTCCTTCCTGCGCCTTGTGCTCGCCGCGCCGCAGCTTCGCGATCGCCTCGCGCAGTGCATCGGTCGACATGCCGACCTCGCGCTCGACCTGCGCCGCGGTCTGCCGCTCGGCGCGGAGGTTGGCGACGAGCTCGAGCACGTCGTCCGCCGGGATGTGCAGCGCCCGGCCGACGCTCACCGCCGTCGAGCGCTCGTTCGGCTTGACGCGACGCAGATGTCGGAGCAGCTCGGCCTCGTCCTTGCCGCTTCGCCGCATCGCGTTACGCATCAGCTCGTGCGGGCGGTCGACCAGCGCGACCGCCTCCTTGAGCTTCTCCGCGATGTCGTTGATGTGCTTGCGGTTGAGCGGCATCGCGTAGAGCGCGGCCTTGATCTTCTCGGCGAGCGCCGCGCGCCTCTTCTCGAGCTTTGCGGCCTCCGCACCGGACTTCCGGCCGCGCGCCGCCTGCTCGAGCCGGGCGCGCTCGGCGGCGAGCCGCTTGAGCCCGGGCAGGTGCTTGAGGAACGCCTCGACCCGCTGCTGGTCGCGGTCGTCCTGCTGCTGCTCGTCACCGCCCTTGTCGCCGTCGTCGTCGTCGCCGAAGACCTCGCGCGGCGTGAGCTCCTCGTCCTTGAGCTTCTGCGCGAGCGTGATGACGTACTGCAGCGCGAGCGGGATCGAGAAGATCGCCTCCTTGATCTCGTTCTCGCCGGCCTCGATCTGCTTGGCGATCGCGACCTCTTCCTCGCGCGAGAGGAGCGGGACCCCGCCCATCTCCTGCAGGTACATGCGGACCGGGTCGGAGGTGTCGGAGCCGCCCTGGGTCGTGGCCTCGGCCTCGGCGATCGGCTCGTCCTCGCCCGTCCAGTCGGTCGCGTCGTCCTTGTCTGCGGCGGTGAAGTCCGGGCCCTCGCCCTCGCCATGGTCGACGACCTCGATGTCCATCTCGCCGAGCATCGACATGACGCCGTCGATCTCCTCGGGCGAGGCGAGCTGCTTCGGCAGGCTCTCGCTGATCTCGTTCTGCGTGAGGTAGCCGCGCTCCTTGCCCAGGTCGATCAGCTTCTTGAGCTTCGGATCGGGGCGGCGGTCGACGGGGGTCGCGCCCGCGGCCTGCTCGGCCTCTGGCGCGGCGGCAGGTGGGGCCGTGCGCTTCGCCTCGGGACCGGCGCCGTTGGCTGCTGCGCGTTTCGCGCTGCGCGCCTCGCGTTCGCTCTCAGTGTGTGCGCGCGCCGGCTTGGTCGCCTTGGCGGGCTGCTTCGCGGGGACTTGCTTCGCAACCTTGCCCACAGTCTTGCCCACTGTCTTGCCCATTGCCCTGGCCGCCGAGGCGGCCGGCTTCCCCCTCGCTGAGAGCACGTCTCGCGTAGACCGACTGGCCGGATCGGGGCGATCCGATTGTCGGCTACGGGCTCTGTGGCGCCGACTCTTCACTGGGGATCAACTGTTCGGAAGTGACGGCCGTGCTCACTTCCCAGGATCCGTCGCTCGCATCTGAGGCGAACCGCCGCTGTCCGGTTTCCCAGACGTACTCGAGTTCGGATTGCAAACGGCGAGAGAACGCACCTCGGTCGCAGAACGTAATGGCCGGGCCCCAGGGAGTCAAGGGAACTAATCTCCTGCAGCAGTGTCGGCGAACGGCGCGACCGACTTGAGATCACCGTGTCTCATCCTTTGCCACACCGAGCTGTCCGCGGACCAGCTCCGCGAGGAGCTCGATCGAGGGCACCTTGAGCCCGGACTTGAGCGGATCGTAGCAGGTGAAGTTGAGCAGCCGCAGCGAGAAGCGTTGGCCGTCGTGATCGATCGCGTTCACGCAGCCGAAGTCCTGCTCGACGTTGAGCAGACCCGATGACTCGTCCTTGCCGAGGACGACGGAGAGCAGCGCGTTGTTGATGCCGCCGTGCGCGACCGCCACCAGCGTCGTCCAGCTCGAGTCGCGGATCATGCGCTCGAGGAAGCGCTGTGCGCGGATGCGGAGCTGGCGGTAGGTCTCCCCGCCGAGGTACGGCGTGTCCCAGCCGGTGGTCGGGCTCGAGAAGAACTCCAGCACCTCGCTGAAGATCTCGTGTCCGGACTTGCCGTCGTACGAGCCGGCGGTGATCTCGCGCAGGTCGTCGTCGACCGTCACCTCGAGCCCGGCCGCCTGCTTGGCCCTCTCCTTCCGCTGCTCTCGCGTCAGCGAGCGGTCGGCGTCACGCTTCTCCAGCATGGCGAGCAGCGACGCCGTGTCGAACGAGCGCGCGAGCGGGCTCGCGACGATCCGATCGACCTCGACGTCGCGGAACAGCTCGGCGAGCGCGCGCGTCTGCTCGACGCCGCGCTCGGTCAAGTCGAAGCGCGCGCCGCGCGCGGAGCGCACGCCCTGGTAGAGCGTCTCGCCGTGACGCACGAGGTACACGCGGCGGCAGGGCATGCGCCTCACCCTCCTCGTGCGCTGGCCGGCGTCTCGCCGGTGATGCCCTGCTCGGCGAGCCGCTCCGCCGGTCCGATGACCACCTGCACGAGC
>FWWM01012597.1_pt1 | contig 14018 bp, 10 predicted proteins | sample 2228351 | NCBI WGS metagenome assembly FWWM01 (sample SAMEA103939774, study PRJEB20133) | metagenome | reverse complement strand
GACGTCGCTAGGCACTAAGAAATCAGTACCGAGAGGTACTGGTTTTTTTGTGTTCTTTTTTAGGTTGAGCGAGGTAGGAGGAGTTTTGATATTCTCGATTTCGCGGGTGGTAGTCAAGGATTGGATGTGGGTGTTCTTCATTTGGACGATGCTATTCTCGAATTCGCCTGGTCAATTCAAGGATTCGGGCATCACATTCTAAAATTCACGATTATCAAACAATTTAACGCGCAAGAATGGTGTCAGTTGGGTCGCCAACTGACACGTTTTCTGTTGGTGCGGTCTTTTCTACAGTATAAATGCCAATACAGGTTGTAGTTTTTTAGGTGTAGAGTAGCTTGAAAAAAGACATTCTCGATTTCGCGGGTGGTATTCAAGGATTGGCTGATGGTATTCTCAATTTGGCCGGAGCTATTCTAGAATTCGCTTGGTCGATTCAAGGATTCAGGCATCCCATTCTAAAATTCACGATTTCTAAACAATTTAACGCGCTTGTAGCGTAGCGTAAAAAGACAAATTGGGCTCCGAATGCAGCCATTTCTATTAGGGATAGCAATTAAAATACGGTGTCGCAAGAATGAACGAAGAGAAGATTTATTACAACATTTAAGAAAGTCTAACCCAATAAAAGATTCAACGTTTTCTCCAGTCTCTACGAGCAGGTTCATAGAGTCCTTTTACTTGTACAATTCGTATGAACTCGATATGTTAACTACATAGATTGAAAAAGAAGGGATGTAGTTAATATGATGAAAAATATATATGATTTTACTGCAACAAATTCAAATGGTGAAGACGTATCATTGCGTGAATATGAGGGCAAGCCAATGATTATTGTAAATACTGCTAGTAAATGTGGTTTTACACCACAGTTTAAGGAGTTACAGGAGTTGTATGAAGAATATAAAGACCAAGGTCTTGTTGTATTAGGTTTTCCTAGTGATCAATTTAATGATCAAGAGTTTGCAGATATGAAAGATACAATGGAATTTTGCCAATTAAATTATGGTGTATCTTTTCCTATGTTTAAAAAAATAGATGTAAAAGGTGATCAAGCTCATCCTTTGTTTGAATATTTGGTTTCGCAAAAAAAGGGTTTATTGACTGAAGACATTAAATGGAACTTTACAAAATTTTTAGTAGATCCTGATGGTAAAGTGGTTAAACGTTATGCACCTCAATCTTCTCCTAAAAAAATTGAAGATGATTTACTGAAATATATTTAAGGAAAAATGTGAATACTCTTTCTAATTAAAGCTTCTTGACAGTCTTTGTAGCCGCTGATAACCTTACAATAATATTCAAGAGCATATAGGAGGAGAAGGAGAATATGTGGGAATCTAAATTTGTTAAAGAAGGCTTAACTTTCGATGATGTATTATTAGTTCCAGGTAAATCTGAAGTGTTACCAAAGGATGTTGATTTGTCTGTTCAATTGACGGATAAAGTGAAGTTAAACATTCCTATTATCAGTGCTGGTATGGATACTGTTACTGAAGCAGCAATGGCTATTTCTATGGCACGTCAAGGTGGACTTGGTGTCATTCATAAAAATATGAGTATCGAAGATCAAGCTGAACAAGTTGTTACCGTAAAACGCTCTGAAAATGGCGTTATTACGGATCCTTTCTTCCTTACTCCAACACATCAAGTATTTGATGCAGAACATTTAATGGGTAAATATCGTATCTCGGGTGTACCGATTGTAAATAATAAAGAAGAGTTAAAATTAGTCGGAATTATTACGAATCGTGATTTACGTTTCATTCAAGATTATTCGTTAACGATTGATGAAGTAATGACGAAAGAAAAGTTAGTTACGGCACCAGTTGGGACAACTCTTGAAGATGCAGAAAAAATACTTCAGCAGTATAAGATTGAAAAGCTTCCAATTGTTGATGAAACCGGCATGTTAAAAGGTTTAATTACCATCAAAGATATTGAAAAAGTAATTGAATTTCCAAATGCTGCGAAAGATCATCACGGTCGATTACTCGTTGGAGCAGCAGTTGGCGTAACTTCTGATACAATGAAGCGCGTTGAACATTTAGTAAAAGCACAAGTGGATGTGATTGTCATTGATACGGCACATGGCCATTCAAAAGGTGTGCTAGACACGATTCGTTCAATTCGTGCAAATCATCCTGACTTAGATATTATTGCAGGGAATGTGGCAACAGCTGAAGGTACTGCGGCATTATACGAAGCAGGTGCTGACGTTGTTAAAGTTGGAATTGGTCCAGGTTCTATTTGTACAACCCGTGTAGTAGCAGGTGTCGGCGTACCACAAATTACTGCTGTATATGATTGTGCATCAGAAGCTCGTAAACATGGAAAAACAATTATTGCAGATGGTGGTATTAAGTATTCAGGCGATATTGTAAAAGCTTTAGCTGCTGGTGGTCATGTTGTTATGTTGGGTAGCTTGCTTGCAGGTACATCTGAAAGTCCTGGAGATACTGAAATATTCCAAGGCCGTCGCTTTAAAGTATATCGTGGTATGGGCTCAATTGGCGCTATGGAAAAGGGGTCCAAAGACCGTTACTTCCAAGATGATGCGAAGAAATTGGTTCCCGAAGGTATTGAAGGAAGACTTCCTTATAAAGGGCCACTTTCAGATACGATTCATCAACTAATGGGTGGTATTCGTGCGGGTATGGGCTATTGCGGAACGAAGGATTTAACTGATTTACGTGAACGTTCACAGTTCATTCGTATGACAGGTGCAGGTCTTCGTGAAAGTCATCCACATGATGTCCAAATTACGAAAGAAGCTCCAAACTATTCTATTTAATTTAAAAAGCGAAACTTTAGCACCTATTCTGCGTCTTTTAATTAGGCAGAATGGGTGCTTTTTTCATGGAGTATGCCGGTGAGACGAAATTTATGATAGAATGAGCAAGGGAAAAAGGAAAAATGAGAATGGCGGAGGTTCTAAAAAGTGAAAAGTGTATGGAACAAAGCGCTAGTACGCTGGTTAATCTTACCTATGTTGTTGGTGAGCGCGGTTGTAGCACAACCAAAATCAGCAGATGCTGCAGATGATAATTTAAATTTATTGGTAGATAGTGCGATTTTAATTGACGCGGATTCAGGAAAAATTTTATATGAACAAAATGCAGATACAGCTGTAGGAATTGCTAGTATGACAAAAATGATGACTGAGTACTTAATGTTTGAAGCGATTGAAAAGGGTCAAATTAAGTGGGACCAACGTTACTCAGTAACTGACTATACGTACCGAATTTCACAAGATCGACGTTTAAGTAATGTTCCATTACGTGAAGATGATTCTTACACAATTAAAGAATTGTATGAAGCAATGGCGATATACTCGGCAAATGCCGCAACTATTGCAATCGCTGAAACCATTGCTGGAACTGAAACAGAATTTGTTGCGATGATGAATAAAAAAGCTGACGAATTAGGATTAGAAGGCTATAAATTTGTCAATTCGACTGGACTAAATAATGCAGACTTACAAGGAAGCCATCCAGAAGGAACAGGCGAAACGGATGAAAATGTGATGCCTGCAAAATCTGTCGCTAAACTAGCTTATCATTTAATGAAGGATTACCCTGAAGTATTAGAAACAACTAGTATTCCAACGATGAAGTTCCGTGAAGGAACTTCTGATGAAATTAAAATGGATAACTGGAACTTCATGCTTCCAGGGCAAGTTTTTGAATACAAAAATGCAACAGTAGATGGTTTGAAAACAGGTACGACTGATTTCGCTGGACATTGCTTCACTGGAACAGCTACGAAAGACGGCATGCGTGTCATTGCGGTTGTTACAAAAGCAGTAGATTCAAAAGGTCAAGGTTCATATAAAGCTCGATTTGATGCAACTGCGGCGTTATTCAATTATGGATTCTCTCAATTTTCAAAAGAAGAAATTGTTCCTGCTGGTTACAAGTTTAAAAAACAAAAACAACTGCCAGTGCAAAAAGGGAAAGAAGACTTCGTTGGCATTACAGTGAAAGATCCAATTGAAATGGTTGTTAAAACAAGTGAAAAAGATTTGTATGTACCTAAGTTAGTGATCGATAAAAAGAAACTAACAGACGGATCTTTAGAAGCTGCGATTAAAGAAGATGAAGTAGTTGGACAAGTTGAAGTCGTTAAATCTGAAGGAACTGATTATGGGTATATTACTGGTAAATCAGTAACATCTAAAGTCGTTACAAACGATGCGGTAGAACGCGCAAGCTGGTTCTCTTTAGGACTTCAAGCAGTGGGTCACTTTTTTGCTAACCTTTGGGATGGAGCAAAAGGTTTCGTAACTGGTTTATTTTAAACTAAATAAGACCGTGAACTCTCATTAAACTGAGAGCTCACGGTCTTTTTCTATTTTACTTTGATTAAATAGAATATCAGCTTTAGAGAACACATCTTGTCTTATCATTAGACAGGATGTTTTTTCTCATTTCATGTAGATGATATTCCCCATGCATCCATTAACAATTCAACGGCTTTTTCAATTTCGGTTTCTAAAAATCCGCCAAAGCCAAGTAAGATTTGTGGTTTTGATGATTGGTCATTAGAAGTCACCATATATTCAGACCGCGCATATACTCGGATTCCCTGATTCAAGGCTAATTCGACGAGTTCTTTGTCGGTTTTCTCAAGGTCAATCGTTAAGACAATATGCATCCCTGCTTGTTCCCCTGATATTTGTACAAGTGGCGCATAGTCAGCCAGAGAAGAAGTGAGTTTCTCTAGTTTTTTACGGTATATCTTTCTCATGCGATTTAAATGTTTAGAGAAATGGCCAGCATTCATAAATTGAGCCAAAACATGCTGATCGAGTCTAGGAACGGTAGACGAATAGTAAGGGAATGTTTTTCTATACTCTTGTAAAATATGCATTGGCAGCACTAAATAGGCCATTCTTAATGATGGCATTAACGATTTAGAAAATGTACTGATATAAATAACACGCTCACTTTGGTCAATACCTTGTAATGAGGGTATCGGTTTTCCGATGTAGCGAAACTCACTATCATAATCATCCTCTATAATGTAGCGTCCTTCTTTTGCAGAAGCCCAATTCAGTAGTTGAACTCGTCGAGATGCTGAAAGAATTGCACCTGTTGGAAACTGATGAGAGGGTGTGACATACGCGACAGAGGCATCCGTTTTCTCTAGTTCATTCACATTCATGCCATCACTATCTACAGGTATTGGGATGACAGAACGATCATGGTTCACAAATATATGGTGAGTTAAAGGGTATCCAGGATTTTCAATAGCAAAAACAGACTGCTTTCCAAGCAAGCGAATTAACAAAGGCATTAATTGTTCCGTACCTGAACCTAAAATAATTTGTTGAGGGGCACATCGTACACCTCGCGATGAATACAAGTAGCTCGCGATTTCTTGTCGTAGCTCTATATCACCTTGAGGGTGTCCAAGTAATAATAAGTCCGAAGAGGACTCATCTAGTACATCCTTTGCATACTTCCGCCATTGATTGAACGGAAAGGCAGATGTGTCTATTCTTCCGGAATGAAAGTCGATTGAGTAACTAGGTTTCAAAGACTCCAATTCATCTGCAATTTCATGTGGTTGTTCTACATAAGCTAGTTCTGCCACTTCTTCTACAAAAAAGCCGCGTCTAGATATTGAAGAAATAAAACCTTCGGCGACTAGCTGCGCGTAGGCAAGTTCTATTGTTGTTTGGCTAATGGATAAAAATTCAGCTAATTTTCGTTTAGAAGGTAATTTGGTTCCAACGAGTAAATCACCCCTAATAATGGCCTCTTTCATCTCTTCGTAAAGTTGAGCATAGAGGGGAGTTTGTGAGGTTTTATTTAATTGGATTAACCACATATCCATCATTTCCACTCCTTCTGAACACGTTAATAATGAAGAAACTGACACTTTTATTATGGTCATATTTCATTATACTAAAGATAATTATGGAATGGAGGGTTCATCAATATGAATCAACACGTCAATTTCTTGGCTGTTCATCCATCCTAAACTTAAAGATATGATCATCGTGTAACAGCTTATTTTGTTAAACTTGTTGAAAACCATATCAACCATAAAATTGAGACCTGATACTTGTTTGAAAATATAGGTGATCGGTTATTTCTTTCACTTTCCGCGGACGAAACGCCAATTTCCTCGGCTGTTAAAAACCTATGCTCCTGCGGTTACTCGTCGCAAACGAATTGTGGACAATTCGTTGCCTGTGGGGTCTAGCGTGTTTCGTTTTTCCGCAGGAGTCTTCAGAAATAGCCGACCCACATTCTTTTTAAATCAAGTGCAATAGTTAATGAGTAGAATTATAAGATGTTATATACACAATCAACATTTTGTCTACAGTCTGAGACCTACCATATGGTAGGTTTTTCAATTTTTCCACAAATTCCAAGAATCACGTGACTGTGGACTAAATTTTACTGGGGATTCTTTATTAAATACTAAATTTATAAAAAACGCAGTTGGATGCACAGGAAAATAAACCCGTAATTCTCCAAATAAAAACAGTCTTCGTTTCCTATATATTCTGAATAGTTAAAAAGTTAGAATGTGAATTAGCCGATAAAATATCGGAACTTTCAGAATTTGAGGAGTGAAGTTGAGTGAAGAAGAAGAAATTAGTAAGTTTAAGTTTAGCGGCAACGATGGCATTATCCGCTGCGATTGCACCGGTATACGCAGCACCTGGTAGCGGAATTTCTGAAAAGATTCATGTAAATGAAAATAGTAAAGCACCAAACTTTATTTCAGGTAAACTATCAGCGCCATCCAACAAAGCAGCAAAAGAAATTGTATTTGACTTTCTTGCACAAAAACAAGGAGTTTATAAATTTAGCAACGATCCATTTTCAAGCTTTAAAGTAGTCAAAGAGTCTAAAGATGAACTTGGATTTACACAACTGAAATTACAACAAATTTATAAAGGTGTACCTGTATTTGGAGCAGTTGTTACAGCTCATGTTAATAAAGACGGCGTATTAACAGCGGTTTCTGGGGAAGTTGCACCTGAACTCGATAAAAAAGCAGCTTTAAAAGAAGGATCTAAAGTAAAACGAGCTGATGCAGTGGCAACAGCAGCAAAAGATTTGGCATCAAAATTAGGAGAAACACCTGAGTTAGAACATGAAGCGACTCCAGAATTTGTTGTTTATACAAGAGATGGAGAAGCGAAGTTCGCTTATGCAGTAGAATTTGAATTCCTTTATCCTTCACCAGGGAATTATCAATACTTTGTGGATGCCCAAACTGGAGAAATTTTAAATTCGTATAATCAAATCCATGAAGCTAAACCAAGTGAAGGTGTCACTTCACCAACAGGAACAAATACAGTAGGAACTGGTAAAGGTGTGTTAGGAGATTCTAAATCATTTAATACCGTAACAAATAGTAATGGATCATACTTAGTGGATCGCACGCGAGGAAATGGTATTTTTACATATGATGCACAAAACCGAACTCGTACGCCAGGAACATTATGGTTAGATGCAGATAACGTATACAATGCAGCTTACGATGGTGCTGCTGTTGATGCTCATGCGTATGCTGCACAAACATATGATTATTATAAAAATGTACATGCACGTAATAGTTATGATGGAAATGGGGCACAACTAATCTCTACTGTGCATTATGGACGTAATTACAATAATGCATTTTGGAGCGGGTCACAAATGGTTTATGGAGATGGCGATGGTTCAACATTCATTCCGTTATCTGGCGCACTTGATGTAATCGCGCATGAATTAACACATGCAGTTACAGATACAACAGCAGACCTAATTTATCAAAATGAATCCGGGGCAATCAATGAGTCTATGTCTGATATTTTTGGTACATTAGTTGAATACCATTTTAATAACAATCCAGATTGGCAGATTGGTGAGGACATCTACACACCATCAACTGCTGGCGATGCGCTTCGTTCAATGGCTGACCCAACTGAAAGTGGCGATCCAGATCATTACTCAAATCGTTATATCGGAACATCAGATAACGGTGGGGTTCACTGGAACAGTGGTATCAGTAACAAAGCCGCTTACTTATTATCAAATGGTGGAACCCACTACGGTGTAAGTGTATCTGGAATTGGTAACGACAAAACAGGGAAGATATTCTATCGAACTTTAACTCAATATTTAACTCCAAACTCTACATTCAGTCAGTATCGTGCAGCATCTGTACAAGCGGCTACGGATTTATACGGAGCTAGCAGTGCTGAAGTGACTAGTGTGAAAGCGGCGTTTAGTGCAGTAGGTGTAAATTAAAGTTACCTTATATATTTTACGTATTAGTTTAAGAATATCGGTATAAGACAAGACATAGCTAGCACCATTTTTGGTGCTGGCTATGTTTTTCTAAAGTGAATAGGTGCTTGCCAAATGTCACATCATGTAGTAAAGTATGTTTAATTTCACATATGAAACGATGATGGGAAGTAGTAACAAGCTCTGTTTTTTCTAGAGAGCCGGCGGGTGGTGCAAGCCGGTAAAAACACTTGTGAATCCGTCCTGGAGTTGCGCAACTGAACGAATAGTAAGTTGTAGCCGGTTGAAAAGCCGTTATGAGACAAGTGGATTTGTTTGTAATGAACAAGTCAATCAGGGTGGCAACGCGGGTAGCTCTCGTCCCTTTCCAAGGGGATGGAGGGCTTTTTTTGTTGTCTAAAAGTCTTATTCCACTTTCCATCATCACCATTCAAAGGAGGAAAATACATGTTAGATGTAAAACGCGTAAGAGATAATTATGAAGAAGTAAAAGCAAAATTAGAAAAGCGTGGCGAAGACCTCGGGAATTTCGATCAGTTTGCCGAGTTAGATGGAAAACGTCGTGAATTAATCGGTAAAGCAGAAGTGTTAAAAGCAGAACGTAATGAAGTATCAGGTCAAATTGCTACAATGAAACGTAATAAAGAGAATGCTGATGATTTAATTGTTCGTATGCGTGAAGTAGGCGACGAAATTAAAGTGATTGATGATGAGCTTCGAGAAGTAGAGGCGAAGTTTGAAGATATGATGATGCGTCTTCCTAATATTCCACATGAAAGTGTTCCAGTTGGCGAAACGGAAGACGATAATGTTGAAGACCGTAAATGGGGAGAAATTCGTGAATTTGATTTTGAGCCAAAACCGCATTGGGATATTGCGACAGACTTAAATATCATTGATTTTGAACGTGCAGCAAAAACAACGGGTAGCCGTTTCTTATTTTATCGTGGACTCGGTGCGCGTTTAGAGCGAGCGTTGATGAACTTTATGATCGACCTTCATACAGAAGAGCATGGTTATGAAGAAATGCTACCACCATACTTAGCGAATCGTGCGAGTTTAACGGGTACTGGTCAATTGCCTAAATTTGAAGAAGATGCTTTCTTAATTGAAAAAGAAGATTTCTTCTTGATTCCAACATCAGAAGTAACGGTTACAAATTTCTATCGTGATGAAATTTTAACGAATGATATGTTGCCACAAGGGTTTGCTGCATATAGTGCATGTTTCCGTTCTGAAGCGGGATCTGCAGGTCGCGATACTCGTGGGTTGATTCGCCAGCATCAATTTAACAAAGTCGAATTGGTTCGTTTTGTTAGCCCAGATGATTCTTATAACGAGTTGGAGAAGTTAACTGGACATGCTGAAAAAGTTCTTCAATTATTAGGACTGCCATACCGCGTTCTGAAAATGTGTACAGCTGATTTAGGATTTACGGCTGCGAAAAAATACGATATAGAAGTATGGATTCCGGCGCAAGGTGTATACCGTGAGATTTCTTCTTGCAGTAACTTTGAAGATTTCCAAGCTCGTCGTGCGAATATTCGTTTCCGTCGCGAAGCGGGTGGAAAACCAGAATTCGTTCATACATTAAACGGAAGTGGCTTAGCACTTGGTCGTACAGTAGCTGCTATTTTAGAAAACTTCCAACAAGAAGATGGAACTGTTATCATTCCTGAAGTTTTACGTCCATATATGGGTGGTAAAGAAGTCATTGCTAAAAAATAGACTTTTTTTGCAGAACAACTTTAAAAATTAAAATGAAAAAACCAGAAATGAACCGATTATCGGTTTCGTTTCTGGTTCTTTTTTTGTTCACGTAATTGACGGAAGAAAGTGGTTAGAATTCCGCCACATTCGTCTGCAAGGACACCTTCTGTTACTTCGCATTCATGATTAAAGCGCTCATCATTCAGTAAACGGTAAAGTGAGTCTACGCATCCTGCCTTTGCATCTCGTGCCCCATACACTACATGCGGAATACGCGATTGTAAAATAGCTCCTGCACACATAGGACAAGGCTCGAGCGTGACATACAGAGTGGTTTCTTCTAAACGCCAGCTTCCTATTTTTTGACACGCCTCTTGAATCGCTATCAATTCTGCATGTGTCGTTGCATTTTGAGTGGTTTCTCTTAAATTATGAGCGCGCGCTATTATTTCTCCCTTATAGGTAATAACAGCCCCGATTGGTACTTCACCTAACATTGCAGCTTTTTTTGCTTCTATTAAAGCTTCTCGCATATAATGGCGATTTGTTTCTATTGCATCCATTCGTCATCGCTCCTTGTGTTTAGTGTAGCATGTTTCATTCACCTGTCGCATATCGTAAGTGAGATGTTGTAAAGGAGGGTACTCATGATTTATGTTGTGAAGTCCGGAGATAGCCTGTACTCAATCGCCAATAGATTTAATGTGAATGCAGCTAATCTGGCTACTTTAAATGAACTTGAAGATCCGGATGTATTAGTCATTGGTCAGACACTCGTCATTCCAGGTGCGCCTGATCCTTCTCGGCCAACTATAGAATCGAATGCATATGTGGAATGGTATACGGAACGCCCAGCACAAAGCTTATTGGACGAAGTAAAAAAGCGTGGACCATTGCTTACGTATATGATGCCTTTCTCATATGATGTGAAGCGCGATGGTTCATTAACCCCGTTAAATTGGAACGGACTCGAACAGATTGCTGCGGATGAAAATATCATTGCTGCCATTGTTATTTCTAATATTGAAGATGGTGCATTCAGTGATACGCTCGCGCAAGCGATATTTGCTGATCCTGCCATTCAAGACAAACTGATTCAAAATATTTTAGCCGAAGCTAAGGCGAAAAATGCGAAAGACATTCATGTCGACTTTGAATATTTACGCAAAGAAGATCGACAAGCGTACGTTGATTTTTTAAAGAAATTAAAAGAGGCTGCGAAAGGCTTGGCATTATCTGTCGCACTAGCGCCTAAAACATCTGCTACTCAAGTTGGTAAGTGGTATGAAGGCCATGATTATAAGCAAATCGGTGAGGTAGCTGATTTTGTTGTTATTATGACGTATGAATGGGGATACAGTGGTGGACCACCGATGGCCGTTTCGCCAATTGGTCCAGTTCGAGAAGTTCTCACCTATGCCTTAACCGAAATACCAGGAAATAAGATTATGATGGGGCAAAATTTGTATGGCTATGATTGGACGTTGCCTTTTAAAGTAGGTAACCCGAATGCTAGAGCTCTGAGTCCAAAACAAGCAATTGAATTGGCAAGAGAAAGAAATGCAGCCATTTCTTACGATACAAAATCCCAAGCACCATACTTTAACTATTGGTTAGATGGCAAAGAACATGTTGTATGGTTTGAAGATGCAAGGTCTATTAACGCTAAGTTTGAGTTAATCAAAGAGTTAGGGTTACGAGGCATAAGCTACTGGCATATCGGTTTCCCATTCCCTCAAAACTGGCTTTTATTAAACGAATTGTTTCAAGTGAAAAAGGTGCAGAGCTAAATCACTTTTCCTCTTTGGAAAAGTAGATTTTGGCTCTGTTTTTCATTTTCTTGCTATGTTAGAATTAAAAGCACTGATTGATATTGAACAATAAGTAAAATTTCAAAAGGATAAATCCACACTTTGTGAAGTTCCTATTGAATACCTCTATTAAAGGAGATATCTGATGCCGATCCCATTTATCACAGTCGAAGGCCCGATTGGCGTTGGAAAAACATCGCTATCAAAAGCCATCGCTGATACAAATAATTTTCATCTGTTAAAAGAAATTGTGGATGAAAATCCGTTTTTGAATAAATTCTATGAAGATATTGAAGAGTGGAGCTTCCAAACGGAAATGTTTTTCCTTTGTAATCGTTACAAGCAGTTAAGCGATATTCAAAAAAAATACATATCGAAACAACAACCCGTTGTAGCTGATTATCACATCTTCAAAAACCTTATTTTTGCAAAACGTACGTTACAACCCGAGGAATATGTAAAGTATGAAACTATATACCGAACGTTAACTCATGATATGCCGAAGCCGAACATGGTCATTTATTTGCATGCAAGCTTAGACACATTGATGAAACGCATTGCGTTACGTGGTCGTGAATTTGAAAAAATGATATCGGCTGAATACATGGAACAGTTATCTGCTGATTATCATACGTTCATTCAGCATTTTGAAGAAACACATCCTGAAATACCAGTTCTTCGTTTTAATGGAGACGAAATCGATTTTGTTCAAAACGAAAGTGATTTGACATGGATTTTAGATCAAGTACAAGAAACGTTAGAAAAAAGGAGTCTCCAAGTATGAACTTACGCGAAAAATATGGTATCCCTAAAAATGCTGTCATCACGATAGCCGGTACAGTAGGTGTTGGTAAATCAACAATGACGAAGGCTTTGGCAGATGCATTACAATTCCGCACATCATTTGAAAAAGTAGATGCTAATCCATACTTAGATCGTTTTTATGATGATTTTGAAAAATGGAGTTTTCACCTGCAGATCTATTTCTTAGCAGAACGCTTTAAAGAACAAAAACGTATCTTTGAATTCGGTGGAGGATTTATTCAAGATCGATCAATTTACGAAGATACAGGCATTTTCGCGAAAATGCATATGGAAAAAGGAACGATGAATCTAACGGATTACGAGACATATACAAGCTTGTTCGATGCGATGGTTATGACACCTTATTTCCCACATCCAGATTTATTGATTTATTTAGATGGTTCAATCGAAGATATTTTAGGTCGTATTCAAGAGCGCGGACGTCCAATGGAACAACAGACGCCTGTTGAATATTGGTATGAAATGCACGAGCGCTATGAAAACTGGATTAATTCATTCAATGCATGTCCAGTATTGCGTTTAAACATTAATGATTATGATTTAATGAAAAATCCCGACACGGTAGAAGCAGTTGTTGAGCGTGTTGGCCACTTTATCCAACAAACATCTTTATTACGTAAATAGTAGGACAAGCCTGCAGACTGTGAAAGAACTCTTTTTATAAGCGTTTGTTTTACAGTCTGTTTTGTTTTTTCAATAAATATCACTTATTTCTTAGGTGAATTGCTCGAGTAAGGATACTTCTTTCCGTTTCACTGGAGCGGCTATATTAGAAGGATGCATGATCTAATTAGTTGATTAATGGCTTACATTACCGCTTTGCACGGACAGAATTTCAGCAAACTATCACTTAATGAACAACAAATAGTTCATAACAAAAAAGACGACTCCGAGGAGTCGCCTTCATAATATTCTGATTAGTTATGTTAGAAGAAAATTCGTTACCTAAGCAACGAATACAATCTCCATATATATGCGCGTGTTTGTTGAAAGTATGGAGGAGGAAGAGGGATTCGAACCCCCGCGGGATTTGACTCCCCTGTCGGTTTTCAAGACCGATCCCTTCAGCCGGACTTGGGTATTCCTCCGTGTCAACAAAATATAATTTATCATGTACAAAAAACAAAGTCAACAAAAATAGCAAAAAAAAAAATTATTGTTTTATCTTTATCCGATAGAAGACTCCCACCTAAAGGAATGAAAAGGGCGAAGCCTAATGAGTAGGTGGGAGATGAATGTCGGTTGGCGGTAGTCAAAACTTTCCTCACGATGATACAACGAGAACAAACATTCGTATCGTCGGGGGTGGAAGTCATGTTAGTCAATAAGGCATACAAATTCCGGATCTATCCAACCAAAGAACAAGAAATCCTCATTGCTAAAACAATCGGATGCAGTCGTTTCGTATTCAATC
>FWWM01012579.1_pt1 | contig 14030 bp, 13 predicted proteins | sample 2228351 | NCBI WGS metagenome assembly FWWM01 (sample SAMEA103939774, study PRJEB20133) | metagenome | reverse complement strand
TTCTATATTTCTCACTTATAACATCAGACTTAAAGAGCAAGGTTAAGGAACTGACACAGAAGGTAGCAATCCTTGAGTTTGAGTTAAGAAATAAAGAGGGGCAGTGGTAAGTAATGGAGCTATTCTCAGAGATTAAAGAATGTTACAGATACAGGGAACTTCTGAGGAACCTCGTCATAAGAGATGTAAAGAAGCGGTATAAGAGGTCTGTGCTGGGTTTCTTATGGGTTATGCTTGACCCGCTCCTAATGATGTTCGTCTTTTACGTGATTTTTGCTGGGTTTTTTAGAAGGACTGTGGATAATTATCCCGCCTATGTAATAGCAGGGATTACAATGTGGCAGTTATTTGCACAGGGGACACAGGTCTCCTCCATGGCATTTATCAATAACCGTAGTCTTTTGAATAAACTGTATATGCCCAAATCTATTTTCCCCCTCTCTGTTGTGGCATCCTCGCTGGTCCATTTTATATTCGCACTGGTTCCCCTTTTTATTGTAATCACCCTCTCAGGCACAAGCCTGAGCAGTAATATTATACTCCTACCTTTGGTGGTAGCACTCATATTCCTGTTTTCCCTTGGCGTATCTCTTTTAATATCCACACTCGCAGTATTTTTTCACGATGTTATATATATATACGACGTGCTTTTATTAGCGTGGATGTTTCTCTCGGCAATATTTTATCCGCTTTCCAGCCTGTCTGAAAAAATACAGTCTTTGATGTATCTTAACCCTGTACTCCATTATATAACTCTCTTCAGAGTGTGTCTGTATGATCACACTATCCCAATGGCAGAACATTTTATCTATGGGTCGGTTTTTGCGGGGTTCTCCTTACTTCTTGGTTGGACTATCTACTCTAAAAATAGAGACAGGATAATATTTTATTTATGATAAGAGTTGAAAATGTTTCAGTTAAATACAGACTTATCAAGGAGCGTCCAAAGACCTTTCAGGAGTATATAATCAATTACCTGAAAGGCAGGAGGTTTAAGGCAGAGACACTATGGGCATTAAGGGAGATTTCACTTGATGTGAGAAACGGAGAGTCACTTGGTATCATTGGCCCAAATGGTGCTGGCAAGAGCACCCTATTAAAGGTGGTTGCAGGTGTTATAAAGCCTGTAGAGGGCAGGGTGGATGTGAATGGCAAGATAGCGCCCATTATTGAGCTTGGAGCAGGATTTGACCATGAGCTTACAGGTAAAGAGAATATCTATCTCAATGCCTCAATACTCGGTTTTTCAAGAAATGAGATAGAGAAAAGGTTGGAAAGCATCATAGATTTTTCAGAGATGAGGGAATTTATTAATACGCCACTTAAAAACTATTCTTCAGGCATGATTGCCCGACTGGGTTTTTCCATTGCAACGGAGGTTAATCCGGATATCCTGATTATTGATGAAGTTCTTGCTGTCGGGGATGCACACTTCAAGAAGAAGTCCAGAGATAGGATTATGGATTTCAGGAAAAGGGGTATCACAATACTTTTTGTATCTCACAGCATGGAAGAAGTCAGGGGTCTTTGCGATAAGGTCTTGTGGTTGGACCATGGGAAGGTGAAAATGATGGGTGAACCTGACAGTGTAATTACAGCATATCAATCACAGGAGATATGAGAGTTTGTCTAAAAACTAACAAAACAACATAGGTTGTCATGCTGAGCTTGATTCAACATCTAATAAAATCAACAGGTTATGAGACCCTGAAATAAATTCAGGGTGACATTTAGGAAGTTTTTAGACAGACTCTGCAGGGATAAGAACCAGAATGACAGAGGGGAAGAAGGTTACTTTTAAATGAAAAAATTTCATATTGTATGGCATAAGAGTTTAGTTACCAGAGAGGAAAGAAACAGGTTAAATAAACACCGTAGCGGTGTTGTATGGTTTACTGGACTGCCAGCAGCAGGCAAATCTACCATAGCACATCATCTGGAAAGAGAACTTTTTGACCGAGATATAAGGGTGTATGTCCTTGATGGTGATAATATAAGGCATGGCATTTGTTCAGACCTCGGTTTCAGCCGCGAAGACAGAAGGGAGAATCTCAGAAGGATTGCAGAAGTCTGCAAACTTTTTGTAGATGCCGGTATAGTGGTTTTAACAGCTTTTGTATCACCATACAGAGAGGATAGAAAGTATATCAAGGATATAATAGGTAATGATCAGTTTTTTGAGATATATGTGAAGTGTTCTGTGAATGTATGTGAGATGCGTGACCAAAAAGGCTATTACAGAAAGGCAATGAAAGGGGTTATTAAAAACTTTACAGGTATATCAGACCCCTATGAAGAACCGGAAACCCCGGATTTAATCCTGAATACAGAAACACTTGATGTTGCGACTTCTGTTAAGAAGGTTTTCATGTTTCTTGGAGAAAAGGGCTTATTCTGTTACGATGATTGATTTGGTATTCTCTGCTCTAAACGTAAAATCATCTAAATTAAGATATATAACAGTATGAAGATAAAGGATATCTACTGTATTACGGGAATGCACCGCTCAGGCACCTCAATGGTAGCAAGGATGCTGAATCTCTGTGGACTTTATCTGGGACCATTTGAGGAATTCATGAAACCACGTCCTGATAATCCGAAAGGCTTCTGGGAGAACTTACGGTTTATAAATCTGAATGAAGATATACTCGTTCAACTGGGTGGCGACTGGGACTGTCCTCCTGACCTGAGTGAGGGGTGGGAGTCTAAATCAGAATTAGAACCTTTCAGGCAAAAGGCTGAGGAACTTGCTAAGTCTTTTCATGGATATGAACCATGGGGCTGGAAGGATCCCAGGAGTTGTCTTACTATTCCTTTCTGGAAGTCTATTTTTAATGATGTGAGGTTGATTATCTGTGTCAGGAATCCTTATGAAGTGGCAGAATCTCTGATGAGACGCAACGGCATATCACGCGTACTGGGTTTAAAGTTGTGGTTTACCTACAATCAGCGCGTACTTGCTTCTACCGAGCCTCATGAAAGGATAATCACCCATTATGATAGTTATTTTATAAATCCTGAAGCTGAATTGAATCGGATACTAAGTTTCATCGGACTGACCGCTACCAGTGAGATGAAAGAACAGGCATGCAATGAGGTCTCTTTTTATCTAAGACATCATTTATCCACAATGCAGGATGTTCAGAAGGCTGGCATACCTCCTGAAGTGATAGATTTATATAGGGATATGTGTATTGAGGCAGGACAATCTGATTGCCTCAAATTGACTGCACAACAGAATCAGGATCCACCTCGTTTTTACACAGTTATTGATGAAATGGAAAAAAAGATAAGTGAGGATGAAAAAACTATCAGGGAATTAGAGCAAAATCTTTTTAAACAAAGCATTACAATAATACAACAGCAAAAGGAATTGACCCGTCTCAAGGACATTGAGAACAGTTTAATATGGCAGGGAATTCTTAAGATTCTAAGTTTCATAGATAGGACAGTCTTCCCATGGCATACAAAACGAGGCAGATTATACTGGTCTGTAATTAACAAACTGAGGCTTCGTATTGCTCTAAAAGAGAGGAATAATTCTGCTGATTTAGCAGTTAAATATGCGGAAACATTGAAAACTAATATCATGTTTCCATCAGCAATCGATTCGGAAAGCTTCGAGTTTAAACAGGTTGAAAATCCATTGGTTTCTGTAATAATTCCGGCATATAACCAGTGTCTTTATACATATTATTGTCTTAAATCTATTTTTGAAAATGCCGGAAATGAAATACCTTATGAAGTAATAGTAGCAAATGATGCTTCTACAGACAAAACTTTAAATATACTATCTAAAGTGAAAGGAGTAAAGGTTATTACAAATGAAAGAAATTTAGGATTTTTAAGAAATTGCAATAACGCTGCAAAACACGCAAAAGGAAAATATATTGTCTTCTTGAATAATGACACAAATATTCAAAAGGGTTGGATGGAATGCCTTGTGAATACATTACAGAGAGATGACAGCATAGGGCTGGTTGGCTCAAAGTTGATTTATGATAATGGTCAATTGCAGGAGGCAGGGGGGATAATATGGCGGGATGCCTCTGGGTGGAACTACGGAAGGGGTGATGACCCGGAAAAACCAGAATATAACTATGTAAAAGAGGTAGATTATATTTCAGGTGCAAGTATTATGATAAGAAGAGAATTATGGGAAAGAATTGGTGGATTTGATGAACGATATGAACCAGCATATTTTGAAGACGCTGATTTAGCATTTGAAGTAAGAAAGCATGGTTTAAAAGTCATATATCAACCTAAATCTGTTGTTGTTCATTTTGAGGGAGTTAGTCATGGAAGAGAGCTCAATAGTGGAATAAAAAGTTATCAGGTAAAGAATAGAGACAAATTTATTGCAAAATGGAAGAATGTGCTGGAGAAAGAACATTTTGAGAACGGGCATGGTGTTTTTACTGCAAGAGACAGAAGCAAAAATAAAAAGACTGTTTTAGTAATTGACCATTATGTGCCGCATTACGATAAGGATGCTGGAAACAGGACATCATTCCAATATTTGAAGCTCTTTACTGAAATGGGGTTTAATGTAAAATTTATCGGTAATGATTTTTATAGATATGAGCCATATACAACAGAATTACAACAGATGGGAATAGAGGTGCTTTATGGTGTGTGGTATAACAATAATTGGAAAAAATGGGTCTCTGAAAATGCAAAACATATAGACTACATCTATTTACAGAGACCGCATATCGCAATTAAATATATTAATTTTCTGAGAAAAAAAACAAAAGCAAAGATTGTTTATTATGTTCACGATTTACACTATATAAGCCAGTTTAAGAAATACGAACTTACAGGTAATAGAGAGTATCTGATTGCTTCTGATGAAATTAAAAAGGTGGAATTTGAAATATTCAAAAAGACAGATGTAATTACTACTCCAAGCATTACTGAAAGAGAAATAGTGTTAGAAAACTTCCCAAACAAACAAGTTTATGTCAAGCCCTGTTTTATCTATGATAACTTTATGCATTCTGTTAATAACTTCGATGGACGAAGAGATATAATGTTCGTAGGCGGATTTGAGCATCCTCCTAACACGGATGCTGTAATATGGTTTTCAAAAGAGGTATTTCCTAAAATAGTTGAAAGTATTCCTGATATAAGGTTTTTTATTGTGGGGTCAAATCCTACTGAAGAGATCTTAAGCCTTTCTTCTTCGAATATTGTCGTTACAGGATATGTGAGTGACGAGGAACTATTGAAGCTTTATAACAAAATAAGGATAGTTGTAATACCCCTTAGATATGGAGCCGGCGTAAAAGGGAAAACAGTTGAAGCGATGTATTATGGCGTCCCGATTGTCTCAACATATTTTGGCATAGAGGGACTTGAAAATGTAGAAGGAATCATTAAGAATTGTGATACTGTCGGGGACTTTGCTGATGAGGTCATACGCCTGTGTCGCTGTGATAGCGACGGTCTTACACAAATCAGCCGAAACTACATTGAGTATGTAAAGCAGTATTTTTCAAAAGAGCGGGCATTAAAATTAATGGAGAAGATATTAAGCTGATTTCAACTATAGATATGTTTTCTATTAATACAGATTGCAGATTTTTTAAAGGTGACAAGCCGTGTGTATATCATAAAGAAAACAGTATTCATTGTTCTGAGTGTGGATATTATGACCCTGTGAGGTTCAGGATACTCATAATAAAACTTGAAGCTATAGGTGATGTTCTGAGGACAACCCATATCTTAAAGCCATTAAAGGAGCGGTATCAAGGGTCTCAGATTACATGGATAACAAAATCAGAATCTATCCCTCTTTTTTTTAATAACCCTTATATTGACAGAATATTTGACCTTTCACAGGCAGGATTTGTTCTTTATACTGACAAATTTGATCTGGTTATAAACCTTGATGCCTCTCCGTTAAGTTCAAGACTTGCTACAACGGCAAAAGGAGTAGAAAAGCTTGGTTTTGGCTATCATGAAGGTGGTTTTGTGTATCCATTTAATCAGGAGGCTTATGAATGGTTTGAGATGGGAATTTTTGATGACATAAAAAAGAAGAACAAAAAGACATATCAGCAAATTGTTATGGAGATTTGTAAGTTGCCTATTATCTCAAATAATGAATTAATCTTTAATCTGACAGAAGAGGAAAGAGAGTTAGGGAGGGAATTTGCCCTGAAACACAATCTAGACGATGGTAGTATAAGAATTGGTTTTAATACAGGTGCAGGAGAAAGATGGCAGTATAAAAAATGGAATGTTGAAGGTTTTATTTCATTAGCAGATTCTTTAAGAAAGGAATTTCCAGAATGTAAGATTCTCCTTTACGGTGGAGAAAATGAGAAAGACCGTAACGATTATTTAAAAAAAATAATTCCTGATCTAATAAGTACAGGTAGTGGAAATTCAATCAGAGAATTTGCAGCGCTTATCAATTTATGTGATATTTTAGTGACAGGAGATACGCTGGCAATGCATATAGCAGTTGCGCTTAAAAAAAGAGTGATTGCTCTTTTTGGTCCAACATCACATACTGAGATCGAACTCTATGGGAGAGGAGAGAAGGTGGTTTCTCCTTTAAAATGCACTTGTTGTTACAAGACCACATGTGATGTTAAACCTGATTGTATGCAGGCTATTACGCCTGATATGGTTTTAAAATGCATAAGAAGATTATTTTAAAAAAAGCTCTCAAGTTGTGGTCTAAAATAGCAGGTTTTTCAGGGCATGAACTAATGAAAGAAATTAATGAAAGAAAAATACTTGAAGAGATTGAGGACTATAGAAATGTTATAAATGTCCATGACCTCCCGGATATATATCACTATTGGTCTAATAAGTATTTAAGACCAAAAACAGAATCATTAGGTTTTTCAAGCTTTAAGGAACTCTGTATCCTGTATATTGAAAAGTTTGTGTGTATTATTAATAAAGAATGCAATATTTTGAGTATCGGCGCCGGAAACTGCGATTTTGAGATTAATTTAGCAATTCAGCTAAAGGAAAAAGGGATTAATCGTTTTAATTTTACATGTGTTGACATAAATGAAGCAATGCTCAAAAGGGGAGAAAAACTCTCAATCAAAAACGGATTAAATAGAAGTTTTAACTTTCTAAATATTGATACAAATGAATGGAAATTTGATAAAACATATCAGATAATTATTGCTTGTCATAGTTTGCACCATATAGTTAAGTTGGAGTTTTTATTTGATCAGATTTATAGCAATCTTGACGATTATGGCTATTGTAGCTGATATGATAGGCAGGAATGGCCATATGCGATGGCCTGAGGCTCTTAAATACATTCATGCCTTCTGGTCATTGCTTGACGAAAGTCATAAATATAATCATCAACTCCAGCGTTTTGAATCATCATACGAAAACTGGGACTGCTCAAGGGTTGGCTTTGAAGGGATAAGGTCACAGGATATTTTACCCCTTTTGATAAAAAGATTTACCTTTGAATTATTTCTTGCCTTTGCAAATCTGATTTCTGTGTTTATTGATAGAGCCTTTGGTCATAATTTTGATCGCAACAACGAGTGGGACAGATTCTTTATAGATTTTGTGGCAAGCTTAGATGACTATTTTATAGAATCTGGAGAGATAAAGCCGACCCAAATGATGGCTGTTATAACAAAAACTCAGAGGACGCCAATCAAGATATATAAACACCTGACACCTGAGTTTTGTCTAAGAAGGCCGACATAGATTGCTGTGTCAACCCATGCTGGAAATACGATAGTTCATACCCCTATTGCAGTTGGCGGGGTAGGGGGTAGCGGCACAAGAGTAGTTGCTGAAATCCTTAAAAGGGTTGGCATATATATGGGGAATGACCTTAATCCTTCCAATGACAATCTGTGGTTTACACTCTTAATGAAGAGGCCGTCGTGGTTTATTAAGAACCATGAAAAGAAAGCATCGGAGATTTATAGAGGAATTTCCATATTTGAAAAACTGATGACAGGTGCCTCCCTCTTATGGAGCGATTATCTTTTTATACTGCAAGCTACAACGGACATTGCTGTGAGGGGACATGACCATCTTCATTCTGGGAGAGGTGCATGGGCATTTAAGAGGATGTCTAATATTCTTAAAAAAAGAAGGGCATATCTCTCCGCCAGTACTGCTTGGGGATGGAAAGAGCCAAATGTACACATATTTATTAAGTATCTGTCAGACCACTTTAAGCAAATGAAATACATTCATGTGATACGCCACGGGCTGGATATGGCTTTCAGTAAAAATCAGGCACAACTTTTTAACTGGGGGAAGCTTTTTGGAGTTGTCACCGACTTCTCAATCCCAATCCCCAGAGCATCACTTCAATACTGGATAAGGGCAAACAAACGGGCAATAGAACTTGGGCATGGATTGCTTGGCAAAAGGTTTCTATTGCTCAATTTTGACAGGCTTTGTTATGATCCAGCATCTGAAATCGATTATCTGCTTGATTTTATCGGGATAGAAAAGGAAGGCCTTGTTATTAAAGATATTACTTCTCTGATAAAAACTCCTTCCTCCTCTTGTAGATACAGAAGAAATGACATATCTATATTCAGCGAGGAAGATATATCTACTGTCAGAGATATGGGATTTGAAGTTCATGTCTCTTAGTTGATAGAATATTTCATCAGATTTCATGTTGATGGCGTCTGGTATGGATAGTCAAAAAACGAACTATCTGTTGCTAACTTATGATAGCTGTCGCTTCGATGTGATGGTTACTGCAAAAACACCTGTGCTGGACTCTTACAGTACTATACACCGTGCAGAAGCGCCTGCTAACTTTACCTTTGCCTCTCACCAGGCTTTTTTCGTCGGATTTCTGCCAAATACTATAGAGTATATCCCCTATTACAACAGATTCAGGAAGCAACTTCTTGGGTTAACAGGGGTGGGTGAAGGACAGGTTACAAAAACGGCGTTTAAAAAAATCGAATCCAGCTGGAATCTCATCTATGGATTGAAAAGTGAAGGCTATCAAACAGTTGGTGCCGGGGCCGCAAACTGGTTCCGCCAGGAATCACTAATAGCAGGATTTGAGAAGTTTCTTTTCACCGGAACGGATGCCGATCGCCAGGTTGACTTCCTGTTAGAGAATCTTGACATGAGTCGTCCGTTTTTTGGCTTTATTAATTTTGGTGAAACCCATGCACCCTATGTCTTTCGGGGCAAGACAGAACCCTGTAAAGACGATGTACGGGCAAGAAGGATGATATGGCCGCCTGAAGAGAATGGACCTGTGGGGGGAAATACATGTGCCTTTAGATGCCAGGTCGCTGCTGCTGAATTCCTTGATTCCTGCCTGTCAAGGCTATTTGATTCATTACCAGGAAACACAATAGTCGTAGTGACTTCTGACCACGGTGACTGTTTTGGTGAGGATGGCTACTGGGGGCATGGCGTGAATCATCCCAAGGTGTTTGAGGTCCCCCTGGCGATTTTTCGGCTTGATCGCCAGCCAATGGTCGAGTAAGGCGATGTGGAGAAATGAGATATTAGACCGTTACAAAGCCGAATCTGTTTTGATTAATCTTATTATCGAGATTGAAGAGAAAAAGGCAGAATTCGAAAAGAGCATTTCAGGGTTTACATACCGTGGAAATCCTTACGGACTTGGGGGTATGAGACCTGAGGTCAGCATACGGTTATACGGTCTTGTACGTGAATTTAAGCCCAGAATACTTGTAGAAACCGGTGTATGTAATGGCGTCTCAACAGCAGTAATCCTTTCAGCTCTTGAAATGAATAATATGGGGACACTTTACTCTATTGACCTTCCAGAATACACGGATACAGAGTACGAGGAAGGTACCTTCTGGGATGGAAAGAAGGGTGCTGTAGTTCCGAAGGGGAAACTGCCGGGTTGGCTGATACCGGATAAGTATCGAGGACGCTGGCATCTTATACTCGGACGCAGTCAGGAAAAACTCCCTGTACTGCTTGATGATCTTGGTGAAATAGATTTTTTTATTCACGATAGTGAACACTCCTATGAATGTATGACATTTGAATATCAACATGCATGGAGGTATCTAAGGCAGGGCGGTTTGCTCGTTTCGGATGATATAAGCTGGAATTCGTCTTTTTATGATTTTGCCAGACTCCATTCAAGAGAGATAAATATAATCGACAGGAATATGGCATTTATCATCAAATAATTATATGAGAGTCGTAGCCTTACTTGCAGTAAGAAATGAAGAATACTACATGGAGAGATGTTTAAGGTATCTTTATGAACAGGGTATAGAGACATGCCTGATTGATAATGAATCAACGGATCGAACTATGGAGATTGCAAAAAATTTTTTACATCAAGGGGTGTTTCGTATCGAGCATCTCCCATTTACCGGTATATATGAATGGGAAAAGATTCTTAAATACAAATGCGAACTCGCTCAGGAGATAGATGCCGACTGGTTTATCCATCACGATGCAGACGAAATTCGTGAGGCTCCAAAGCCTTTTGCAAACCTTGTGCAGGGCATAAAAGATGCCGATGAAAAGGGCTACAATGCTATTAATTCCGATGAGTTTGTCTTTGTTCCAACATCTGAGGAAGAGGTATTTGAAGGGAAAGATTATCTCAATGAGATGAGATACTACTATTACTTCAGACCTAATCTACTACATCGGGTGAATATCTGGAAAAAGACAGGTGTAAATGTCGATCTCGCATCAAGCGGAGGCCACTCTGTAATGTTCGAAAACAGGCGTATATACCCTGAGAATTTCATCCTTCGCCACTACATCTTACTAAGCAAAGGACATGCAATAGAGAAATATGGAAGACGGATTTACGATCCAAAGGAATTGGCAAAAGGAATGCATGCAAAGCGGGCAAGTTTCAATCCAGAAAATATAAAATTCCCGAAAAAGGAGTCTCTCAAGAGAGTATCAAACAGAGGAGAGTGGGATCTATCTGATCCATGGACACAACACTTTTTCCTATAATGCTCTTTACTACGTTATATTGTGAACCTGATAACGCTACTATGCCAGAGGGTAGTTGTATCTTCTTCAAGTATTTTGTAACCGGCATTTAATACCATCTGCCTCATTTCATCTGGCGTATTATCTGAGAAGCCCTTATTCAATTGAGCCATGATTTTTGTTTTATCAGAATATTGAATAACTATATTAGCACCGGGTTTGACTATCGACTTCATGTTCTTCAGATAAGCCTCAATGATGTGTTTATCTAAGTGTACAAACGTGCCGAAGGAGAACAGGTAATCTATAGAGCCTTCTTCAATGCCTGGAAAATCTGTCCCATTGTTCTTGATGAATATTATATTTCTCATATTGAAGTTCCTTTTTAGTTCTTTTAGCAGTTCAAGGTAGTAATCAACAACATATAGTTTTCCAAAGCCGAGGATGTACCTTGTCCAGCGCCCTCCTCCTGGTCCAATTTCGATGGCATTATGTTTAGCATTAACATATGGAAGGACATATCGATCTTTGATGAACCTTAATGGTGGGGCAACATCCGGATCTCCCCATTGAAGGCCGTATATATCCTTTGAGAATATTTCTCTTTTGATCGCTCTTAAGAGTCGCAAGGGAAGACCGTTCCTTTTCTTGAAACGGTTCAGCATGTCAAGATGTAGCGAAGTATCAAGGTCTGGCATATCTATATAATATCAAATAAAGCGGTGGAACAATTATCTTCACCTACCCTCACCTCTCTGGCATGGATTTTTGGAGGGGTTATACCATGCCACAATACACCACGAACAACAACTTTCATCCCAACTTTGAGGTCAAAGAATGTTGCGGTTTCAGTCATAAAGTCTCCTTGTTTGATGACAATCCGGGTATCGTTGGCAATCATTACGGTCTGCTTGCCTCCTTCCTCTGTCTTTAAAACAAATTCCCCTGTGAGGCAAGTGCCTGGCAGTGAAGGATAAACCTGAGGGCAGACTTCTGAGCCTGAAGAAGATATACTCTCAATTAATCCTCTAAAAACATTGTGTTTTTCCTGTAGACCGCTACCATCGCCGTCATGTTTAATATAGACAAGAGGGATGAATCCTGAATAATATTTTGTGAGTGAAATCTGGGCATAGCCACTTGTAGAACCCAGGCCTAAGATTATCACAATCACGATACAAGTAATTCTTTTTAACATTAATTTCTACCTTTAAATTAGCCTCACTCAAATTATCTTCTTGTAGTTAAATTATAACACAAAATCAGATGTTGTCCTATCTGAGACGTATCAGACCATGGAGATTTTAGATTAAAAAGGGAGGCTATGAAGCCTCCCTTGAAATCCATCTTTAAAGGCTGGTTATTCATTCACTCGTAATCATAACAGACTGCGAATATATCTTCGGATTCGTCATCGTCTCCAAGTGTACCGCTGAACTGGGGTGAACCCATTTCCTGCCAGAATGTCCCAGCAGTCGAAGTTGGTGGGGTAAAACAAGAAGTCCTGCAGCGTTTATGGCTATTGACGCCATTGATATAAGGACCCCCTGGGGTACAGCCAGAACAACCTGGCGGGTCGGTAGCGCTAAAGCCATCAGTATCATTATACTCAGCAGTTCTGTGGCTAACACTCATCCACCAAGGTCCTCCGCTTGAACCACCTGTCATGTCATTACCCATGTACTTCGAGACCAGACCATCTCCAGCTGTCATGTCAACTTCATACCACTCAGGTGATGAGGCAACGATGATATGATAACCAGGGAAAGGTGTCCCTGCTGGATAGCCCCATGAGAAGATGGGCTGTTTAGAAGCCCAGTTAAATGCCCGTCCTGACCATCCGGTGACATATCCAACCCTGTTAGGTATTGTATCACCTGTTAAGGATGTTACAAGACAGGCATAATCACGATCGATGGCTCCACTGGTGAACCAGCCTAATGAGACTACTGCCACACTCCAGTCCCAGCAACCCCTTGAGGGATGTGGGGCACCTGAACCACTACCCGCATAATAGGAAGGGCAGAAGAGCCACCTATTATACCAGCTTCCACTTGATCCACCGCTATGTAAGCAGTGTGCTGCAGTAGCGATAGTCCTTGGACCGATAACAGATGCTGTACAGAAAGAGTCACGGATACCGTCATTGTTTGTATCAAAGAAGAGCCTGCCTATTACCTGCGTCCATTGGGCGACATAATTTCCATACCACGTCCATCGCTGGAAAGGTGAATACGGCCCGTATAAAGGGTCTGTAGGCGCTGAACCGTAAGTCTGAAAATCGACACCACCCGTAGCAACTTTATAGAGCGGATGGTCAGGGGTAATGGTATAAGTAACCATGGGATCAGGCTTTGGAAGACCACTTTTAGGGTTCCAGCCAGGTGCATATCCAGGTAAGGCTGGCTCCTGGAGGCTCTTCTCCATCAAGATGACTGACTGGCTATCTGCACCTTCGGGCATCACAACCTCAGGAAGAGGCAGAGGTCTTGCATTCTGTAGTTCTTCCAGAGTGTATGTCGCAACCGCAGGTTCATTCGTCTGGTGATTATAGATCTCTGCCGGACCTGCCTGTGTGCCACTTATAGAAAGCCACACTCCTGTAAGAGCTAAGGTCAGGATAAGAATTGATCTTTTAAATAATACCTTCATATCTTTTCACCTGCCTTTCTTAAATGGTTAAAGGTTAATGAAGACCCTCTCAAACTCATTATAACTTTCCTCTCACCCCCCTTCCATAGATTTAATTAAGTTTATTTATACTCATCTTCTACAGTTTCCAACCTATAATACCTTTGTGATAACAGGCTCAGCAATTGATGCCATCTCATCATGTGTGAGCACCTCTGATCCTTCGACAGGCTCAGGATCGACAAGCTCAGGACAGGATGTGGCAGTAGTCAATAACACATGCCCCATATTCTCATGGTCAGAGGTTGAGGGTGCAGAATCCTACAGGATTGAGGTTTATCCTTTGCTTGTCGATCTTGAGCTTGTCGATCCTAAGCCTGTCGAAGGGGATACACCCTCAGGCCCTTCTGCCATTGTGATGCCTGACAGAAGAAGAATAAACCCTGTCAGTAATACTACTAACTTTTTCA
>FWWM01012576.1_pt1:0-12500 | contig 14032 bp, 4 predicted proteins | sample 2228351 | NCBI WGS metagenome assembly FWWM01 (sample SAMEA103939774, study PRJEB20133) | metagenome | reverse complement strand
ACCGCGTGCCTTTTGTTTAATGAGCTGGCGAGTTACTCGTATGTTGCAAGGTTAAGGCGTTCAGCGCCGTAGCCGTAGCGAAAGCGAGTCTGAATAGGGCGATTAGTAACATGCGGTAGACGCGAAACCGGGTGATCTATGCATGGCCAGGATGAAGCGGATGTAATAGTCCGTGGAGGTCCGAACCCACCAAAGTTGAAAATTTGGGGGATGAGCTGTGCATAGGGGTGAAAGGCCAATCAAACTCGGTGATAGCTCGTTCTCCCCGAAATAACTTTAGGGTTAGCCTCGCGTTAGAGTGTTGGAGGTAGAGCACTGGATGGAATAGGGCTCTTACAAGGGTACCAACCCCAACCAAACTCCGAATACCAACATATCGATGCGCGGGAGTTAGGGAGTGAGGGATAAGCTTCATTTCCGAGAGGGAAACAACCCAGACCGACAATTAAGGCCCTCAAGTGCAGGCTAAGTGTAAAAGGATGTGATGTTGCCTAGACAACTAGGATGTTGGCTTAGAAGCAGCCATCATTTAAAGAGTGCGTAATTGCTCACTAGTCAAGTGATATCGCGCCGATAATAATTGGGGCTAAGTCTGCCGCCGAAATTACGGATTTCGCCGCAAGGCGGAATGGTAGGGGAGCGTTCCATGGTAGGTCGAAGCTCAAGTGCGAGCTTGGGTGGACGATATGGAAGCGATTATGCCAGCATGAGTAGCGACAAATCCCGTGAGAAACGGGATCACCGAAAATCTAAGGTTTCCTGAGTAAAGTTAATCTGCTCAGGGTTAGTCGGACCCTAAGCCGAGGCCGAAAGGCGTAGGTGATGGAAAACAGGTTTAATATTCCTGTACCACCCGTGGATCGACAAAGACGCCATGGGGTGACGCAGAAGTGAAAGGTCAGCCGGACTCTGGATTGCCGGTCTAAGTGCGTAGGAGGACCGGGTAGGAAAATCCGCTCGGTCTTAACTCCGAGACACGAATGGGAGGGCCTAGCCCACAAACTGACCCTAATCATGCTGCCGAGAAAAACCTCTAGGCGGAGTCCACAGGTGCCCGTACCGCAAACCGACACAGGTAGATGGGGAGAATATCCTAAGGTGCTCGAGTGAGCGTTAGTCAAGGAACTAGGCAAAATAGCTCCGTAACTTCGGAAGAAGGAGTGCCCTGAGTAGGTGAAGCTGTACAAGCGAAGCCCAAAAGGGTCGCAGAGAATTGGCCTGGGCGACTGTTTACTAAAAACACATGTCTCTGCCAAGCCGTAAGGCGATGTATAGGGACTGACACCTGCCCGGTGCTGGAAGGTTAAGGGGATGGGTCATTCCTACTTCGGTAGGGAGAAGCTCAGAACTGAAGCCCCAGTAAACGGCGGCCGTAACTATAACGGTCCTAAGGTAGCGAAATTCCTTGTCGGGTAAGTTCCGACCTGCACGAATGGTGTAACGACTTGGGCGCTGTCTTGACTAGCGGCTCGGCGAAATTGTAGCACCGGTGAAGATGCCGGTTACCTGCCACGGGACGGAAAGACCCCGTGAACCTTTACTATAGCTTAGCATTGGGTTTCGGCATTGCATGTGTAGGATAGGTGGGAGACTGTGAAGCGGCCACGCCAGTGGTCGTGGAGTCGTCCTTGAAATACCACCCTTGTTCTGTTGCAATCCTAACCTAGATCCGTGAATCCGGGTCAGGGACAATGCTTGGTGGGTAGTTTGACTGGGGCGGTCGCCTCCTAAAGTGTAACGGAGGCTCCCAAAGGTTCCCTCAGCACGGTCGGTAATCGTGCGTAGAGTGTAAAGGCATAAGGGAGCTTAACTGTGAGACAAACAAGTCGAGCAGATGCGAAAGCAGGGCTTAGTGATCCGGCGGTTGAATGTGGAATTGCCGTCGCTCAAAGGATAAAAGGTACTCCGGGGATAACAGGCTTATCGGGTCCAAGAGTTCACATCGACGACCCGGTTTGGCACCTCGATGTCGGCTCATCGCATCCTGGGGCTGGATAAGGTCCCAAGGGTTTGGCTGTTCGCCAATTAAAGCGGTACGTGAGCTGGGTTTAGAACGTCGCGAGACAGTTCGGTCCCTATCTGTGGCAGGCGTAGGATATTTGCGGGAAGCTGTTCCTAGTACGAGAGGACCGGAATGGACGGACCTCTGGTGCACCAGTTGTCGCTCCAGCGGCATCGCTGGGTAGCCAAGTCCGGATCGGATAAGCGCTGAAAGCATCTAAGCGCGAAGCCAATCCCAAGATAAGATATCCCTTCCGCTTTGCGGAACTAAAGGCTCCTTGTAGATCACGAGGTCGATAGGCCACAGGTGTAAGTCCGGTAACGGATTCAGCCGAGTGGTACTAATAAGCCGTGAGACTTAACCAAACTTTTATATCGGCAGCAGATGGTTATAGACTCACAAGTCTAATTTGAAATTGTTTAAAAAATTCCGGTGACCATAGCGGAGGTGTCACACCCGATCCCATTCCGAACTCGGAAGTTAAGCCCTCCAGCGCCGATGGTACTGCTCGGGAAACCGTGCGGGAGAGTAGGACGTTGCCGGATCTTACTTTAATCCCTGAAATTTTTCTCAGGGCTTTTTTATTTATAACCCTAATTTACCCGATGAGTCTAAGCGCTTTTAGAATATTTGACAGGAAAACTGGATAAAGACCCCAAGTTAATACCCCCATCCATTAAATTACTTTCGTTCTAAAAAAAGTTCTTTGCTCATTTTCCCTCGATTTATTTTGTGAATGTGTTACTTTTGATAAAATGGTATCATATTAAATTGTTTCTGGCATTCCTTTTGTAAACCATAATATTATCAAATAATTATGATGATGGTGTTTAAAAATCTTTTTATAAGCTCCTCGATAAGATAGATTTTTTCGTTTTCACGCCGTTACTACAGTTTGAACAACATTCACATGGGATGATGTCTTTTTGAACTTTCCGCTAAATGTTGTCAGAAAATTGATCCTCCTCAACCGTTTGCAGCAACCTTCCGATGGAGGGAAAAGCCTACTCCTGATGGGTACATTAGATTTTTTCAACGAAGAATCACCATCAGCTCTTTTACCTTTCTGAGAATGACCATTCATAGTCTCTCTGGGCAGGTGATCTTTATCATCAGATTTTTTTCGCCAGTTCTCGCAGTCGCGTCGCTCGCACCTCGATGGTCTCAGCTTCCTGCTGAAGTTGCAAGATGATCTTATTCGTTGCCACACTGCCGCGTACGGCTTCAAAGTCCTTGATTTTCTCCTCTTCCGGCGCATATAATCCATAACCAATGCGCGCATAATCAGCAAACTCGCTTTGTGCATCTGCCAAAATCAGCGCATTCAGACCTTTTGCTGCCTCCTGCCAGCGATCGATCAAAGCGTTCAGTTTTTCCTTGTCCAACCCGTGCGGCGCAACGCCGTATTCCTGCTCAAAGGCGTAACAGACGTACGCCCATTCGTCGGTTCTGTATTCTTGATAGATATTTTCTAATCGGGCTGAGAGTTCTGCTATTGTTTTTATTTGTTCCTCACTGATCGCCTGCACCAGGGCTTCAATTTTTTCCCCTAAGACCAAAAGTCCGGCCAAATCCAGCCAGTATTGCGGCTGTTGAACCTTTTTCGGCTGCAAATTGGCAGAGATCCTCTCCCAGTCAGCGTTTTGTGACCCTTCTATTTTTTCGAACACTTTGCCCAGTAAATAGCGATCGATCGCCATGCTGTAATATTTGGCACCTTTGCGTAACAATAATCGCTTGATTATAACACCGCCGTACTGTACAGTTTCCTGTTCTGGTGAAGCTTTATCATAAAGCTTTTGTAGCAAATCTCGGCCGCGGCGCATTTTTTCGACCGTATAGGGCGAATAGACATCGAACACAATGAGATCGCGCTTGAGCGGCGCCTTGCGCCGATCGCGCGCCGGCCACTTGGCGCCATCGCGCACGGTGCCGATGGAAAAGAGATTCTTGCCGGGAATTAACATCGATTTTTGTGCTTCATCATTGATATAGGAAAATGGCAGATCAGGAACGTTTATATTGCTCATATGCTTACCGATGACGACGCTGAACGCCGGTACATGCGCTTCCAACAACAAATAGGAGAACGAACCGGTCTTACAACCTCTCTCCAGAACCCCTTGATGGACAGGTCCCAGTTTATACATGTGATTGCTCTGGTTCGTGCCGCTGCCAGCGTTGTAAAACGAGAACAGGCATGCTATGAGCAATGTCGAGCGGTGATGGCTGACCGTATAAGGTCCTGCAAAGACAGAGCATGCTTCTGAATGGAACATCTCGCAATTGGCAAAAAACAGCGAATGTTCGGCGGAAAAGGTCTTGCCCACGCGCACACCCTGACCGACGAATACATGTTCCAATACAGCACCTTCATCTATTTTGGCGCCTTCGGCAACGATGAAATCACGCATCACCACGTTGGTGCCAACATAGGTGGGATCCTCCTTGCAACTGAGAATCGTGCCATTGCTCAATTCCGCGGTACCTTTGAGTATTGCATATTCGCCTACTTTAACATTTTTTAGATGCCGGCAATGGCGGATGATAGCCCCCTTGGCAACGGAACCGCATGTTGATTTTCGCGCCTCAACAGCATCAGCAATTAATCGCAGCAATTTTTCTTGAAAAACGCTCTTATGCTTATAGCCAGCTTGTAACATGGCAATCTGAGCATTCAGACCCTCGAACAGCGTCACTTCGCGGCCACCACCTTCATTGAGGGTATTGATCTGGGTCCCATTGCCAAAATAGCTATCTTCCTCCGTCATCATCAAATCCACATTTTCGATTACCACCCCATCCGCGATGTGATAATTTTGCAGGCTGGAAGAAATATTGGAAATCAGTACCTGATGGCCAATGTGGCAATCTTTGATCGTAGCATGATAGATGCCGCACGGCCGGTCGATACCATCGACTTTGACCATGCCGCTGTTTTCGCCGATCTCAATTTCTCCGTAAAAGTGAACCGAATGGACCCGCTGAGGGTCGAATTTTTCCGCTACCTGGATCGATTTCCAATTTTCAGCAAAACAGTTGTTTTTTGTCAGGGTTTTTATCTCATCGGCCGTCAATTTACGCATTTTTCCCATATCAGATACCTCTTGGTTAGGATATTAAAATAACCTGCTGCTGTTTGATGATTCAAGACTCTTGACGATGAAAATCTTCTGAATACATGTGATGGATTTTGGCTATTTATATAACCAAAATATTTTAAAAATCAAAGAAAAAAGTGACCCCCTCATATGTTTCAGATTCGGCCTCAACGATATTTCGAAACTTACCTAAAGCCTTTAAAGAGCTGAAGATGAAGCGTTTTAAGATAATGAACCTAGCATTCAAGTCTTGGATTTTCCAACTCAATCTTTTCATTGGGGAGTGGAGGTCATGAAATCCCAACGGCAAAATTTTAGGTTACAAATTCGAAGGCTCTCTTTGACCATGATATATGACAGCGGCGGCAACTTGTGAGATGGCTAAAGGCCTCATGTTATCAGAAGGATTAGTCGAAAGAAAATCTCTGGAAGTCTTCCATTAGGCTATTAGGGAAGAACATGAATAGTTTGCCGTTAATTGCTCTCGTCATACTCTGAAAAGTGCTTGCCAACGGATCGAGTTGTTGGTAGACCATCGCTGACGGAGATGACTTCAACGGGATGGGGAATATTTTTAAAAGAGAGTAATCCAACGTTTTGGCAGTAAAAATGAAAGTGTTCTTTGCTATTCTGCCGTTGGGCGAGCTGACGTCGGGCTTTTTCGCAGGTGTCGGGTGTGGTGAGGATTTGTCCTCCTTTGGAAACGGCACACAGATGCGATGCGAGGATGACGCTATATCCCAGTGCGGTATATTCCATGCGTTTCAAGGTACCATAATTGCCGACGACCACATCGCCGGTGGCGATGCCGATGCCCAGGGGCCGGGCTGGTTTATCCTGTGCAGATCGCTGAGCCTTCCACAGGCGGTGGGCTTTCTGCATGGCTATGGCTGATTTTAAGGCGCGCCAACTGTGGTCAGGCTGGGGGAAAGGCGCACCAAAAATGGCCATCAAACCGTCTCCTAAAAATTTATCGACCATGCCGTCGAAAGTCTCGATGCACTCAACCATGAGTTCCAGCGCGGAAGAGAGGGTCTCCTGAATGATTTCAGGAGGGAATTGATAGGTGAGCGAGGTGAAATCGCGCAAATCAGCAAACAACAACGTTGCCTCGCGGCGCTCCATCTTTAATAGCTCGCCCGGTGGTTTTGTTTTCATCTCATCGATGACTTTGGGTGAGAGATATCGTGAAAAAATACCTTCGAGAATCTGATTTCTTTCTTTCAAGTATTCTCGAGCCGTTCTTAGCATGAGATGTGTTTCTACACGCGCTTGAACTTCTTCCAGCTGAAAAGGTTTGGTCATAAAATCGACACCGCCGACAGCGAACGCCTGTACTTTATCATCGGTACGGTTAAGGGCGCTGATGAAAATGACAGGAATTTCCTTTAGCCGATCATCCGATTTTAAACAACGGCAAACTTCGAACCCGTCCATCTCTGGCATGGAAATATCCAGTATAATCAAATCAGGAGGATCATTTTTGGCGGCCTGCAACGCCAGTTTACCGCTTAATGCAACTCTGGTTTTATAACCGCGCTGTTTGAGCAGGTCCGCTAAGAGTTGCACATTTTCGGGTGAATCGTCGACGATGAGTATTTTTCGCGGTGGTTTTTCAGCTATGGATCCTTGCATACCTCTCACTCCTCATTGGCAAGAACAACGAGTAATTGTTGCGCATCGAATTTTTCCGCTAAATGTCGCAATCGCTGAGCAAGATGTTTATCCTGTATTTTTACTTTTTCGGTCAGTTCCACGATTCGATCAAAATCGCCCATCAAAGTTGCCTCCCGCAGATTAGAGATGAGCTCATGAGGAAGTGCGGCGATCTCACGGGCAGAAACATTGTCGTTGGCAGGGGGGCGGCAAGGTTTGGCTCTGGGCTCTCTTGCGAATTTATAATCGACAGCCAAGAGCTTACCTATTTTATCAAACAGTTCTGCTTCTCGGAAGGGTTTGCTAATAATATCATCTGCACCAACTTTAAGAGCGAGAGGAAGGTCATCATCAACAACGCCGCCGCTCAAGGCTATGATTTTTATGTTTGCCAACTTTTTGCCGGCGCGTAATTGCCGAATGATTTCACATCCATCTGTCTTGGCCATACGCATCTCTACCAAAATAAGATGCGGTTGCCAGGCTGATGCTTCTCGTAAGGTTTGAGCTCCGTCCGCCACAACATGAATTTGGAACCCGAGAGAACTAAGCATTGTGAAGAGCAGCTCGCGGTTGTCCTCTTGATCATCTACTATCAATAGACGATAAGCCGGTTGATCGTTTCCGAGGCCGATCACCCTCCGTAACAGGTATCTCTTACGATCGGATTCCGTTGGCGCTTCTTCTACAGGAATATCGAAGGAGAAAACACTGCCTCGTCCCAACTGGCTTTTGAAACGTATCTTGCCCCCTAAAAGTTGTAGGAATGTCTGACAAATGGTCAGACCTAATCCGCTACCATAGCTGGAATGACGGCTCATCTGCCCCCGTTGAAAAGGCATGAATAGTTTTTTTTGATCCTCTTTGGCAATGCCGATACCAGTATCGATTATGCGGAAAAACAACCTTGTTGGTAAACCTTGTACTTGCTTTGCGCGTACCCTTAATTGCACATGGCCTGCATGGGTGAATTTCGTGGCATTATCGAGCAAGTTAATCAGAATTTGACGTAATTTACCTTCGTCGGTGATGATCAGAGATGGGATGATGCCATGGGTTTTGACCGAGAAGGATACTTTTTTCGACTCGAGCCGCAGCCGAAACAACGACTCTATTTCGTGCAACAGGGCATGGATGTCGAAAACATGCCTGTTCAGCGTGAGATGACCGCCTTCGATTTTCGCAACCTCAAGGACGTTATTTATGAGATTTAATAGATGCTCACCGCTGTTGCTGATGTTTTTAAGATATTGCTTTTGCAGTTCATTCAGTCCATGGGTGCGCAACAATAATTGGGTGAAACCAAGAATGGTGTTCAGAGGCGTGCGAATTTCGTGTGACATCATGGCCAGAAAGTTTGATTTCGAGCGATCGGCGGCTTCGGCGCGTTCCTTAGCTATAGCCAATTCAGCAGTCCGTGCCTTGACCATCTCTTCAAGATGCTCTCGGTATTTGACCAGCTCTTCTTTATCTCGCTGTTGTTCTGTAACATCGAGAATAACGGTAATAATGTACTGTCGGCCCTGAATCTCAATGACTTCGGCATACATGAGCACATTTAACGTCCGGCCATCGCTGGTGCGTAACCGACATGACCAATCACGAACAGAACCCTTGTCTTTTAAATGTTGCATATAGCGACGTCGATCTTTTTTATCGAACCAGATTTCAAGTTCCAACGTCGTATGACCGATGAGCTGCTCTCGACGATAATTGAGCATCTTCTCCAAGGCGGGATTGACATCTAAAAGCTGGCCATTGCTAAACTTTGTGATAGCAATGGCAGCCGGACTGGCAAGAAATATTTTGGTAAATTTCTCCTCCGATTTTTGCAAATCTGCTTCGGTCAGAAACTTTTGAGCAGAATCGGTTGTTATTTTGTCATGGGATTGGTTTTCGCCTTTTGGCAACGGGGTGGATTGGCCCTGGTTTGATCCTCTACCATGGCAAGTTTTTTCTCCCCCCTTCATCACAGAGGGCTTATCAATGTCTGGAGGGGATTTTATTTTTCTTGATTTTGGGGTCATATGACTTTCTCGCATAATGAAATGGCAGAGAGGCTTCCATTTTATTTATTTGCAGCTGGCATGAAAGAAAATTCGAAAATGGGCAATCTTTCGCCTCTAAAACGCCGAACTATGGTAACCAAGCTGCTTGTACAAATGCCCTCTTCATCTGTGGTGATCAAGCTCGATATGAAGTCTTCGTACGTGCCCTCATACCATGATAACCACACAGCATAGGTCTAGCGCCATTTCTTAGCGAAATTATGACAACTGCCCCACCAGCAGTAGCCCAAAAATTGGAGTCGTTGTCAGAAATTGCGGTAAGAATGGTTGTTCGAAGGAACCTATCTCCTCACACAGTATTATTATACAAAATTAATTTACAAAAGGCAAGTGCAATGTAAAATTTTGCAATATTGCTTCAATATTGATATAAGGATTTTGATGGTGTCGTCGAACCTTAAATAGAGATGCGCGAATGAGTTGCGAGCAATAGGTTTATCTTTGGTGGCGCTAAGGTGCTACTGCGAGAGGTGGCAGATGTACGCCTTGAGATATTCGTTCCCCTTTTACTCGGTGCTATGGCCCTCATGTATGGCATGCGTGCGAATCTAACTGATTTACGATGAATACCGTACAGTATGCAAGAAGTTGGATAAAACTATTTCATTTTAAAAGCAGTTTTATTATATTGAAAACAGCATGATCAATAGGAGAAGCTTATCCCATGTTGAAAGAGAGATATCGATCCCTTTATAAGCTTTTGTCGAAATCCATTCCCCAGCGACGGTTATTGTATGATGAACTCAACCGCTTGGCTTATGGAACGGACGCAAGTTTTTATCGACTATTGCCACAATTGGTGGTAAAGGTGGAGAGCGAAGCCGAGGTGTTATCGCTATTTCAGAGTTGTAGATATTTAAACATACCGGTAACTATTAGGGGAGCCGGCACCAGTCTTTCCGGACAAACGGTTTCAGATTCGGTTCTAATGGTTTTGGGCGATGGCTGGAAAAAGATCGACATTTTGGAGAATGGCGGCAAAATAAAACTACAGCCGGCGGTCATCGGCGCCGCCGCCAATCGGGCGTTGTTGCCTTACGGCCGTAAGATTGGCCCTGATCCGGCTTCCATCGACGCAGCCACCATCGGCGGCATGGCGGCTAATAACGCCGGCGGCATGTGCTGCGGCACCATTCAGAGCTGCTATCAAACGCTGATCGGCCTACGGATTATCTTCGTAGATGGTTCGATTCTCGATACCCAAGATGCGGATTCGGTGGAGCGATTTAAAAGTGATCATGCACCCATGCTGCAAAAGCTCTCGGCGTTGCGCCAAAAGGTACTGGCAAACCCGGCGCTGACGGATCGTATTCGCAAGAAATTCCAGATGAAAAATACTATGGGCTATAGCCTCAATGCCCTGGTGGATTTTGAAGATCCCATCGATATCATCGCCCATCTGCTCATTGGTTCGGAGGGAACCCTGGGCTTTATCAGTGAAATCACCCTCAGGACGGTGCCGGAATATCCCTATAAAGCCAGTTCACTGATGATCTTCCCAAATATCGAGACGGCATGTAAGGCTGTGGAGTTGCTTTCGCATGAACCGGTAGAAGCCGTGGAATTGATGGATCGCACCGCTCTGCGATCGGTTGAGAACAAAGAAGGTATTCCCACCTATCTAAAAAGTCTGAGCGAAACCGCCGCCGCTCTGCTGGTGGAGACGCGCGCCCCCGACGCTTCACGACTGAACGAGCAGGTGAAAAAAATAACGTCTTCTTTGAAAGATCTTCCCAGCGTCCTGCCGATTGGCTTTACCGATGTGCCGTCTGAATATGAAAAACTCTGGGCCGTGCGCAAGGGATTGTTTCCGTCGGTAGGGGCAATGCGTGAAGTTGGCACCACCGTGTTGATCGAGGATGTGCTGTTCCCCATCGCTCGGCTGGCGGAGGCGGCGGTGGATTTGCAGGCGCTTTTTGCCAAACATGGATATCAGGATACGATCATCTATGGGCACGCCCTGTCCGGAAATCTCCATTTCGTCATCAAACAAAATTTCAATCTTCCTTCCGAAGTGGAGCGTTACCGTCGTTTCATCGATGAGGTCTCGCAACTGGTGGTGGGCAAATACGATGGCGCTCTAAAGGCCGAACATGGCACCGGCCGCAACATGGCACCTTATCTCGAACTGGAGTGGGGCGCCGAAGCCGTTGAGATCATGAAGGAGATCAAGGAGATTTTCGATCCCGACTATTTACTCAATCCTGGCGTAATTCTCAATGATGATCCAGACATCCATATCAAGAATTTAAAACCATTGCCGGTTGCCCATGAATTGATCGATAAATGCATCGAATGTGGTTTTTGTGAAGTGCACTGCGTCTCCCATGGCATGACGCTGTCGGCGCGGCAGCGCATCGTCGCCTTTCGCGAGATGGCACGGTTGCGGCATAGCGGTGAAAATCCCGCTCGATTGCAAGCGCTACAAAAACAGTATGCCTATCATGGCGAGCAAACCTGTGCCACCGATGGATTGTGCGCTCTTGGTTGTCCGGTGAGCATCGATACCGGCCAGCTGATCAAGTCGCTGCGCCACGATCAAGTGAGCCGTTTAGGCAATTGGATCGCCAGCACCATCGCCGGCCACATGTCAACCGTTACCTCCTTGGCCCGCTGGGGATTGAACGGCGTCGATCTGGCGCATCGCATCATCGGCACACGGCTGATGTCGGCCATCACGCGGGGGATGCGTACGCTTTCGCTCAACCTGATTCCCCTCTGGAATCCGTATATGCCCAAAGGCGCACCACGAATAAAGTGTGCTACTGTGCAGCCAGAAGCGTCGTGCATTTCCATGGCAAAGACGCCTGAGGAATCCACTCGAAGGGTGGTCTATTTCCCGTCCTGCATCACCCGTTCCATGGGGCCGGCCAAATACGACCGCGAACGTATGGCCTTGGTGAGAAAGACCGAAGCGCTTTTGCTCAAGGCAGGGTTCGAAATCATTTATCCACCGCAATTGAACGAATTATGTTGCGGCATGGCCTTTGCCAGCAAAGGCTTTAAAGAGGTGGGCGACCGTAAGGCCATGGAATTACAAGAAGCGCTGTTACGTGCCAGCGATGATGGCCGCATTCCAGTGCTGTGCGATATGAGTCCGTGTTTGTATCGCATGAAAGAGACGCTGGATAAGCAGCTGCAATTATATGAGCCGATCGAATTTACCTTGACTTATTTGGTGCCGCATTTACAATTTCAAAAAGTACCGCGCACGGTGGCGGTTCATGCGGTGTGCAGCGCCAAAAAAATGGGGCTGGAAAGAAAGCTGATCGAGCTGGCCTCGATGTGCGCCGAGAAAGTGGTGACGCCGGAATGCAATTGTTGCGGCTTTGCCGGCGACCGCGGCTTTAGCTTTCCCGAATTGAATGCCCATGGTCTGCGGCATTTACGCAAACAGATTCCGGCTGACTGCGGCGAGGGTTATTCCACCAGTCGCACCTGTGAGATCGGATTGACCTATCATGGTGGTATTTCTTACCAATCGATTTTGTATCTGGTGGATGAAGCGACGACGGCGGTGAGGGATTTGGCTGGAAGTAGATTATAGAATCGGAAAATTGATCGATGAAATCCCGTAGCGTAGAAGGCTAAAATCTTGTCCGTCAAACATCGTTGTACAACGCCGTAGGTGTGGCATGATTATGTAAACGGAAGATTAAGCAAAGAACAATC
>FWWM01012570.1_pt1 | contig 14037 bp, 25 predicted proteins | sample 2228351 | NCBI WGS metagenome assembly FWWM01 (sample SAMEA103939774, study PRJEB20133) | metagenome | reverse complement strand
CACGGAGGCCCACGGAGGCCCCCTCGGGGAGGGGCCCCCGCCGGGAAAGGGCCAGGTAGGCGAGGAGGAGGAGAAGCCCCACCTGGGCCGCCGCCACGTAGATCAGCGTGAGCTTGAGTAGCGCCGCCACAGGGCCTCCTCTACCGCCTCGAGGTCGTAGCCCCAGTCCAGCTCCAAAAGGTCCTCCCCCCGGAAGAGGGCCAGCGTCCAGCGCCCCTCCTCGTCCAGGAAGGCCCACACCAGAAGCCCCCCGCGCTCGCGCGGGTAGCGCGCCAAAAGCCCCTCCAGGAAGGCCAGGACCTCATCGCCCTCCTCCATCGGCCACCTCAAACAGGCCGGGCTGGGCCCAGCGGGGGGAGCGGTGGGCCTTCCAGTGCCGCCAGGCCAGGTCCAGACCCCGCACCGCCGCGTGCAGCTCCTCTATGCGGGAGAGGAGGCTCTGGCGGTAAGCGCGAAGCTCCTCCTCCGAGTCCGCCACCTTGTAGACCTCGTCCCCGGCGGGGGACTCGGCCACCACCACGGGGAGCACCCCGCGCTTGCGGAGCTCGGCGATGATGGCCCGGCCCCGGCGATCCCCGCCGAAGTGGCGCCCAAACTCCTCCCGCGGCACCCCCCACGCCCCCCGCATGAGCAGGAGGTCCACCGCGGCCCTAAGCTCTCCGTCCGTGATCTTGGGGACCTTCATGCCTCCTCCTCCTTCGCCAAGGCCTCGGCCAGGGCGAGGAGGGCCTCCTCGGGGGAGACCCCAAGGGCCTCCTTCCCCCCGGCCGAAGCGCGGAAGCCACCCTTTGGGTCCGTGAAAAGCTCCACCCGCAGGCCCGCCCGCTCCATGAGGCGGAGGGCGAGCCAGGCGGCCTGGGCCGCGGGCACACCCCCCTCCACCAGGCGCTCCAGGCTGGCGGCGGTGATGTAGACTTTGCGCCCCACGCGCACGGTGCGGACCCGCCCCTCCCTAATGAGGCGCTCCACGGTGGGCCGCCCCACTTCCAGCACCGCCGCCGCCTGGGCGGGGGTGAGGAGGGGGCGGTCCAGGCCCATCTCTCTAAGCCGCTCCCGGATCATACGTCCTCCCCCTTGCAGGCCCCACGACGGTCAAGTGCGGCGTGCGCCCGTACTCGGGCGGCCCCCCGTAGATCCACGTGAGCCGGAGCCGCACGGCCAGGCAGACGCAAAGCCCCACCGCCCCGTCAGGGGCCAGCGCTGGAACAGTGAGGGCCCTCTCGCACCCTTCCACCGGGCAGGGCACGAGCACCGGTCCCTTAGACCGCTCCCCCATCCTCCCCCTCCAGCCAGGCCTCCAGGATCCGCCAGGGCTCCATGACGCGAAGGGCCTCGGGCTCCGCCTTGGGCCCGTCCCAGAGGCGCAGGGGCCTCAGCCAGAACTTGAGGCCCCCGTCCTCCCACTTCACCCTCACCTCCCCCCGGCCCGTCCGCCCCACGATGGCGAGGCGGACGGGGGTCCCAGGGTTCGCCCGGGCCAGGCGGATCACGGCCTCAGGCGTCACGGCGCACCTCCACCCAGGCCCGGGAGAGCCCGGGGTCGCACCGCCAGCAGGGGATGTCGTCGGCGACGCGCCCCGTGCCCCCGCAGAGGCCGCAGGGGCGGAGCCTCAGGACCACCTCCTGGGCCTCGGCCTCGTCCAGGTAGAGCTGGGCCAGGAAGGTCTGGCCGTGGGCGTAGGCCAGGCGGGCCCGCTCCCGGAGCTCCGCCGGGGTGAGGCCGTGGCCCCGGATGGTGTCCAGGACGCTACGGAACGGCCGGGGCCTCATGGACAGGCCACCCCCTTCATGCGGTGCGGGTGGGAGAGGAGCTCCCTCGCCTTGGCGTCGTTCTCCGCCTGGGCGGCGGCCACCACCGCCAGGGCCCTGCGGGCCAGGCGCTCCAGCTCCCCCTGGTCCACCGCCTCCGTGTCCCGGGCCTCGTTGGCGGCCCGCACCATGTCCCGGGCCAGGTCGTAGAGGGCGTAGGCCACCCGCATGTGCCGGGGAAGCCCCTCCTCCGCCAGCTCGTCCACCAACTCCTCCAGCTTGGTCCGCTTACCCTTCACGGCGCACCTCCTCGTGCCGGGCCAGCCACTCCCGCTCGGCCTCGGCAAGGACGGCTTGGATGCCCCTTCCCGCCTCCTCCAGGGGGCGGGGGCGCGCCCCCTGGAGGGCTTCCTGAAGGGCGGCCCGGACCTCCGGGTCCTCCCTGAGGAGCCGAATGAGCTCTTCCCGCGTCATCAGTTCCCTCCCCGGGGCGCCGGGGGCTTCGCCCCGAAGAGCCCCGCCGCGAGGGCCGCCTCCAGGGCCTCCGCGTGCCGGGCCACCAGCGCCCCGTAGACCGCCTTTCGCTCGTGCTCCAGGACCTCAAGCTCCGCCTGGAGCTTGTCCAGCTGAACCAGGATCTGCTGCAGGCGCCGCTCCGCCTTCTGCCACTCCGGGTCCTGGGCAAGGGCCACCTTTACCCGGGCCTGGCGCTCCCGCTCCGTCTTGCCGGGGGCCTCGAGGTAGGCCTGGGCCTCCCGGGCCTCCATCCACCGCTCCAGCTCCCGCCTCTCCGCCCGGAGCGCGGTCATCTGCCGCTTCACCTCCCCGATGAGCCCGGGGAGCTCCAGAATGCGCATGACCAGGCGGGCGGCCTCGAGGGTGTAATCAACCCTGTTCGCGAAGGACCTCCTCAACGAGCCGAAGGGCCTCCTCCCCTTCCGGGAAGGGCTCCACCAGAACGTGCACCACCACCTGCCCGTACCAGCCGGGGAAGACACGCACTTGCGGGCGAACTTCCAAGACTCTTACACGCATGAGTGTGCCCATCGCCGAAGAAGGCCGCAGGTCTTGAAGCTCCAAAAGCATCCCCTCCTGGAGCCAGAAGAGGGCCGTGGTCAGGATGACGTAGGGCTTCTCCGGCCACTTCCCTTCCTCCGCCACGTAGATGTACGTGCCCTCCGCTTTAACGGCAGGTATCTCCGGGGGCTTCTTGGACCTCACCGCGCACCCCCCGCGAGGTTCAGACGGCTCGCCACCCGGCGCACGTGGGCCGGGGTGAAGGCGGCCTTGGTGAGGCCCCGCTCGCCGCTCCACTCCACCACCCGGTCCATCTGCCGCATGAGCCGCACGATGTCCCGCAGGATCCCCCCAGTGAGGGTGTGGACCTCGGCCAGGGTCTCCTGGGAGTAGCCGGAGTTTTCGTAGATGGCCTGGGTCTCCTGGAGGGAAATGGGGCCTATGCGGGCCACGGTGCCGATGCGGCTCTCAATGTCCCGGTGGCGCCGGATCTGTCCCTCAAACTCCTCCGAGGTGATGAGGACGAAGGAGCTCCCGGTCTCGTCCGCCAGGTACTTCACCGTCTCCAGGGTTGGGCGGTCCAGGAGCTGGGCCTCGTCCACGAAGATCACCCTGGGGCTCATGAGGAGGGCGTCCCGCACCATGCTGAGGAGGACGCGGAAGGTCTTGGTGCGGGTGATGCGGAGCTCCACCGCCAGGTCCTCCAGGAGGGCCGCCGGGGAGTAGCTGGGCTGGGCCCGCACCCAGGGGGCCTCGTGCTCCCGGGCCCAGTAGCGGCAGGTGAGGGTCTTCCCCACCCCCGCCGGGCCCACCACCAGGGCCAGGGGGAAGCCCTCCTGGGCCACCAGGTGGAGGTGCCCCAAGAGGGCCTTCGCCCCCTCCGTGGGGATGAACCCGTCCCGGGGGTCCTTCCAGAGCTCCGCCTCCCCCATGACGATGCCCAGGGCCTCGTCAATGAGGGCCAAGGTCTGGTCGCCGTTCGCCTTCCTTCCCATGCGCTACCTCCTATTCCTCCTCGCCCCGGGGCAGCAGGCCGCGCTCCTTTAGCCACTGCTCCCCCAGGGCGATGGGGTCCAGAACCAGGTCGTCCTCCAGCTCGGCGGCGAGCTCCTCCACCCCGCGGGCGATCTCCTCCGGGGAAGGGGCGGGGAGCTCCTGGGCCCGGAGGGTGATGCGCTCCCGCCGGGGCAGGGGGGCGAGGCCGGAGAGGCGCTCCAGCATGTCTTCCAGCCGCATGGCGGGGGAAAGCTCCTCCACCAGGCGGCGCGCCTCCTCCTGCAGGGCGCGGATGGCCGCCTTGTCCGCCGCCCGCTTGGCGCGGGCCTCGAGGCTGTCCGCCCGCAGGGGCTCGGGGAGGAGCTCCCCGAGGACCCTCAGGGTGCCGTCCGGGTTCTTGAGGGCCACCCTCAGGGGCTGGCCGGGGAGGACCTGGACGTCCAGGACCACCACCTTCTGCCCCTGCCAGGGCAGGAGGCTCCCGTGGCGGGGGTCCAGGTACCAGGTGCGCCCCCGGTACTGCACGGTGCCGTTCCCCCGCACCACCCGCTCCACCTGGTAGGCCGCGGTCAGGTACAGGTCCTCCAGGCGGAAGTCCGCGAGCCGGTGCCGGGGGACGAAGGCCCGGAAGAGGTCCAGGCGGGTGAGCCCGTCCTCAAGGGGCTCCCGGTGCCAGGTGCCGAGGAGCCACTGCAGGGCGCGGGCCTTGTACTCCTCCTCCAGGAGGAGGCGGTCGGGGTAGGGGTCCCGCTCGGGGGGCATCCCCTCCGCCACCCAGCGCCGGGTGTTCTGGAGGAGGCGGCGGAGCTCGGAGGAGTCCCGCTCCGTGGCGTCCGAGCCCGCGTAGCCGGGGAGCAGGGCCTCAAAAGTCTGGTGGAAGGCCCCGAAGAAGCGCTCCACCTTCCCCCGGGTGTGGGAGACGTGGGGCCGGGAGTAGACGAGCTCAATCCCCAGGGTGCGGGCCCAGTGCTCCGACTTCTCTGAGCGGTAGACCTTGCCGTTGTCCCAGTAGATGCGCTCGGGCACGCCCCGGACGTCCCAGTCCGGCACGATGGCCGTCTTGTCCTGGGTCATGAGGATGAGGAGCTGGTCCGTGGGGACCTGGCTCTCCTCCCGGCTGAACACCAGGGAGGGCACCGCCCCCGAGTAGACGTCCAGGGCCACGTGGATGCGGAGGCGGACCATGCGGTCCTCCTCGGGGAGGTAGACGAAGGTGTCGCATCGGGTCATGTCCACCATGACCATCTGCATGGGGTACTCGGCCAGGACGTGCCCCGCCCAGGTGCGGGCGAACTCCCGCCTGCCCTCCTCCGTGAGGAGGGCCCAGCGGAAAGCGGGGTTCTCCTCGGCCTTGCGCAGGATACGGCGCACGGTAGCCTCAGACAGCTTGAACAGAGTCTCCGTGGAATAGGGGCGATAATAGAGCACCCGCTCATCGTTCAGGGCGATGATTCGGAGGATGCGCCGGGCTGAGGCCTTGGGGTGGGCAAGCTTAAGTCCCACCACGAGCCTCCTGAGTTCCGCGGGCACGCGGTGCCCACCCTTGTCACGCCGCCCCTTGCGAAAGGCTTGGGCTCCCTTCTCCAAGTACTCCCGCACCCGCCGGGCCAGGTAGTTGGGCGTGACGCCGAGCCGCTGCGCCTCCTCCTTGATGAGGTCCCACTTGAGCCCCCGGGGGAGGTCCCGGGCCTCCGCGGCGATCCGGGGGAGGTGGGCCTCGAGGGCGGGCCTAGCGGTGGGAAGAGCCCTCTCGGGAAGAGGCAAAGCCTCTACATCGGCCCCCGGGATAGGCCCCTTCCCCAAGACCAAGGCGAGCAAGTTCACGTCCACCAGGGTGCGGTAGGTACGGCCGCGCTTCTCCTTGCGGGTGGGGACCCGGTAGCGCTGGATGAGCTTCTCCACCCACCTGCGGGATACGCCAAGCGAAGCGGCGGCCTCATCCACGGGAAGCCAGGACATCGCTTTCCTCCAAGAGCAACTCCTGAACGGGCACGTCTAGGGCCTTCGCCAAACGCACCAAGGTACGCACCTCGAGGCGGGTGCGCTCCCCCTTAAGGATCTGGGACATATGTCCGGTAGAAAGGCCGCTGAGGCGGGCCAAGTCCGAGGGGCGCAGCCCCCTACTCCGCATCAGGGTTATGAGTCGGTCCCGGTTCACCATATCCGTGCCCCTTTACACGCACCTGCGAGAAGTTTACTCTGTTCTCGCATGTGCGTCAAGGGGGAGCTATGCGAAACAGCCAACTCGCAAAACTGAAAAAAGAGAAAGCGCGGTTGGAAGGCCCCTTCGCCGAGGAAATCCTGGCCGCCATGAAGCGCCTCGGCATGCGGCGCCTGGAAGAGTTCGCCGACGCCTTCGGTCTGGGTCGTACCACCGTCTACAACCTTGTCCTGGGCCGCAAAGTGGGGAATAAGTGGATCAAACCCTCCTTAGACACCGTGGTCCGCCTCTCCTTGGCCCTTAACATCCCCGTGGAAGACCTTATCGCCAAGCTTTACGAAGACGAGGTACCCACCCTAGGGCAACGAGAGGAGGTTCACGTCCCCGTGGTGGGCTACGTGGGCGGCGGCCCCTCCCAGCTGGAGGAGATTGAGGAGCGCACCGTCCCCGTGCGGGTCAAGGGGGACGCCCGGCACCTCGCGGCCTTCAAGGTGCGGGGCAACTCCATGTGCGCCGGGAAGCGCCCCATCTGCCACGGGGACGTCATCATCGTCAACACCGAGGACAAGGGCCACCCAGGGGCCATCGTGGTGGCCCGGCTGGAGAACGGGGAGTACGTGGTGAAGCTCCTCAAGAACGGGGCCCTCTACTCCACCAACCCCGAGGAGAACGGGCCTCCCGTCATTCCCCTGGACCAGGTGGCGGAGATCGTGGGCCGGGTGGTGGAGGTGCGGAGCAGGCTCTAGGTTTGACACCCCCCCACCCCCTGGGTTAAACTGGGGCTAAGGTGGGAAACGTGCCCCCGGGGAAGCCCGGGGGCAAAACCTTTTGGAGGGAAGAATGCTCAAGGTCATCCGTATCGCCTACTTCGCCCTCGGGCTCGCGGTCCTGGTGGTGGAGGACCTCATGGACGGGGTCCCGGGCCTCCAGAAGAAGGAGGAGGCCATGAAGCGGGTCAAGGAGGTGGTGAACGCCATCCTCGGCTTCTGGCCCGCCTGGATCCCGGACCCCATCCTGGGGTGGGCCATTGACCAGATCGTGGCGCTCTTCAACCGGGACGGCACCTTTCGCAAGGGCGCGGGCGCTCAGCCTCAAGGGGCCGGGGCCTAGCTGGCCCCTCTCCCCGGAGACCGCGAGGGCAGAGAACCGCGCCTACTGGGGGGTGGTGCTGAGGCGGCCCTATGACGAGTTTGACCGGCTTCCCCAAGAATACCGATACCTCCACCCCGACCTTTTCCGGCACGCTGCGCGCCGCCTTGGCCGAGGCGCCTGACCGCATCCCCCTCCATCCCTTCGGGGAGTTCGTGGGGAACGGGACGGTCTTCCTCTACGACGAGGAGAGCCTCCAGGCGGCCCTGGAGGACCTTAGGACCCGGGGCGTGCCCTGGGTCCTGGACTTCCACCACCAGACGGTGCGGGTGGAGGAGGGCCAGGCCCAGGAGGCCCCCGCGGCGGGGTTCATCACCGGGCTGGTGGTGGGGGAGGACGGCTTCGTCTACGGCCTGGTGGAGTGGTCGGAGACGGGGCGGGAGCGGGTGAGCCGGGGGGAGTACGCCTACGTCTCCCCGGTCTTCTACTACGACCCCACCCCGGACGAGATGGGCAGGCACCGGGTGCTGGGCTACCACTCCTTCGCCCTCACCAACAACCCCGGCATCCGGTTCCAAAAGCGCATAGAAGCGGAGGCGGACATGCTGGAAAAGCTCAGGCAGGCCCTAGGACTGGACCCGGAGGCCACCGAGGAGGCGGCCCTCCAGGCCCTGGAGGACCTCAAGCGAGAGGCCGCCGTGGGCCGGGTGGTCCTGGAGGTGGGGCTCGGGGCCGAGGACCCCACGGAGCTCAAGGCCAAGCTCCTGCGCCTCCTGGCCGCGCAGGACGCCCTGGAGGAGCTGGAGCGCACCCGGAAGGAGCTGGAAGCCATCAAGGTCCAGACCCGGGAGGAGAAGGCCCAGGCCCTGGTGCGTAAGGCCCTGGAGGAAGGGCGCATCCTCCCCCACCAGCGGGAGTTCTGGCTCGCCCAGGCCCGGGCCGACCTCGAGGCCGCCCGCAAGGCCCTGGAGGGGATGCCCCGGCTGGTGCCCGTGGAGCTGCCCAAGGCGGAGCGGAAGGCCTTGGAGGAGGACGAGCCTCTGCGCAGGCTCGCCCAGGTCTTCAGGGTTTCCGAGGAGGCCCTGAAGCGGTTTGGAGGTGAGTGATGTTTGACACCGAGCGCTGGGCGGACGAGTACCTCATCCCCCTCCCGGTGAAGGCGAACGCCGTCATCCGGCAGGGAGCCCTGGTGATGGTGAGCGGGGGCTACGCCGAGGAGGCGGCCTCCGGCACCGGGAAGATCGCCCTGGGGGTGGCCCAGGAGACGGTGGACAACACCGGGGGGACGGACGGCGCGAAGAAGGTCCTGGTGCGCCGGGGAGTGTTCCGCTTTGAGAACGACCCCACCGACCCCGTGGGGCCCACGGAGCTCGGGCGGGACGTGTACGCCACCGGGCCCAACACCGTGGGCAAGACGGGCACGGGCCGCTCCAAGGCGGGCCGGGCCCTGAAGGTGGAACCGGACTACGTCTGGGTGGAGGTGTGGTAGATGATCCTGAACCGCGAGAACCTGAGCGCCCTCAGCCGGACCCTCAAGGCCCTGGTCTTTGAGGCCAAGGAGGGGTACACCCCCCTCTGGCCGAAGCTGGCCCTGGAGGTCCAGTCCAACGGCCGGGCCAACTACTACGCCTGGATGGAGAACATGCCCACCATGCGCCTCTGGGAGGGGGAGCGGCAGGTCCAGAACCTCACCGCCGAGACCTTCGCCATCGCCAACGCCGACTGGGAGGCCACCTTCGCCGTGTCCCGCACGGACGCGGAGGACGACCAGATGGACCTCATCCGCATCACCGCCCTCCAGTACGCCCGGAGGTGGGCCGAGCACGACGACCTCCTCATCGCCGACCTCCTGCGCAAGGGGTTCCAGCAGAAGGGCTACGACGGCCGCCCCTTCTTCGGCTCCCACACGGTGGGGAAGCGGACCTTCCAGAACGCGAGCAACGCTCCCCTGACCCGGGAGGCCTTCCGTCAGGCCCTGAGCCAGATGAGGCAGCTCACCGACGCCCGAGGCTACCCCCTGGGCTTCTTCTTGCAAAAGCCCATCTACCTGGTGGTGGGCCCCGGGCTGGAGAGCACCGCCTACGAGATCGTGGGGGTGCCCACCCTGCCCTCGGGCGGGGCCAACCCCGACTACGGGAAGGCCGAGATCCTGGTCAGCCCCTGGCTGGTGGAGGAGTACGAGACCTACTGGTTCCTGGTGGACGGGAGCCAGGCCATCCGCCCCTTCGTCCTCCAGCGGCGGAGCCGCCCCGAGTGGGTGGCGAAGGACGACCCCGAGACCTCCGACGAGGTCTTCAAGCGCAACGTCTTCATCTACGGGGTCTACGAGCGTAAAGCGGCGGGCTACCTCTTCTGGCAGCTGGCCTACGGCTCCACCGGCACCGGCACCGGCGCATGATCACCCTCGAGGACCTCCGCCAAGCCCTCCCCCTAGACGTCCTCCTCTACCTGGTGGACGAGGAGGGGGCGGGGGTCCTCACGCCCGAGGGCCAGGCCCGGGCCGAAGCCGCCCTGAGGGAGGCCTGGGCCGAGGTGGAAAGCTACCTCGCCCAGCGCTACGCCCTCCCCCTCCTCTCCCTCCCCGAGGTGCTGAAGGCCAAGGCGGTGGACATCGCCGTCTACCGCCTCATGCTCCGCCGGGGCATCCGGCCCGGCACCGCCGACGAGGCCGCCCTCACCCGATACCGGGACGCCGTGGCCTTCCTTCGGGACGTGGCCGTGGGCAAGGCCTCCCTGCCCCTCCCCCCCACGGGGGAGCCCGCGAGGCCCAAGGGCGGGGCCGCCGTCCGGGGGAAGCGGGTCTTCACCCGGGAAAGCCTGGAGGACTTCTGATGGGCGTGCGCCTCAAAGGGGACTGGCGGGAGCTAAACGAGGCCCTGAGAAAGCTCGGGCGGGGCGTCCCCCAGAAGGTCAAGGAGGCCATCGCCGAGGGGATCCTCGCCCGCACCCACCGCCGCTTTGAGGAGAGCCGGGCCCCGGACGGCTCCCCCTGGCCGCCCCTCTCCCCCGCCACCCTGGCGAAGGAGGTGCGGCCCAGGGACCGGCTCAAGCGGGGCGGGATCTCCGCCGCCGCCCAGAGGCGCGTGGCCCTGCGCAAGCCCCTGGTCGTCACGGCCCGCCTGAAGAACTCCATCTCCTGGAAGGTGGCGGGAAGCCGCATCTACGTGGGCACTAACCTGGAGTACGCCCGCATCCACCAGTTCGGGGGCTACGCCGGGAGGGGGCGGAAGGTCTACATCCCCGCCCGCCCCTTCCTGGGCCTCACCGAGGAAGACCGCGAGGAGGCCAAGGCCCTCCTCCTGGAGTGGATGAAGGAGGCGACGCGGTGATCGCCCCGGTGCTGGAGTACCTCAAGGCGGCCTGCGCCCACGCGGGCCTTCCCCCCACCCGGGTCCTGGTGGGCCGGAGCCGGGAGGAGGCCTACCGGATGGCCCCCGCCGCCCTGATCCAGCCCCTCACCGGCGCCCTCAAGCGGGACGGGAGCCGGGTAGTGGCCGGGCCCGTCAAGACCCGGCGCAGGCTCTATGGAGGCACCTTACGTATCCGCCTGGAGCTTTATGCCCGCTCCAGCGAGGAGCTGGACCAGCTCCTCGCTGGGGTTCTCCTCTATATGCGGGACACCCCCCTGCACGTGGGGGAGGACTATCACGCCAAGCTGAACGATATCGCCCTCTCCTATCTGGACGAGGAAGGCCTCCTGGTGGGGGAAAACGCCCTGGCCCTGGAAGTCCCCGTGGAGATTGCCCTCTACGAGGACACCGCCTGGGTGCCCGTCCGGGTGGAGGTGGAAGAGGCCGTCTTGGAAGAGGAGGTATAGCATGCCCAAGGAAACCAAAGAAGAGGTGAAGGAAGCGCAAGAGGAGCTCCCCACCATTGAGGAGCACGCCGAGGCCCTGGGGGTGCCCCCCTGGGCCTTCGCGGGGCTCAAGGTCTATGCCGGTTGGGCCGAGGGGACCCGGGTCTCCCGCGCCCAGTTTGAGAAGGCCCTGAAGGAGTTCCTCCAGGGGCCCACCCACAGGTAGGAGGTAGATAGAGGATGGCAAGGCTACCCGGCGTCTACCCAGAGATCCAAGACGGGGGCCTGGGCATCGTGGCCCCGAGCGGCGAGGGCCAGCGGGTGGTGGTGGGCGTCTCCAGCCAGGGGCCCGTGAACCGGGTCCTGGCCTTCAGCGACCTCGCCGCCGTCCCCGGCGTCCTGGGCACCGGGCCCCTGGCCCGGGCTGTGGCCGACCAGCTGGCCTACGGGGGCGGCCAGGTCTACGCGGTGCGGGCGCAAGCCGACATCGCGGGGAGCGTGGCCGCGGACAGCGGCAACCCCTCTTCCCCCGCCGTCACCATCACGGGAAGCCCCCTGGACGCCTACGAGATCGTGGTGCGCATCGTCAGGGAGGGAGCTCTGGGCACGGCCACCTTCACCTACAGCCTGGACGGCGGGGACACCACCAGCCAGGAGATCGCCACCGCCGCCACCTACACCCTGCCGGGGACGGGGCTCACCCTGAACTTCGCCACCGGCACCTACGCCGCGGGGGCCACCTACCGCTTCCAGGCCACCGCCCCCCAGGCCAGCGTCTCTAGCGTCCAGGCCGCCGTCCGCGCCGCCCTCAACACCAACCTGCAGTACGAGTACATCCAGGTGGCCCAGCCCACCGGCCCCGCCATGTGGGCCGCCCTGGGCGCCCTGGCCGACGAGGCCGAGGCGAACTTCCGCTACATCTTCTTCCTCACCGAGACCCTGCCCCCGGGGAACGACCCCGACGCCTGGGTCAACGCCCGCTTGAGCGAGAAGGCGAGCTTCAGCCACAAACGGGTGATGATCGTGGCCGCCTGGGGGGAGGTGGTGGACACCCTCACGGGCAGGCTGGAAGTGCAGAGCCTCGCCTCCCGCGTGGGGGCCCGCATCTCCAGCCAGCGGGTCCACGTCTCCCCCGCCTGGGTCCAGCTCGGGCCCCTGAGCGGGGTGGTGCAGGTGGCCCCCTTCGTGGACACCCCCTTCGGCAAGCAGTCCCTCTTCAACAACGCCCACGCCCTGGCCCTAGACCAGGCGGGCTTCACCACCGTCTACCGCCTCATCGGCCGGGACGGGTGGTTCCTCGTGGAGGGCCGCACCGCCGCCGCCCCCACCAGCGATTACAAGGTGATTCAGAACCGCCGGGTCATGGACAAGGCCACCTACCAGGTGCGCCAGGCCCTCCTGGACTTCGTGCAGTGGCACGTGGACCCGACCGACCTCAAGGCCAGCCTGGCGAGCCTCCTGGCCCGGGCCAACACCCCCCTCCGCCTCATGCAGGCCGCCGGGGAGATCGCCCGGGGCCGCGTGGTGGCCCCTCCCGGCCAGGACATCCTGGCCTCCCAGACCCTTCGCCTCCAGATCCGCATCGTCCCTCTGGGCTACCTGCGGGAGATCGTCATGGACATCGGCTTTGAAAACCCCTTCCTGGTGGGGTGAGGAGGTGAAGCATGCCCATTAACGGCCGCTACTACGACTGGGAGCACATCAGCATCCAAGTGAAGGGCGTGCCCCTGGCGGACGTCCTCTCCATTGACTACGAGGACTCCGAAAAGGTCAACGCCATCTACGGCAAGGGCCGCACCCCCAGGGGCTACACCAAGGGCAACTGGGAGGCCTCGGGGAAGCTCACCCTCCTGCGGGAGGAGTACGATCGCCTCCGCGCCGCCGCCCCCGAGGGAAACGTCTACAAGCTTGACCCCTTTGACATCGTCATCTCCTACGACAAGGGCAACGGCACCGCCGTCACCGACACCCTGAAGGACTGCCTCTTCACCAAGCGCTCCTTCGGCGGGGTGGAGCAGGACACGGAGCGGATCACCGTGGAGCTGGAGTTCGTGGTGCTCGGGGAGATCCAGCACGGCTAGGAGGCTAGATGGAACGGGAAAAGCCCTTCTACACCTTCACCCACGGCGAGACCACCTTCGCCTTCCGCAGGCCCGACATTGCCCAGGTGGACCGCTTCACCAGCCGCATGGCCCGGGCGCCCTTGAGCGCCGCCCTGGACTTCACCCGCGAGCTCGCCCTGGACCAGGAGGCCTGGGCCCGCGCCACCGCGGAGAAGCCCGGCCTCGCCCTCACCGCCGCCAACGGCATCCTGGAGGCCCTGGGTTTCCAGGCCGGTTAGCGGAGCTGGAGCGTGACCCTCCACCCCTCGCCCAGCTTTCCGCCCTCATCCGCCACTGGCTCCACCGCGAGCCTCCCGAGGACCCGGAAGACTTCCTAGAGCTGGCCCGCCAGGCCCTTTGGCTGGAAAGGCGCTACCTCCGGCAGACCCCCAGGTGAAGGCCTGGGGGTTGGGCTTTTGGGGGTGAGTGGTGGTACGTCCGTCCCGGCCTCAAGGAGGGAGGTGGGATTTGTATTTTATGGGTTTAGATGAGTTTTTGATTAGCATATCGTAAAGAACCCTTTATTTCCCTGGTGTTCGCAGCGTGACGGTGCGAACTCTATGCATAAGATGCATAATGCGATAAGAAAGGCTTTCTCCCTCAATCCGCGCACGGTGCGAACGCTGCGAACTACCCCCCTCTCCACGGTGCGAACGCTGCGAACTAAAGTGCATAGAGGTTGCATAGCGGCATTTCCTGGCTCCTGTAGCCGCTTTGCTCCTCTCATCAACTTTGCGCGGTTTGCTATAAAGTGGGCTTACATCAACGGGCGCTTTTGCCTTCCTCATCGCCCTCTTTTACTGTCCTAAAAGCGTGAGCGATTTGCCCCAAAAGCATGACTGACCTCAGTCAAAGATTGCCCCGGTCAGCGGCTTCAGAACGCACTAAACCACCTTGAGACAGCGTCCTTTTCCGATGAGCATCGTACTGACCCGCATTACTGTCCTAAAAGCGTGAGCGATTGCCCTCCGCCAAACCGCCGCCTTTTTTCGGGAGCCCGCCGCTTCTTTTCGCCTTCTTTATCAGCTTCTTTCGCTTTGCTTCGCCTTTAGTCGGACCCGGCCCAACTAACAACAAGCGCGCTCCATTACAGCAAAAAAGGAACCTCAAGCTTCGGAAGGTCATCC
>FWWM01012569.1_pt1 | contig 14039 bp, 16 predicted proteins | sample 2228351 | NCBI WGS metagenome assembly FWWM01 (sample SAMEA103939774, study PRJEB20133) | metagenome | reverse complement strand
CCGTGTCGGATCATAGAAGAGGGGGTGGAGGAGGCATGAGCGTGGAGACCAGCCTGAAGGCCGCCCTGGACGAGGCGCCGGTGCCGCCGGCGCCCGCCCTCTGGCGGATGAACCTCGACCTGCAGGTGAAGCCCACCTGGCGGCGGATGCTTACCGGCGACCGTCCCACCGGCCCCCTGCACCTGGGCCACTACGTCGGCTCCCTGCGCTACCGCCTGGCCCTGCAGGAGCGCATCGAGTGCTTCGTCATCATCGCCGACCTGCACGTTCTCACCACCCGCACCGAGCGCCTGGAGGAGCTGGAGGCCAACGTGCGCGAGGTGGTGCTGGACTACCTGGCCGTGGGCATAGACCCGCGCAAGACCACCATTTACCTGCAGTCGCTGGTGCCGGAGGTGCTGGAGATCGCCTGGCTGTTCATGAGCCTGGTCAGCGTGCCCCGCGCCCAGCGCATACCCACCCTGAAGCAGGCGGTGCGCGACCTGCAACTGGAGTCGGCCTCGGTGGCCCTCCTCTCCTACCCCATCCTGCAGGCGGCCGACATCCTGATGGTCAAGGGCGACGTGGTGCCGGTGAGCAAGGACAACGCCTCCCACATCGAGCTGACGCGGGAGATAGCGCGGCGCTTCAACCGCCTCTACCGGCCCGTCTTCCCCGAGCCGGACTCGCCCATCGGGCCGCTGCTGGTGGGGCTGGACGGCCAGAAGAAGGCGTCCAAGTCCCTGGGCAACGTCATCCTCCTCAGCGACGACGCCGAGACGGTGCGGCGCAAGGTGCGCAGCATGTTCACCGACCCCAGGCGCATCCGCGCCGACATCCCCGGGCGCACCCGCGGCAACCCCGTCTTCATCTATCACGACTTCTTCAACGACGACCGCGCCGAGGTGGAAGAGCTCAAGCAGCGCTACCGCCGCGGCCGGGTGGGCGACGTGGAGGTGAAGGAGAGGCTGGCCCGGGCCATCAACCGCTTCCTGGAGCCCATCCGCCAGCGGCGGGCCTACTTCGCCTCCCGGCCCGCGCTGGTGGAGGAGATCGTCTACGAGGGGTCGCGGCGGGCGCGGGCCGAGGCCCGCAAGACCCTGCAGGAGATGCGGGAGGCCATGGGCCTCACCCACTTCCGTCGGGGGTGGACTCCCTGAGCGTCTACTGGCCATCGCTCTCGCAGGTGGCGGCCCTGGCGCGGGAGGGCAGGGGCAACCTCTGCCCCGTGCTGCGCGAGGTGCCCGCCGACCTGGAGACGCCCGTCTCGGCCTTCCTGAAGGTGGCGCGGGGCGCCTACTCCTTCCTGCTGGAGTCGGTGGAGGGCGGCGAGCGACTGGCCCGCTACAGCTTCATCGGCACCGAGCCCTACCGGGTGCTGCGCCAGGGGCCCTACGCCCATCCCTGGGACGGCTCCGACCCCCTGCGGGAGGTGGAGTCGGAGCTGGGACGCTTCCGCCTCGCCCTCCCTGCCGACGGCCCGGCCCTGCCCAGCTTCACCGGCGGCGCCGTGGGCTACCTGGCCTGGGAGTGCGTGCGCTACTTCGAGCCGCGGGTGCCCGTCCGCTCCGAAGACCCCCTGGGGGTGCCGGAGGCCCTGCTACTGTTCGTGGACACGCTGCTGGTCTTCGACCACCTGCGCCACACCATCAAGGTCGTCTCCCACTGCCGACTGGACGGCGACGTGGCGGCCAGCTACCGTCAGGCCTGCTGGCGCATCGAAGAGCTGGTGGGGCGCCTGTCGCGGCCGCTGCCTGCCCAGCCCTATGCCGTGCAGCGGGCCGCGGCCCCCGCCAGCGTCAGATCCAACGTGGACCGGGAGGACTTCCTGGCCATGGTGGAGCGGGCGCGGCAGTATATCATCGCCGGCGATGTCATCCAGGTGGTGCCGTCCCAGAGGCTTTCGCGGCCCACGACCGCCCACCCCTTCTCCATCTACCGCGCCCTGCGCATCGTGAACCCCTCGCCCTACATGTTCTACCTGCACCTGGGCGACTTCCAGATCATCGGCACCTCGCCCGAGATGCTGGTGCGGGTGGAGGGCGGGGAAGTGATGACCCACCCCATCGCCGGCACCCGCCGTCGCGGGCGGACGGCCGAGGAGGACGCCGCCCTGGAGGAAGACCTGCGCCGGGACGAGAAGGAGCGGGCCGAGCACCTGATGCTGGTGGACCTGGCCCGCAACGACGTGGGGCGCGTCTCTCTGCCGGGCACGGTGCGGGTGCCCCAGTTCATGGAGGTGGAGCGCTACTCCCACGTCATGCACCTGGTCTCCCACGTGACGGGGCGGCTGCGGCCCGAACTCTCCTGCTACGACGCCCTGCGGGCCTGCTTCCCGGCCGGCACCGTCTCCGGCGCCCCCAAGATCCGCGCCATGGAGATCATCGCCGAACTGGAACCTGACCGCCGCGGCCCTTACGCTGGAGCCGTGGGCTACTTCGACTACTCCGGCAACATGGACACGGCCATCACCATCCGCACCGTAGTGCTGAAGGACGGGGTGGCATCGGTCCAGGCCGGCGCCGGCATCGTCTACGACTCGGTGCCGGAGCGCGAATACGAGGAGACCATGAGCAAGGCCGCCGCCATGCTGGCGGCCATCGAGCGGGCCGAGGCCGCCGAGGCCGAACTGGTCACCGGCAGCCTGGGCTACTGAGAGGAGGGGCCGACGCGTGCGCGAGCTCTTCTCGCTGGTGCCGGAGCCGCTGCGCAACCTGGCGCGGCACCGGCTGCGCACCAGCCTGACGGTGCTGGGCATCACCATCGGCATCTTCGCCCTGGTGGTGCTGGGCGCCCTCGCCGAGAAGGTGAACGTCCTCGTCCAGGGCGGCGAGGAGTATCTGGCCAACCGCATCGCCATCACCGATAAGGGGGGCGGGCACCCCTTCTTCGGCGGCTTCGGCCTGGTGCCCGTCACCTTCGCCCAGCAGGTGCGGCAGGTGCCCGGCGTGGCCTGCGTGGAGACCAGCATCAACCTGCTGCTGGACCCCGAGGGCGGCGCCTCGGTGGGGATGCCGCAGATCATCTCGGGGGTGGTGGTGGACGAGGTGCAGGAGTGCCAGGACGAGGCGCCCACGCCCGTGGACCTGACCTTCCGCAGCGGCGACTGGTGGCGCGAGGGCGAACGGGGGGTGACGGTGCTGGGGGCCGACGTGGCCCAGCGCCTGAAGGCACGCGTGGGGCAGGAGGTTACCCTCCGCGACCACCCCTTCCGGGTGGTGGGCATCCTCGACCGCACCCTCACCGGCCCCGACAACGTCGCCTACGTGCCCCTGGACGACGCTCGCGAGTTGCTGCGGGAGTCGCGCCTCTTCTTCTCGGAGGTGGACCTGTCGGACAAGGTGGACACCATCTTCGCGGCAGTGCGGGAGGGAGTGGACGGCGACCAGGTGGCCCGCGACATCGAGGCCCGCTACCCCGACATCCAGGCGCTGGGGCCCAGCGAGCTGACGCAGCCGCTGCAGACCAGCAACATGGTCGTCCAGTTCATCATCGTCGGGGTGGCCATGATCGCCCTCATCGTCGGCGGCCTCTCGGTCATCAATACCATGGTCATGTCGGTGGCCGAGCGGGTGCGCGAGATCGGCATCAAGAAGGCGGTGGGGGCCAGCGACGGCGACATCCTGCGGGAGTATCTGGCCGAGGCGGTGGCCATCGGCACCCTGGGCGGCCTGCTGGGGCTCCTCGTCGGCTGGCTCGCCGTCAACGTGCTGAACGACTTCGCCCGCGACGCGGCGGGAGGCCCCATCTTCCTGGTGACCTTCCGGCTGGCAGTGGGGTCGGTGGCCTTCGCCGCCTTCCTGGGGGCGGTGGCCGGCCTGCTGCCCGCCTTCCGGGCGGCGCGGCTGCGGCCGGTGGAAGCGCTCAGGGCCGAGTGAGGTGGAGGAGATGACCCAGGAACAGACGAGCGCCGTCCGGCTGGACGAGGGGCCCGCCATCATCCAGGCGCGGGGCCTGCTGAAGACCTACCGCCTGGGCGGGAGCGTGGTGCGGGCGCTGGACGGCGTGGACCTGACGGTGGAGCGGGGCGAGCTGATGGCGGTGATGGGGCGCTCCGGCTCCGGCAAGACGACGCTGCTGAACGTGCTGGGGGGCCTCGACCGCCCCGACGCCGGCCAGGTGCTGGTGGACGGGGTGGACATCGCCCGGCTCAACGGCAGCCGCCTGCCCCGCCTCCGCCGCGAGAAGGTGGGCTTCGTCTTTCAGGAGTTCAACCTGATACCGACCCTGACCGCCCTGGAGAACGTGGAGCTGCCCCTGCGCTACGCCGGCGTGCCCCGGGGCGAGCGGCGACGGCGCGCCCTGGAGGCCCTGTCCCTGGTGGGGATGGGCGGCCGTGTGCACCACCGGCCATCGCAGCTATCGGGCGGCGAGCAGCAACGGGTGGCCCTGGCGCGGGCGCTGGTCAACCGCCCGGCCATCGTCCTGGCCGACGAGCCCACCGGCGAGCTGGACACCCAGACGGCGGCGGAGGTGATGTCGCTGGTGCAGCGCCTGAACCGCGAGATGGGGCAGACGTTCATCATCGTCACCCATGACCCGGCGGTGGCCCACCGCTGCCGCCGAGTGGTGCGCATGGAGGACGGTCGCATCGTTAGCGACGAACGGCGAGAGGAATGAGACGCCGGTGCTATAATGGGGGCCAGTCATGAGCAGAGAGCGATTGCACCGCCTCCTGGAGCAGGTGCCCGAGGACGACCTGGAGCTGGTGGAGCAGCTGCTCGTGCACCTGCTGGCCTGCGGCGACCCCGTCCTGCGCAGCCTGGTCCACGCCCAGGCGGTGGAGGAGGACCTGACGCCCACCGAAGAGGCTGCGGTCCAGGAGGGCCTGCGGGACGTGCGCCGGGGCCGCACTCGCACCACGGCTGAAGCGCGACGACTCCTGGGCCTGTGAGCTGGCGAGTCGAGTGGAGCGAGCGGGCCATAGATGACCTGCGCCACCTGCCGCCACGCGACGCCAGACGGGTGATGAACGCGATGGAGCGATACGCCAGCACCGGCCACGGCGACGTGCGCAAGATAAGGGGGCACAGAGGCCTGTTCCGGCTGAGGAGCGGTGTCTGGCGGATCCTGTTCACGCCCGACACCGAGGCCCGCTGCCTCTACGTCCTGGCCGTCAGCCACCGCCGGGAGGCATACCGAGGCGATTGAGGAAACGGGCCGTGATCCTCCTCATAGACAATTACGACAGCTTCACTTACAACCTGTTCCAGTTCCTCTCGGAGCTGGGGGCCGAGGTGCAGGTGGTGCGCAACGACCGCATCGCCATCGAGGACGTGGAGAAGATGCGGCCCCGGGGCATCGTCATCTCCCCCGGGCCGTGCACGCCGCGCGAGGCCGGCGTCTCGGTGGAACTGGTGCGCAGGCTGGCGGGCCGGGTGCCTATCCTGGGCGTCTGCCTGGGACACCAGTGCATCGGCGAGGCCTTCGGCGGGCGCGTGGTGGGCGCCGGCGAGATCGTCCACGGGAAGACCTCCCTGGTCCACCACACCGGCCAGGGGGTGCTGCGGGGCCTGCCCAACCCCTTCCCCGCCGTCCGCTATCACTCCCTGGTGGTGGAGCGCGACTCGCTGCCCGAGGAGCTGGAGGTGACGGCCTGGACCGATAGCGGACTGGTGATGGGCCTGCGTCACCGCCGTCTGCCGGTGGAAGGAGTGCAGTTCCACCCCGAGTCCATCGCCACCCCCGTCGGCAAGGACATCCTTAGGAACTTCCTGGAGTCGCTATGATCCGCGACGCCATCGCTGCCCTGGTGAACGAGGGCCGCCACCTGACCGAGGAGGAGGCGGCCGCGGCCATGACCGAAGTGATGGAGGGGCAGGCCACCCCCGCTCAGCTGGGAGCCTTCCTGGTGGCCCTGCGCCTGCGCGGCGAGACGGTGGACGAGCTGGTGGGGATGGCCCGCGTCATGCGCCGCTTCGCCCTGCGAGTGCCCCTGGAGCCGCCCCTCCTGGACACCTGCGGCACCGGCGGCGACGGCCGCGGCACCTTCAACGCCTCCACAGCGGCGGCGGTGGTGGCTGCCGCCGTCGGCGCGCGGGTGGCCAAGCACGGCAATCGCGCCGCTTCCTCCCGTTGCGGCTCCGCCGACCTGCTGGAGGCCCTGGGCGCCCGCATCGAGCTGGGGCCGGAGCAGGTGGCCCGCTGCGTGCGGGAGGTGGGCCTGGGCTTCATGTTCGCGCCCGTCTTCCACCCGGCCATGCGGCATGCCGCCGGGCCCCGGCGCGAGATAGGGCTGCGCACCGTCTTCAACCTGCTGGGGCCACTGACCAATCCCGCCGGCGCCAGCCACCAGCTGCTGGGGGTGCCCGACGCGGCCGTGGGCGAGAAGGTGGCCCAGGCCCTGCTGCGCCTGGGCGCCCGTCGCGCCCTGGTGGTGCACGGGGCCGACGGGCTGGACGAGGTGAGCCCCTCCGCCCCGACCCTGGTGTGGGAGGTCGGGGAGGGCGCCGTGCGCCACTATCGCCTCTCGCCCGCCGATGCCGGCCTGGAGCCGGTGGCGCCGGGGTCCATCTGCAGCAGCGACCCCCAGGAGAACGCCCGCCTGCTGCGGTCGGTGCTGGCCGGAGAGCGGGGGCCGCTGCGGACGTTCGTCCTGCTCAACGCCGGCGCCGCTCTGGTGGCGGCCGAGATGGCCCGCGACCTGAGAGAGGGGGTCGCGCTGGCCGCCGACGCCGTTGACAGCGGCGCCGCCGCCGAGAAGCTGGAGCGCTTCGTCGCCGCCACCCGCGCGCTGGCCGAAACGGTGTCCCCGTGAGCGCCTCTTCCGTCCTGGACGAGATCGTCGCCCACAAGCGGCAGGAGGTGGCCGCCGCCCGCGAGCGCCTGCCCCTGTCGGAGCTGGAGCGACGGCTGGACGACGCACCGCCCCCGCGCCCCTTCGCCCCGGCGCTGCGGCAGCGGGGCCTCGCCCTCATCGCCGAGGTGAAGGCACGGAGCCCGTCGCGGGGGGTGCTGCGCCCCGGCCTGGAGCCGGTGTCCCTGGCCCTGGCCTACGCCCGGGCGGGGGCGGCCGCCATCTCCGTCCTCACCGACGAGCGCTACTTCGGCGGCTCCCTGGAGCACCTGCGTCAGGTGCGCCAGGCTCTCCCCGACGGCCCGCCGCTGCTGCGCAAGGACTTCGTCCTCGACCCTTACCAGGTCTACGAGGCGCGAGCGGCGGGGGCCGACGCCGTCCTGCTCATCGTCGCTGCCCTGTCGCGACCGGAGCTGAAGGGCCTGCTGGAGACGGCCCGCAGCCTGGGCATGGACGCGCTGGTGGAGGTGCACGACGAGCGGGAAGTGGAGGCGGCGCTGTGGGCCGGGGCCACGCTGGTCGGCATCAACAACCGCGACCTGCGCACCTTCCGGGTAGACCTGGCCACCACCGCCCGCCTGCGTCCCCTCCTGCCCTCGGGCGTGACGGTAGTGGCCGAGTCGGGCATCCACACGCGGGAGGACGCAGCCAAGCTGGCGGCCCTGGGCGTGCACGCCATCCTGGTGGGGGAGGCGCTGGTGACGGCGCCCGACCCCGAGGCCAAGGCCCGCGAGCTGGCCTCCCCGGACTGACGGCGGGAGGCGTTCGCCGTGACCCCGGCGGGCCAACGTTATATCATGGGGCTGCCTGAGGTGGAGGCGGTGGGCATCGGCCCCTGTCTGGTGAAGATCTGCGGGGTGATGGAGCCCCAGCATGCCCGAGCCGCTGCGGCAATGGGCGCCGACTTCGTGGGCGTCGTCTTCGCTCCCAGCCGTCGGCAGGTGACCCTCGGCCAGGCCCAAAAGATAGCCATCGCCCTGGGCAAGCTGGACAGGCCACCCGAACCCCTGTCGGCGCCCGTCACCACCGCCGACGTGGAGCGGCTGCTGGCCCGCTCCCGCCCCCTGCTGGTGGGGGTCTTCGCCGACCAGGACGTTGACACCATCAACGCCATCGCCGACCAGTGCCGCCTGGACATCGTGCAGCTATCGGGCTCCGAGCCCTGGCAGATGTGCTTCCAGGTGAGGCGCCCGGTCTTCAAGTGCCTCAAAGTGCGGCCGGGGCAGCGAAAGGAGGAGGTGCTGGCGGCCATCGGCCCGGGCGCCATCCCCCTGCTGGACCCCTATGTGGAGGGCGCCTACGGCGGCACCGGCCAGATGCTGGACTGGGAGCTGGCGGCGGCGGTGGCGCGGGAGGTGCCCATCGTGCTGGCGGGGGGCCTGACGCCCGACAACGTCGCCGAGGCGGTGCGGCGGGTGCGGCCCTGGGCGGTGGACGTGTCCAGCGGCGTGGAGACGGAGGGGGTGAAGGACCTGGCCAAGGTGCGGGCCTTCATCCTGGCTGTCAAGGCTGCCCCCACCGCCCTGTGAGTGCCCCGAGCCTGGCCCACGGCCGGAGCCTCGACTGCCTGTCGTAGAAGACGTCTTTGAGACGTCTATTGACGTCTCGCCCTCCCGCCGCTAGGATGGGACTGGCGAGGAGGCGATGACACGATGAAGATCAGCGAGGTGGCCGAGCGTCACGGTCGGCCCGCCCTCTCCGACCTGAAGGCGCGGGTGCTGCGCTACCTGGAGGAGCACCCGGACGAGGTCTTCACCTACCGCGACGAGGCGCTGGCCAGGGCAGTGGGTGCCCGGCCATCGGCCCTGGCCTGGACCCTGTGGTGGCTGCACCGCCAAGGGTTCATAGACAAGGAGGAGGTGGACGGTCGCGTCTACCTGGGCAGCCGCCCCGCCGTGGCCGAGCTGCGCAAGCGGCTGGGTCGCACCAAGCGCGACGTCATGGCCGAGGTCAGGGAGCTGCAGGAGCGTATCCGCGCCCGCACCGGCAACATAGACGTGGTGGCACTCCTCGACGATGTTCGAGGGCCCTGGGAGTGACGTGTGCCCGGCACCGTCTGCCTGGATGCCAGCTTCGTCATAGCCTGCCTCATCCCCGAGGAGATGTCGCCGACAGCGCTCTCCCTCTGGGAGAGGTGGCTGCAGGAACGCACGCGCGCGGTCGCCCCACCCTTGCTCCGTTACGAGGTGATCTCAGGGCTGCGACGAGCTGTGCACCTGGGTAGAATCTCCGAGGAAGAGGGCGAAAGGGCGCTGGACATCTTTTTCAACTACGACATCGCCCTGGCCGAGCCGGAGGGGCTCTTGCGGGGCGCATGGACTCTGGGCAAGCAGCTGGGCTTCGCCCGCCTCTACGACGCCTTCTATCTCGCTCTCGGCGCACTGCTCGACTGCGAGGTCTGGACGGTGGACAGGCGCCTCTACGACCGCGCCCGTCCCCACTTCCCGTTCCTGCGCTGGGTGGGGCATGTCCAGGGCTGACGGCGGCCTCCCCGACCCTGCCGGTCGCTTCGGCCCCTTCGGCGGCCGCTACGTCCCCGAGACGCTCATGGCCGCCCTGCAGGAGCTCGAGGAGGCCTACCTGGCCGCCCGCGACGACCCCTCCTTCCAGGCCGAACTGCAGTCGCTGCTGCGTGACTACGCCGGCCGGCCCACCCCTCTCTACTTCGCCCGTCGCCTGACGGAGCGCATGGGCGGCGCCAGGCTCTTCCTCAAACGGGAGGACCTGGCCCACACCGGCGCCCACAAGATCAACAACGCCCTCGGCCAGGGGCTGCTGGCCAAGCGCCTGGGCAAGCGGCGCATCGTCGCCGAGACGGGCGCCGGGCAGCACGGCGTCGCCACCGCCACCGTCTGCGCCCTGCTGGGGCTGGAGTGCGTCGTCTACATGGGCGCCGAGGACGTGCGCCGCCAGGCGCCCAACGTCTTCCGCATGCGGCTCCTGGGGGCGGAGGTGCGGACGGTGGAGTCGGGCACCCGCACCCTGAAAGACGCCATCAACGAGGCCCTGCGCGACTGGGTGACCAACGTCCGCACCACCCACTACCTGCTCGGGAGCGCCGTGGGCCCTCACCCCTACCCCATGATGGTGCGCGACTTCCAGTCCGTCATCGGCCGCGAGGCACGAGAGCAACTGCTGGCCAGGGAGGGGCGCCTGCCCGACTACGCCGTCGCCTGCGTGGGCGGTGGCTCCAACGCCATCGGCCTCTTCCATGCCTTCCGCGACGATCCCCAGGTGCAACTGGTGGGGGTCGAGGCGGCCGGCCACGGCCTGGAGACGGGCCAGCACGCCGCCAGCCTGGTGGCCGGCCGGCCGGGGGTGCTGCACGGCGCCTATTCCTACCTCCTGCAGGACGAGCACGGGCAGGTGCTGGGCACCCATTCCATCTCGGCGGGGCTGGACTACCCGGGGGTGGGCCCGGAGCACGCCTATCTGAAGGAGACCGGCCGTGCCCGCTACGTGGCCGTGGGCGACCGCGAGGCGCTGGAAGGGTTCGTGCTCCTGGCCGAGACGGAGGGCATCCTGCCCGCCCTGGAGCCTGCCCATGCCATCTACTACGCCGCCCGCCTGGCGGCCGACCTTCCCCCCGAGGCCATCGTGCTGGTGTGTCTTTCGGGGCGGGGCGACAAGGACCTGGCGGTGGTGGCCCAGGCGCTGGGCGTGCAGGTCTAGGCGCCGGGGCCCCGCCAGGCCGTGCGCACCTTGTAGACGGGCAGCTTACGCCCCAGCATCTCGATACCCAGCACCTCCAGCCCGTCCACATCGGCGGAGGTGGTCAGGTGCCTCTGCACCAGCCGGCCCAGGGGCTGGGCGGCCACGGCCGCCAGCATGGACAGCAGCAGCGCCTGCGGCAACCGGTCCCAGCGTCCAGAGCGGCGCGCCACCAGGAAGGCAGACAGCCCCGTCAGAATGCCCGTCAGCGAAAGGTTGGTGCCGCAGAGGGGAGAGATGGCCAGGTAGGACTCGCCGCGGCGCAGCCTGACCAGCGCCTCCAGCACCGACGCCTGCAGGTCGTCGGGCCCCACCCTGCCCACGATGTAGAAGCCGTCGGCGCTGGCCCGCCCCAGCAGTTGCAGGGGGCGACCGCTCCGGGCCAGCAGCACGGCGATGGTGGCGTGCTCCAGGGCGTGGTTGCGGCGCACCGCCCGCAGGTGCCGCAACAGGGGACCCATCACTCCTTCGCCTCCTCGGCCGCTGCCGTCGCCTCCTCCGGACGGCGGCCCCACGCCTCCCGCAGCCGGTGCCCGTAGTAGAGGACGACGGCCAGGGCCAGCAGCGCTGCCAGGGGCAGGCTCACCGGCCGGAACCAGTCCACCAGGCGCTCCCAGTGCTGCCCCAGCAGGTATCCGCCCGCCGCCAGACCCAGCGACCAGGGGTAGGAGCCGACGAAGGTGAGAACGCTGAAGCGGAGCAGGTCCATCCGCGCCACCCCCGCCGGCAGGCTGATGAAGGTGCGCACCACCGGCAGCAGGCGCGAGAAAAAGGCCGCCGCCTCCCCGTGTCGCCGGAAGAAGCGGTCGGCCAGGGCCAGTTCGCCGGGGGTGATGAGCAGGAGGCGCCCGTAGCGCTCCAGGAAAGGGCGTCCAGCCCAGGCACCGGCGGCGTAGGCCAGCAGCGAGCCCAGCAGGTTGCCCAGGGCGCCGTAAAGGGCAGCCACCAGCAGCCATTGCGCCCCCAACCCCTCCTCCCGCACCAGGAACCAGCCGGCCAGGGGCATGATGACCTCGCTGGGGAAGGGGATGCAGGCGCTCTCCACGGCCATCAGGACCACCACGCCCGGCCAGCCGATGGCCTCGTACAGGTCGCGGGCCAGCTCCAGGAGGCGGTCCTCGATGCCGGACATCACCGTCCAGTATGCCAGGGCCGGCCGGTGCAGGCCAGCCGCCGCCCATGGTGTTCCCTCGATAGCCCGTGCCCCCCGACATTGGCCTCCCCTTTGAAAACGTGTGGCCGAGGTCGGGCGCCTTGACTGGCTATGGCGCTGGGCTAAAATGGGTGGTGGCTGATGGGGTGGGCGGTTAGCTCAGTGGGAGAGCGCTTGCTTCACACGCAAGAGGTCGCAGGTTCGAGTCCTGCACCGCCCACCACGCCAAGGCCCACGTGCCCAGGTGGCGGAACTGGCAGACGCGCTGCGTTCAGGGCGCAGTGCCCCGCGCGGGCGTGCGGGTTCGAATCCCGCCCTGGGCACCAACAGCATAGAATATGACCGGCCGCCACCCACGGCGGCCACCAGCGCAGCGCGCTCGTAGCTCAGCCCGGACAGAGCGCAGCCCTGCGGAGGCTGAGGTCGTGGGTTCGAATCCCACCGAGCGCGCCATCTTTCGGCCCGCACCCTTGCCGCCCCGCCCGCCCCTGGGCTAAGATGTAGCCGGGCCGATGCCCCCGCCGACGGCCGGCCTCCCGACGGCGTAACGGCTCTCGTTCTGCTATCGTCTTCGTCCTGCGGAGGCCGCCAATGGCTGAGGGGCTGGTGTGGCTGGTAGTCGCCATAGCGTCGGCCGTTAGCGGGGCCGCCCTGCTGGCCCTGGGGCTGACCCTGCACGTCCTTCCCCTCCTGGTATCGCCCGTGGGTGGGGCGCTGCTGGCCGCCCTGGGCCTCGGCCTGGGGGGTGCCTTCCTCTTCTGGCTGTGGCTGGGGCGCACGCTGGAGGAGGCCCTCACCCGCGCCTGGCACCAGGACCGCTAGCGGGCCGCCCCCCGCTGCAGGTCGTCCAGCAGGCGCAGGACGCTGCCGGCGTCGCCGCTGGCCCGGAGCCGCACGGCCCGCTCCCGCCACTCCTCCGCCGAAAGGGCCCGCAACGCCACGTCGCCCCGGTCGTCCAGATAGAGCAGATAGACCTCGCTCGGAAAGGAGAGGAGCGCTTCCACCTCTGCACGCCGCTCCCGGGGCCAGCAGAAGGGGCAGCGATAGCTCTCGGGCCGCTCCACCACCAGGTAGCGGCCGTATAGCTGGGCGTCGGTGAAGGGCTGTTCCAGGGCGAAGGGGAGTGCCCAGGCCCATAGATAGGCGCGACCGTAGGTGCCGGGGACGTCCAGCACCACCGCCGCGCCGGGCGGCGCCTCCCGCGCCACCTGCTCGGCCCGCTGCGTGAACTGTCGCGACAGCCTCGCCGCCGTCGTCCAGTCCCGCTGGTAGTCGGCCAGACCCAGGCCCATGGGCACCAGCAGCAGGAGGGCAGCGGCGCCGGCCAGGGCCGCCCCCCGACCGGGCAGCGAGCCCACCGCCAGAGCGATGGTCACCGCCAGCCCCGCCGAGGGCAGCAGCAGGTAGCGATGGCTCTCGGGCAGATAGGACACCGCGGCCGGCGCCAGCACCAGCAGGTGCCAGACGGGCCCGTAGAAGAGCACCTGCCTGGCCCGGGCAGGGTCGCCCCGCGCCCACGACGCCGCCAGCGCCACCGCCAGGGCCGCCAGCGCTACCGCCACCGCCGCGCCATCGGCGAGGGGACGCAGGGGCGGCAGCAACTCGCCCAGGTAGTATCCCTGGCGCCCCAGGAAGGCGCCCAGGGCGTCCGGCCCCAGCATCTGCTCCCGTGCCGTGCTCTCGAAGGCCAGGTGGCGCAGGAAGAAGTAGCCCCCCAGCAGGGCGAAGTAGGGCAGGTGGGAGACCATCTCCCCCGGCCGCGGCCTCCCACACAGCAGGTCATGGGCCAGCAACAGGAAGGGGAGTGTGACCGCTATCTCCTTCGAGAACAGGGCCAGGGCGAAGGCGAGGAAAGAGAGCGCCCACAGCCACGGTCGCCCTTCCGACCGGAAGCGCAGGAAGAGGTAGAACGACGTCAGATAGAGGGCGGCCGAGATGACGTCCACCCTCCCGGCTATCCAGGCCACAGGCTCCACATGGGCTGGGCTGAGGGCGAAGAGCAGCCCGGCCAGTAGCCCCAGCAGCGCCGAGCCGCCCGTTACCCGCCGGGCGATGAGAAAGACCAGCGCCGCACTCAGGCCGTGAAAGAGGAGGTTGGTCAGGTGGTAGCCGATCGGGTTCAGGCCCCAGAGGAAGCTGTCCAGTCGGTAGCTCAGGCCGCTGACGGGACGCAGTTCGTCCAGCGGGTGCCCCCACAGGCCGCCCGACCAGTCGCTGACGAAGAGCTCGGGGAACCGCGACAGCGGCCTGGCGTGGAAGATGCGTATGAAGCCGAAGTCGTCGGCCAGGAAGTAGCCATCTAGAGTCGGCAGATAGGCGGCGAAGGCGACCAGCGCCGCGACCGCCGCGCCGGCCAGCGTCAGCAGGCGGCGGTCGGCGATCGCTGTCAGCGCCCGGGGC
>FWWM01012568.1_pt1 | contig 14042 bp, 11 predicted proteins | sample 2228351 | NCBI WGS metagenome assembly FWWM01 (sample SAMEA103939774, study PRJEB20133) | metagenome | reverse complement strand
CGCCTCATGGGCCCCGGCGGGGACGTACCCGGATGGCGCCTCGTGGGCCCCGGCGGGGACGTACCCGGATATCGCCTCGTGGGCCCCGGCGGGCAACGGCGCCGGGCCCGATGGGCTCCCCGGGACACCGGCGGCTTGCGCCGCACCGGCAGCCACCAGACCCACCGCCAGCCACACCGCCGCCACGCGTGCGATCGTTGGAAAAGCCATCGGCTGCTCGCCTCGATGTATCCCGCGGAATACCTTCACCGGGCCACCATGCACACGATCAGGCCGAAGAATGTGGCCCCTTCGATTAGTGCGGCGGCCACGATCATCGCCGTGTTGATGTTGCTGGCTACCTCGGGCTGGCGGGCCATGCTCTCCACCGCCGACGAACCGATTTTCGATATCCCGTAGCCTGCCCCCAACATGATCAAACCCGCCCCAAAGGCACTGCCGGTGAGAAACATGACCTGTGTGCCAGGGCCGGCGCTTGCGCCTTCTTCAGCCGCCCACACGGGCGACGCCACCAACACGACCGCCAGCACCAACAGGACCATTCGCAGCATCTTGTTCACGGATTGGTTCTCCTTGAGAAACTGGGACCTCGCGACCCCTTCCGGCCCGCACTAGTGCGGGTGGATCACCATGCCGATGAAGAGGGCCGACAGAAACGTGAAAATATACGCCTGTAAAAACGCCACCAACAGTTCCAGCATGTTCAGGGCGGCGGCACCCAGCACACTGGCCGGCATCACCCCGTACCAAAGGACCGAATTCGCGGTGGCCGCGATGAACAGCAATATCACCGCCAGCACCAGATGCCCGGCAAACATGTTCGCCAAAAGACGAATGGCCAACACCGAATGGCGAATGCCCAGCCCGATCAGTTCCAACAGGAGGATCATCGGTTTCAGGACGATGGCCAGCACGAGCGGCACCTCCATGTGGGGAATGAGCGACTTCAAAAATGGCCATGGGCCGAACTTCGCCACTCCGGAGCCCAGCACCACGGCCAAAGTCATGCCTGCCAGGGCGGCCGTGACCGACAGCGACCCTGTGGGCGAGCCCGCCCAGGGGACCAGCCCGATCAGGTTGCAGAACAACACGAAGAAGAACACGGTCCACAAATATGGCAGATACCGCTCTGCGCCGTGGCCGATGGCCGGCCGGGCCATCTCGTCCCGGATGAACACCAAAATCGTCTCAAACAAGTTGTCCAGCCGGCCGCGCGGCGGCTCTCCCGAACGGAGCCGCCGGGCCAGGGGGAGGAAGATGGCCAGCATCAGGGCGGCCACGACCAGCTCGAGCACCATGAACTTGGTAAGCTGGAACTCCCACGTGCGGCCGAAAAGCTCGCCACTGAGGCGCGGCAGGGGAATCGCGCCGGGATGCGGATGCTCGCCATGCATCCAGGCCGGCAGATAGTACCAGAGCACCCTGGGCACCTCGAAATAGGGTGCGTCGGCCACGTGTTGACCGGCTTGTCCGATGTCCATCGTCCCGGTTGCTTGTTTGCTGGTTGTCGTGCCCCGACGCGGCAAATGTTCCGTTGGGCAAGGCCCCGGTCTCCTGGGGGGCAGCGCGGTCCATTAGCGGACCGAAGCCCGTTGCCCCATCAACCGCCAAAGCGACAGGCGAGTAACGGTTTCTGCGCCTAACAGCACAATGTAAAACCCCCCGAGGTAGTAGGGCAGGCCCGCTTCCCACAACCCCCCCGGCTGGAGGCGGGCTGCCAGGGCCACCACGACTGCCGGGCCTAAACGCAGTCCTGTGCCCGCCAATAAAGCGGCCTGCAAACGGCTGCGGGCCCGCAACCGCTCCTCGGCCGCGACGGCGGCCAGCCCACCCCCCCAGCAGGCCACAGCAGCGACCAACGGCGCAAACAGCCCGCCTGGCCCCGTCAACCCCCAGGCCACTCCGCACCCCACGATCGCCCCTACGGCCATTGCGGCCGAAAGGACGGCGATCCGCCTGCTCGGCGGCGCATTGGCCTGTGCTGTGGAGGTGGTTGTCATAGCGTAGCTTACGGGCCGTTGACGTGTCGGTCGTTGGGACGGGTGGCCTCGGGTTGGCCGGGTTGGCCATCGCCCTTGCGGGCGGAAAACTGGACCAAATGCAACAGCCCTAACGCCAACCCGATGCCCCCCCCCGCGGAGAGGCACCACGGCGAAGTGTCTAGTTTGCGGTCCAGCCACCAGCCGAGAACCGCGGGGATGGCCATTTCCATCGCGATCGTGGTGACCTCCGCGGCCCACGCGGCGGCTTTGGAAATCGGCGATCGGGTCTCGGGTGGGGCTGGCACGGACCACCGGGGCAGGCCCGGCAGGAGAAACTCCACAGCCGGACCAGTGCATTGTGAGGGTACCGTATTTGCCCGAAATTCGCCAAGCGGGTGACGATTTCGGCCGCAAGGCCACACGGGCCATCCGCGGTTGCCCGCCGCCGGCTCGCTATGGAGGCGAACCTGTCGGACGGAATTGCAAAAATATGCCATTTGGCGTGGACTTCGGCTAGTCGCATGAGCGACTTATGGTGCCCCACCCACTAGGGCTACTCTCCCGAGATTCGACAGTTCGCAGGCAATCGCGGGATTAACGTAACTCGTTTTTTGTAAATGGTTTGTCGTTGATGCGTGGGGCATCGTGGAGAAGAAGTTAGCGGCTCGGATTATTGCGTGCAAGCGGCAGAGTGATTATAATCGTGTTGATACGGTTAGCCGGCCTGCCAGGGGCGGTCAGCACGCCTTCCGTACTGGGGCCGCACGCCAACCAAGGGACGAGAGGGGGCACCGGACACGGGCCAGGGAGGGCCGCAGCCGAGGTGATTAGCCTGCTGCTGAAACCCCGCCTTAAGTACTATTTCAGCTCCCCCGGAGGTAGCCCTCGTGATCACCGTGGCACAGCTTAAGTCGCGGACGGCTAAAGACTTGGCGCAACTGGCCAAACGTAAAGGAATCGCCGGATGGCATTCAATGCGCAAGGATGAGCTAGTCCAGGCGCTGTTGCGGCACTCCAAGGCCAACCGATCCAAACGCGCCGCCGTCAATGGGGCCACTGCCAAAAGGAACGGCAAGGCTGCCCAAAGCCGCAACGGCAAGCATTCCAATGGCAGTCCCTCCGCGGCCAAGACCGTTGCCCGCAGCGAGTCCAAGCTGAACGAGATCAAGGCCAAACTGGCCGAACGCAAGGATTTGGCCTTTCATAGCCCTCACCAGACCGAGGACCGGTTGGTGGTCATGGTCCGCGACCCGTATTGGCTGCACGCCTTTTGGGAGGTCAGTCGGCAGAGCATCGAGAGGGCCCGCGCGGCGCTGGGCCCGCACTGGCACGGGGCCAAACCGGTCCTCCGCGTCATGGAGGTTACCCGCGACGGAACGACAAGCAGTGTTCGCAAGCACCTCCGCGATATCGAAATCCACGGCGCGGTCAACAACTGGTACGTGGATATCGATGACCCGCCCAAGAGCTTCCAGTTGGAAATCGGTTATCGGGCCCTCGACGGCCGATTCCTCGCTTTGGGGCGCAGCAATGTCGTCACCACCCCGCGGGCCAGCGGGCTGAGGACCTTCCAGGGCCATTGGAATGAGGGACCGGAAGATTACGAACGCCTGTATGCCCTCAGCGGCGGGTTCAGCGACGAAGGGGACTATTCGGACCTGAAGGAGCTGCTTGAAAACCGGCTCCGCCGGCCCATTGGCGCGCCGACCCTGACCCGGTTTGGCCGGGGGGCCTCGGTGGCCGAGGGGGGGCGCCGCGAGTTCAACTTCGAGGTCGATGCCGAGCTGATTGTGTTCGGCGTGACCGAGCCCGATGCGCATGTAACGATGCGGGGCGAACCGGTCCGCCTGGCCGCCGATGGCACCTTCTCGATGCGGTTCCCCCTGCCGGAGCGCCGCCAGGTCCTGCCCGTGGTGGCCAGCAGTGGCGACGGGGTGGAGCAGCGGACCATTGTCTTGGCTGTCGAGCGGAACACCAAGGTCATGGAACCGGTGATCCGCGAGCCGGACGCGTAAGCCCTCGGAAGGCACCATGCCAGGGGGGCGACGTTTACGGCTTGTGGGCGCGGTAGCGGTTTAGCAGTTGGCGGAGTTCGGCGGCCGCGGCCGGGTGTTGGGACTCGGCGAGCTTGAGGGCCGCTTCGGCGGCGGCGATGGCCTCGGGCCAGTGGCCCAGACGGGCGTGGGCGGCTGCCAGGCTGCGGAGCGAGGCGAAGTCCCGGTTGGCCGTCGCGGCACAGGCCCTCTGCGCCAAGCGCAAGGCCTCGGTCGGGTCGCGGAGCCGCGGCTCCGGGCAGGTCGCCAGCAGCCAGGCCAGGCCATGGAGCACCGCCGGGTCGTTCGGATGGGCGTGGTACGCCTGGCGGAACTCGGCCAGGGCGGCGGCGAAGTCGTTTTGGCGGGCCAGGGTCTCGGCCAGCCCCAGGCGGGCCGCGGCCGATCCCCCATCCAGCTCCAGCGCCTTGCGGTACTGGTGTACCGCTTCGGAAAGCAGCCCGCGGTCAAGCAGTGCGTTGCCCAGGTTCACCCGGCTTGGCGCGTCCTGCGGGGCCAGGGCCACGGCTGCCCGGAACTGCTCGATTGCCTCGTCGAGCTGGCCTTCTTCGGCCAGGGCCCGGCCCAGGTTGGTCCGGGCGATCAGGTGCTTGGGATTCTGTTCCACCGCTTTGCGGAAGTGCGCGATGGCTTCGGCGCGGCGGCCCTGCCGCTGCCGCACCAGGCCCAGATTGGCGTGGGCGAACCAGCATTTGGGGTCCAGCGCCAGGGCCTTTTCCAGGCGGGCAATGGCCTCGTCCAGCCGCCCTTTCTCGATCAGGATCACCGCGATACTGACTTGCCCTTCCAGGTAATCGGGCTGCTTGCGGACCGCTTCCTCGAATTGGGCCAGGGCTTCGTCCAGCCGCCCCTGTTCAAACAGCTCGATCCCCCGCATGCCGTCGCGGAGATACTGGGCCGCCGGCACGCGGATGCTGGCAAACTGCTCGTAGGGCACATTGACGAACTCGGGCAGGTTGACGGCCCGATTGGCCGCCGTCGCATTGGGAATGAGCACCGCGGGCGAGTCGTTCCCTTCGTCGTCCAGGTGGGTGAGGAACATCTCGGTATAAGGGGTGTTCCATTTGGACGAGAAGACCATCCACCGGCCATTGGGCGAAAAGCTGTGCCACGAGTTCATCCGCGGAGTGTTGCACCGCATGCGTCGGGCGGTGCCCCCTTGGACCGGGACGATCCACAGCTCGCTGTCGGGCCGAAGCAGTTGCCCATTGCGGCAGCGGACGAACACGATCCACTTCCCATCCGGCGAGACCTTGGGAAAGGTATTGCTTGTGCCGTTGCCGGAAGCGCCGGCGATCGGCTTGGCCGTGCCCCCCCGCCCTTCGTTGAAGGAGATGCGGTAAAGGTCGTACTGGATGGGCACTTCGGCCGGATCGTTGGGATATTGGGCCGGCCGGTAGCCGGGCGGATAGGGGTCTTTGGCCGGGGCGCGGGCAAAGATGATCCACTTGCCGTCTGGGGTCCAGGCCGGGTCGCAGTGGACATACTGGGGGTCGTCGGCCCCGGACAAGGGTCGGATCTGGCCGCTGGCCCGGTCGTAATAACCCAAAATCCCGCGCGTGGGGTAAAACACCTGGAGAAACCGATAGTCCGTAAAGTTCTGCACGTACACGCTTTCGTTGAGCGTGGTGACCACGAAACGGCCGTCGGGCGAGATGCTGGAAAGGAAACCGATGGTCTTCTGGCCCGGGGGCTTGCCGGCAAAGGAGTTCCAGGTGATGACGTGCTCTTGGTCGATCACCGTTTCGCGGGCCACCGGGGCGATGGCATAGGTGCCCTTGTCGCCGGCCGGGCCATCGAGGTCCATGGCCAGCGTCTTTCCATCGGCCGTGAAAGAATGGCAGTTCGCGCAGGTGAGCAAGTCGGTCAGCAGGAGGCGGCTTTCGGGGCGGGAGATGTCGCGGAGGCGCCAGGCGATCAGCGGCAAGAAGGCCTCGCTCAGCGGCTTGATCACCCCTTCTTCCGTAGCCGACGGGGCCAAAGGCACGTCGCGATAAAAAATCGGGGCTCCCACCGGGTCCTTGGAGGTGACCAGGGTCATCCGCCCCCAGGACAACGGTTGCTGGGGCTGAGCGCTATTGAAGCCGACCAGCGTCAGCGTGGCTGGCCTTTCCACCGAGCGCTGTTTGAAGGCCGCCCAAACGCGGTCATCGACCTGCCAGGCCCTGGCCGAGGCCTGGTAAGGCGTTCCGCGATAGATCTCGTTGGTCTTGGTCATGCACCGCGGGTCGATGGGGCCGGCCGGGGGCGGGTGGCCCGGCACGAGCACCTCGATGGTTTCGTTGGAGCCGGCAAAGGCCAGTCGCACCAGCCAGGTATCGGCCTGGGGGTGCGAGTCATGCCACAACACGGTCGGGGGGACGATTTCTGGAGGGAAGATGGACTGGTCCAGCGGATAGTCGATAACCAGCCGGGCGAGGGGAGGCGTTGGCCCCGGCTGGGACGGGGCGGGTGGCGCGGGCGATGGGCCGGGTTGGCCAGGGCCTTGGCTCGCTTCCACACCCGCCACAGCGGCCGCCAAGGTGCGAATCACCTCGCGCAAGGCAGGAGTCGCCGTGGAGGTTACTTCGCCAATGTCGGCCCAAATGGCGGCCGGCTTCTGGCCAAGCAGAGGATGAGGCGGGAGGGTTGAGGCCGAGTTGCTCCGCCGGTCGGGCGTCGGAGCTTGCGGCTGGCCCGGCGCTTTGGAGTGTGTCTCTTTGGCCGCGGCCGCCAGCAAAGGCTTCGCGCCAGGGTCGGGCGCCACGGAGCGCGTGTCTTCGGCGATGGCCGCCGGGGACGGTGTCTCGTCACGGCCGGCGGGCCAAGCGCGCGTCTCTGCGGGGGCATGGTCGGCCCACCTCGCCGGGGCCCGGTTCCACCCCCACCACGCGACGGCAGCCACGCCCGCCAGCACCGCGGCCAAGGTGGTCAATACGGCCATCTTGTGCGTCAGTAGCGTGCGCACACGGGTCTCCGCCGGAAGCAATACGGTCCAAGCTGGGGTACTACCATTGTTTCATGCTGGCCGGGCGAAGTCCAAAGCCTAAGTTGCAGGGGGCTTTTCCCGGGCCACGTGGCGTGGCATTAGCGGCGCTGCCTGCGTGGGCGGCGGTGGGGGCCTTTGCGAGACGACTGCTCGGCCCGCACTTCGTCCACGCGCCGGCCAATCTGGTCCCGCAGCCGGGCGATCAGGTCGCGGATGGCGGCCGCCCGCTCGAAGTCCAGTTCATCGGCCGCGGCGAGCATTTCGGCCTGGAGTTCGGCCAGGTATTCTTCGGTGATGTACTGGACTTCGTCGGTGCGGCCGGCTGCCGCGTTGGCCCGGGCATGGGCCTCGACCTCGGCCTCGATGCCCGCCCGAATGGCCTTGCGGATCGTCTCCGGAGTGATGCCGTGCTGGCGGTTGTATTCCTCCTGGATGGCCCGGCGGCGGCGGGTCTCCTCGATGGCCCGCTGCATCGAGTCGGTCACCTGGTCGGCGTAGAGGATCACTTTGGCGTTGACATTGCGGGCCGAGCGGCCGATGGTCTGGATGAGCGACGTCTCGCTCCGCAGAAAGCCCTCTTTATCGGCATCGAGGATGCAGACCAACGACACTTCGGGCAGGTCGAGGCCTTCGCGGAGGAGGTTCACCCCCACCAGCACGTCGAAGCGGCCTTCGCGCAGGTCCCGCAGCAGCTCGACCCGCTCGAAGGCATCCAGCTCGCTGTGGAGCCACTTGCAGCGGATATTCTGCTCGCTGAGCCAGGCGGCCAGGTCCTCGGCCAGGCGCTTGGTGAGCGTGGTGACCAGCACCCGTTCGCCCACCGCGGCGCGCTGGCGGACTTGTTCTAAAAGGTGGGGCACCTGGTTGCGGGCCGGGTGGACCTCGATGATGGGGTCCAGAAGGCCCGTGGGCCGGATGATCTGCTCGAAGACCTGGTCCCCGGCCTTTTCCAGTTCGTAGGGGCCGGGCGTGGCCGAGAAGTACACCACCTGGTTGACCCGCTCTTCCCACTCCTCGAAGCGCAGCGGCCGGTTATCCAAAGCGCTGGGCAGGCGGAAGCCGTGTTCCACGAGGGTGGCCTTGCGGCTATGGTCGCCGGCGTACATTCCGCGGATTTGGGGGATGGCCACGTGCGACTCGTCCACAAACAGCAAGTAGTCTTTGGGGAAGAAGCTGTAGAGGGTGTCGGGGGGCGAGCCGGGGGGCCGGCCCGACAGCGGCCGGCTATAGTTCTCGATGCCCGGGCAATACCCCATCTCCTGGAGCATCTCGATATCGAAGCGGGTCCGCGCCGCCAGGCGCTGCGCCTCCAGCAGCTTCCCCTCGCGGCGGAAGTATTCCAGACGCTCTTCCAGCTCGCGGCGGATCTCCTCGATCCCCGCGGCGATGCGTTCCTCGGGCAGGATGAAATGCTTGGCCGGATAGATGAAAAGCTCCTCCCGCCGCTCGATCACCTCCCCGCTGACGGGATGGATCAACGAAAGCTGTTCGACCTCGTCCCCCCAGAACTCCAGGCGAAAGGCGAAATCCTCGTACGAGGGATACACCTCGACGCAATCGCCGCGCACGCGGAACTTGCCCGGCTCCAAGGCCACGTCGTTGCGGTCGTACTGGATGTTGACCAGGCGGGCCAGTACCTCGTCGCGGTCCACCACCTGGCCCAAGCGCAGCGCGACCATGGCCTGGCGGTAGTCTTCCGGCGAGCCGATGCCGTAGATGCTCGAGACGCTGGCCACGATGATTACGTCGCGGCGGCTGACCAGGGCACTGGTGGCCGCCAGACGCAGCCGCTCGATATTCTCGTTGATCGAGGCGTCCTTCTCGATGTAGATGTCGCGCTGGGGGATGTAGGCCTCCGGCTGGTAATAATCGTAGTAGCTGACGAAGTAGTGCACCGCATTGTGGGGGAAGAACTCCTTGAACTCGGCGTACACCTGGGCGGCCAGGGTCTTGTTGTGCGAGATGACCAGCGTCGGGCGCTGAAGGGCCGCAATGATGTTGGCCATGATGAAGGTCTTGCCCGAACCGGTCACCCCCATGCACACCACGTGCTTGTGGCCGCTGCGAAGCGACTCGACGATCTGCCGGATGACTTTGGGTTGGTCCCCCTTGGGCTCGAAGGGGCTGACGAGCTGGAACTCCATAGGCGTGCTCCGGCGGCGAAGGGGGAAAACGCGATTGCGGACCCATGGGATATGGAAAACGGGCGGGAGTGGCAAGCGGCCGGAAAGGGGGCGGAGGTCTGGCCGGCCGTCCCCCTTTATTCAGTTTATCCATTTGCCCCAACCTTGCGCAAGCGCCGCGCCGTGTTGACAGCACTTGGCGGCTTTGGAATACTAGGGCGCGCCGCGGCCCGGGCGATCCGCCGAGGCAAGGAGGTGCCGGGGGGCGAACCCTCCGTGACGCAAGGGGGCCCCCGGTACGCAAGCCAGGGACGGTGCGCCAAGCGAAGCGCATCTCATCCCCGGCGGCCCGCCTCGGGCGTCCCGCTCAAGGCGTAAAGCCTACGGCCAGCAACCGCCAGGACTCCACCACCATGGCCCTCGACACTTCGAACCTGCAAACAACCCCTGCCTCTGCCGAAGCTATCGAGCGGCGTTATCAGGAGCGTCTGGCCCGGTATGTGACGGCGATGCGCAATGGCAAGCCCGACCGCGTGCCCATCCGGCCATTCGTGGCCGAGTTTACGGCCAGGTACTGCGGCTACACCTCGCAGGAGGTCAGTTACGACTATCAGAAGGCGTTCGAGGCGGCCCGCCGTTGCGCCGCCGATTTCGACTGGGATGCCGTGGTCGGCAACATGGTGTACGGCTGGATGGGGCTGGTCAAGGCCATCGGCCTGAAGTACTACGCGGTCCCCGGCATGGAAATCCCCCATGACTGCGCCTTCCAGTATCTGGAGCCTCCGGAAGAAGAGGCCTGGATGCGGGCCGACGAATACGACCTGCTGATCGAGGACCCCACCGGGTATCTGTTCAACGTCTGGTTGCCGCGGGTGGCCGCCGACGTCGTCCCCCCCGGGCAGCCGAACACCTTGCGGAACAACCTTTCGTTCCTCAAAGGGGGCATGGCCATGCTCGACTACTTCAAGGGGTTCGGCGTGCAGGCCGAGCGCTTGCGGAAGGAGTCGGGCACGGTGTCGGCTTTAAGCGGGATCCTCAAAGCGCCGTTCGACATCATCGCCGACAAGCTGCGGGGCTACAAGGGGCTGTGCATGGACATGTATCGGCAGCCGCAGAAGGTGCTGGCGGCCTGCGAGGCGATGATGCCGCACCTGTTCCATGTGGCCCTGAGCGGCGCGGACCCCGAGCGGAACGTGCCGGTGGGCCTGTGGATGCACCGCGGGTGCGTCCCCTTCCTCTCCCCCGCGCAGTTCGAGAAGTTCTATTGGCCCACGCTCAAACAGATCATCCTCGATCTCTGGAAGCACGGCGTGCAGACGCTGTTCTATGCGGAAGGGGACTGGACGGCCAACCTGAAGTACATCGCCGAGCTGCCGGAGCGGAGCATCATCTTCCACGTGGATCGCACCGATCCGGAACAGGCGCAGCGCCTGCTGGGCGAGAAGTTCTGTATCAGCGGCGGGGTGCCCAACGATCTGTTGGCCTTCGGCACGCCGGACGAGGTCCGCGCGTGCTGCAAACGGTTGATCGAGTTGTTCGGCCGCGATGGCGGCTACATCATGGATGCGGCAGCCATCATGCAGGACGACACGCGGGTGGAGAACCTCCGGGCGATGACCGAGGCCACCCGGCAATTTGGCGAATACTGACGGGACGGTGCGGGCGCGGGGCCTGCCGGCCGTGGCCGGCGCCTGGCCCCCGCCCCCCTGCCATCGACGATGCGTTGCACGAGGGAACCGATGAACGACCAGACCACCCCCAAGCCCCAGGCCAAACGCCCGCCGGGAACCTGCATCCCCTGGGAGGAAAAGCGGCAGGAACTGCCCGAGCTGAGCGGCGACAAGGAACTGGTCAAGCGGGTCTGGGAGGAGATCGACGCGTTGGGGTACATGTATATCTGGCAAATCCTGCTGTCGTTTTGAGGGCGCACGGCAGGCGGCGGGCTGCCGGCCTTCTGGGGCTCGGCGCGCGATCGCCCCCGCTTGGCTTGTCCAACACGATTCCAGGCAAAGGGTCCCCGGATGACGCACGAAGAGAATCTTGCCCAGGCCATCGCCCACTGCGACGAAGCGACCGTGCTTTGCCTGGTCCGCCAGCGGCTGGCCGGCGGGGTCTCGGCCCACGAGATCCTCGCCGAGTGCAACCGTGGCATGATCGAACTGGGCGACCGCTTCAACCGCGAGGAGTGCTTCCTGCCGGACCTCATGTTCGGCGGGATGATCATGAAGCAGGTGATGGCCGAGCTGGCCCCTCACTTGGGCCCGGCGCGGACGGCCGAGACGCGGGCTACCGCTGTGATGGGGACGGTGCAGTATGACGTGCACGACATCGGCAAGGACATCGTGGTGATGATGCTCCGCGGGGCGGGGTTCGAGGTGGTGGACCTGGGGGTGGACGTGCCGCCGGCCCGCTTCGTCGAGGCCATCCAAAAGCACCAGCCCGCCGTGGTGGGGATGAGCCTCTTGTTGACCACGTGCTTCAAATCGGTGGCCAATACCGTCGAGGCGATCCGCCAGGCCGGCCTGCGCCCGGATGTGAAGATCATGGTCGGCGGCGCGGCGGCCAGCGAGCTGCTGGCCCAAACCACCGGATGCGACTACTACGGCAAGACCGCGGTGGACGGCTTGAAGTACGCCTGCCAGGCCGCGGGCCTCGGCTAGCCGCCCCCACCGGAGGTCCCGGCCAAGCCAGAAAGGAGTTTGGGCTGTGCGACGAAGCGTGCTTGCGGCTGCGATTGCTGCGCTGGCCATCGCCCGGCTGGCACCCGCCAAGGAGTGGGCCAAGGCCATGTTCAATGCCACCAGCCATGACTTCGGCGTCGTCGCCCGCGGCTCCAAAGTCGAATACCGCTTTCTCATCAACAACATCTACCTGGAAGAGGTGCATATCGCCTCGGTCAGCTCCACCTGCGGCTGCACCATCCCCCAACTGACCAAAACCACCCTGAAGACCTACGAGACCGCCGAGCTGGTCGCCGCCTTGGACACGTTGCGTTTCACCGGCCCCAAAGAGGCCACGCTCAAGGTGGTGTTCGATAAACCCTTTCCCGCCGAAGTGCAGTTGCATGTCTATTGCTATATCCGCAGCGACGTGGTCTTCGAGCCGGGCGAGGTGCGGTTCGGTTCCGTGCCCCAAGGCCAGGCGGCGACGCGGCGGGTGGCCGTCAGCTATGCCGGCCGACGCGATTGGCAAGTGGTGGGCGTGGTGTGCCCGGTTCCTTACCTTTCGGCCGAAGTGAGGGAATTAGGGCGCCTCGGCAATACGCCGCAGGCTCGCGTGGATTACGAATTGGTGGTCCGGCTGGCTGAAGAGGCCCCCCCCGGATATTTCCAGGGCCTGATCGTGCTGCAGACCAACGACCCCAATCCCCGGGCCTCCCAGGTGCCGCTTTCGGTCCAGGGGCATGTAACCTCCGCGCTTTCGGTCAGTCCCAAGTCGGTGGTGTTCGTGGTCCGCCCCGGGCAGTTTCACGTGCGGAACCTGATGGTGCGGGGAAGCAAGCCGTTTCGGATCGTGAACATCGTTGGCCCGGACGCGCGGTTCCAGTTCACTGTGCCCAGCGAGCCCCGCGCGGTGCATATCGTCCCCATGCGTTTTGTGGCTGACGGAAAAGCGGGGCCAATCAACGGCAAGATTCGCGTGGAGACCGACCTGCCCGGCGCCGCCCCCGTGGAAATCCAAGTCAACGGCGAGGTGGTCGAAGCCTCGCCGTAAGGTGGGCAAGGTCCGGCCGGGGTCCGGGCCATCGCCAACGGCCCGGCATCCCTGGGGGGGCAACTAAATCGCCGCAGCAGGGCTTGACGCCATGCTGCGCAAGCATAAAGTCTTACGCAGTGGTTTCTTCGCGGGGCGGTTGGTGTGTGTACAGTGGTTGTACAGTACGGGAGGAAGGCCGCTTTGCAAACGTTCGCAGGGATGGGGTCCAGCCGACTTGCAGGCCGATAGGGGGAAAAGCCCGTGCCAGGCCCGCGACCCCGTGCCGGCTGGGGCCCATATTGCGAACCTCGGGATGCTGCTATGAGATTGACTGATCGGTTTTTCGGTGCGGTGGCCTATACGGCCAAGATCCATGCCCGGCAGCGCCGCAAAGGCTCCGGCGCTCCGTATTTTTCCCACCTCATGCGGGTCTGCGGCATCGCCCTGGAGCACGGGGCAGATGAGGACGAGGCGATTGCCGCCCTGCTGCACGACGCGGCGGAAGACCAGGGAGGCCCCCCCCGCCTGGATGACATCCGTCGGCGATACGGCCCCCGCGTGGCCAAGATCGTCGCCGGCTGTAGCGACACCCTCAAGTCGCCCAAACCCCCCTGGCGACAGCGCAAGGAGGCCTACCTGGCCCGCCTCCGCCGTGCGCTCCCCTCGGTCCGTCTGGTCGTGGCAGCCGACAAACTCGACAATGTCCGCTCCATTCTGATCGATCTGCGAGACCGAGGCGAAAAAATCTGGACCTGGTTCCACGGCGGCCGCGACGGAACCCTCTGGTACTATCGCAAAGTGGTCCAGGCCCTGCGGAGCAACGGTTCCAATCGGCTGGTCGATGAGCTTGCCCGGGCCGTGGCCGAACTCGAACAGGCCGCCACCGCCGGACAGAAGGAAGCCACGGGCAAGGAATCGGGTTGAGGGGGCAGTGGCAATCGGCTTGAAATTGGGCCAGGCCTTTCGTTAGGGTGGCAAAGGTTGACGGGTATCGGTAGGGCCCGGCAGGTGCCGCCCTCGCGTCGGCCCCCGCCTCCAGGAGATGTGGCGGCCGCGCTGGCCGGCACCCTCGCCCAGGTATCGCAAGAGCCCGTCGTGGGGATCATCGCCCCGCGGCGGGCTTTTTGTTTGCCTGGCGGCTCGGATCGCCAGCGGTGTGGCTTGGCGATGCACCAAGCCCGCTGACACCAGGTCGGGGGTCTGGCCATGCCCGGTCTGT
>FWWM01012566.1_pt1 | contig 14047 bp, 14 predicted proteins | sample 2228351 | NCBI WGS metagenome assembly FWWM01 (sample SAMEA103939774, study PRJEB20133) | metagenome | reverse complement strand
TTTATTTTTCTTCTTTTTCATTTTTTTCTTTTTCTTTCATTTCGCTTTCATTTTGTATTTTTGTTTGTTTTCTTTTTCTCCATCCCGGTATTATTCTCGTATCCGCTCTTTCTAATGCGAGCGAGTCTTGAGGCACATCTTGAGTTATTGTTGAGCCTGCCCCGATATATGCGTTCTTCCCTATTTTCAAAGGAGCGACAAGCATTGTTCCGGAACCTATAAACGCATAATCTGATATCTCTGTTGTGTTTTTTCTGTATCCATCATAGTTGCAGGTTACAGTGCCTGCTCCAATATTTATATCTTTGCCCATCTTTGTATCGCCTATGTATGAAAAGTGCTGAACCTTTGAGCCTTCTCCTATCTCCGAATTTTTTATCTCCGCAAAGTTTCCGATTTTTGCTCCTTTCTTTACCTTGGTTTTCGGACGTATCCTAGCAAATGGCCCAATCGATACATCTTCGTCGATTTCCGCTCCCTCAATGTAAGAGTAGGGAAGTATCTGAACCCTATCTGCAACCTTTGTTCCTATGATATGCGTTCCTTGACCGATAGTCACATTATTCCCTATATTGCACGAAATTATAAATGTCCCTGGGAATATTATGGTTCCCTCTCCTATTTCAGAGTCAAGTGAGATGAAAGTCGTCTCTGGAGATACTATAAATGCCTTTTCCATAACCTCTGTATTTTTTATGTCTCTTATGATTTCCCAAGATCTTTTCCACTTTTTGGAATCGGTTATCCTGAATATATCATCGCTGTGAAAGCTCGCCTTTTTGCTGTCTTTTCCTATCTCTTGGGACGATGATACTGCAAGGCTTTCGTTTTCTGCCCACAGGGTTATACCACCGAAACCTGTTTTCATCGCATTTAGGAGAACCGAAATTACCATCTTCGCACATATCTCAACCGCATTCTTCGATGGAGGCATAAATGTGTTATGGAAAGCTAAAATATATATATCGGAGAGCTTTAGATCAACTCCTCTTTCTTTTTCCTCATCAATTATTCTCTGGATTTCCTTCTCTACCAAGTTGATAGTGTATTTCATTATGTGTTCTGTGTTCATTCCTATTATTTTGGGAGGGGTGTCCTCTTCTTCATCAATGAACTTTATCTTTATAAAGTTTGCCTTCTTGTCTAATCCATCGTTCTGCATACATTATTTTTTAGTTATTTATCTTTCTGATTTTCGTTTTTCACCTTGCTATGCCAAGAACGCTAAGACCACCTGTTGCATAGATTATTGAGAAACCAATACCACTGAAAAATCCTAAGAACTGCTGAACATTCCTTATGTTTTTCGGTGGTATGAAAACTATATCTCCCGGTTGCAAATAGACATTTTGTGTAAAGTCTCCTTCTCTTACTATTTTCTCCACATCTACACTATACACATCGCTCTTCTCCTTCTCTCTGTTCCATCTAACTATGTATACTTTTGATATTTTGTCTGTCTGTGGGTTTACACCTGCAATTATTGCTGTTTCAAGAGCATTTATGGGTCTTTGCACAAATATAACTCCTATTCTCTCTGGGGTCCAAACGAAGATTTTTTGACTTTTCATCTGCCTTACAAATACCGAAACATATGGTTCTTTTATATATTTTGAAAGCATCCTTTCAAGCTCTCTTCTCAGACCTATTGCTGTCATTCCTGTCACATACATCTCACCAAGTAGCGGCATAATTATTCGTCCCTCCTCATCAACCTCATATCTTCCGGATAGACCTATGTCATCTGGCACTAATTTTATTTCTATGATATCTTCTGGACCAAGTGGATATCTTGTATCTGGTGACACATAGGGTGTGGTCGGTGGTGTTGGAGGGGGAGGTGGTGTGTATCTGTAGCATGAGCTGAAGATTGTTATTGCTGTAATTATGTATCCCGATGTTTTCTGCCATCCTTTTTTGTTCCATCTCATCATAATTTTTCATCTATCTCATTATGTAAAATGATGCACCAAGTATGAATGAAAATTTCGGTGACACTCCTACTCCACCTACTCTGAAAGGAAATTCATAAAACAGAGATATATTCTTATTTCTTATATATTCTACTCCGATTATGAGTCTAAACTCATTACTTACAGAAAATGGAACAGCTTCTTCCTGCGGAGTTTTGAAAAAAAGTAGGTCTATTGTTGTCCCGAAGTAGGGAAAGATTATATCTCTTATTTCCGTGAATCGAAAGAATATGCCATATCCTACTGATGGCACAAAATCTATACTATTTATTTTTTTAGCAGTCCATACCGGACGGAATATTCCTCCAAGTTCTACGATACCTTGAATGTTTTCATCGAGCTCCCCCGGTGAAAATTTTAGCTTTGTTATTCCTCCTTCTGGTGACACTCCTCCCCCGACTCCGAGCCCACCGAATATATTCCTTTTTATACATCCTGATGCGGGGATAAAGCAAAATACAACGAAAACGAAAGTCTTAAATCTGCTTTTGTTTTTCATAGTTTTTCTCATTTCCAATCCAATCTATTTTTTTCATCGTATTCTTTTTTCATCTTGTTATTGGATATTCTCCTTTTAGCCTCTTTATAAATTCTTTCGGAAGTATTGGGAGAATACTTGATATTTTCCTGAGGGGAATTTTACGTGCGATGGAAAGTGAGAACACCTTATCCATGTAAGGTATCATGAAAAGATTTTTTCTTAGATCAAGAAATTTGGTTGATGATACGAATGAAGACAAAAATTCATCTATAACGTTTGTTTTCATTATATTTGTGGTGTGCTGATTTGTATCTCCGAATAGTTTTTCTGTAGCCCGAATTGATATTTTGAGTTCTCTTTCTACTCCAAACTTGCGCGCTATTTGAACTGCTGAATTTAATGTGTCAGTGATTTTTTTTTCTTTTTCAAGCTTATTCAAGACATTTTTCAGGTCAAGAAATATCCTGAATGGGAAAGCGTGCTGAAATAGGTGGAGCGATAGATTTATAATTGTCCAATCATCTTGTAGTGTTTTCACAACTACTCTGTCTTTATTTAGTTTAAGTTCTACTTTTCTGCTTTTTACATCTTTGAATGTGATGTCAGCAAAGAGCCTGTCGCAAAGATACATGTGTAATCCGCAAGATATTCCATCTTCTGATATGAACTGTCGTGAGTGTCCTATTCTCTTTTTTATTCCTGAGAGTTTAACTTCGTGCATATTTAGTGATAAGAAAAAGTCGATGAATTTTTGGTAATCTTCTTGTGGCACGAGTATGTCTATGTCTCCCGGATGCCTTGCTGTGATGTCCCCGTAATACATCTGTGCTATTGCCATACCTTTGATGAGTATGAATTCGCCAGGTATCTTTTTCAGGAACATAAGATTTTTCCTATGCTTTTTCTTGCTCCTTGAATACTCAAATTCAAAGAGTTCAGATGAAATGCCGGATTTTTTTAGTATGAATCTTACATAGTTATTTACGCCTTCTTTTATTGATATCTCAAAGAGTTCTTTTTCAGGAATTTCATTGGTTATTTTACCTTTGAGTATGCTTATTAAGGTATCGTATATTGTATTCTTTTTTATTTTCTTCATTGTGGTCTTTTATTCCTTCATTCATTATTGTTTTTTCTTTTTGTTGTTTTTGTTGTTCTGTGGTTTTGTCGTTTTGGTCTTCTTTCTTGTTTTCCAACATTGTTTTTGCGATTTCAAGGTATTTTTTTATTCTTTCGAGTTCTTTTTGACTTTTTTTCACCCATACTGTCTGGAGCTTTATTCTTTGGGCGAAAGATATATTTTTCTCATATATTTCTTGCGCTATTTTGAGGGCTTTTTTGAGTTCTTTTATGAGCTCTTGTCTATAAATTTCTTTTTCTTCTTCTGTTTTAAGCTCTTGTGGTGCGGGTGAGTTTGCGAGGTCCTCAAAAAGATATTTGTATATTTCCCCGATTTTGAATACCCCGGCTGTCATCCACCATGCTTCTGAGTTTTTGACTACATCAAAGTATTCTTTTTGAGCGGAAAGAAGATATTTTACTTTCATCTCAACCATCTCTGTGGGATAGTTTGGGGTTATAATTGCTCTTATGAAATTTATGTTTCCTTTACATAGGCGTAGAACAGATTTCACCTCATGGCTTTCTGTTATTATCCTTTCTATTTCTTTTTCTATATCCTTTATTTGTTGTTCTATATCCTTTATTTGTTGGATACCCTTATCTTCATCTTCTATTTGTTGGATACTCTTATCTTCATCTCCATTCTCTCCAAGATTTATTGTGTTTTCTTCTCCTCTTATTTCTTCTGATATATCATCTTTTTTCCCGTATTTTTTTTCGTATGTTTCTGATATTATTTTTTCTGTCTGCTGGAGTATTTTGAGAGCTTTAGCGAAGTTTTTTCTTTCCTCATCGTAAAACCTTTTCTCATCTATATGTATATCTTCTCCTTGTGATATTTTTATTCTTGCAAATCTGAGGAAGGCATCTGCTCTTATTTCGTATTGTGGGCTGAGTATAAGATCTGTATATATTTCCTGAGCTTTCTCTTCTTCGCCGAGTCTCTCCATTGCTATGCCAAGGTTGAACGACGCGACTTCTTTGTAATCACTGCTTGGTGAGTTTTCTACAAGAACTTGAAATATCCTTGCAGATTCACTTATCTTGCCTTCGGAATAAAGTTGCATGGCTTTGTCAAACATCTCTTCATATGTTCTCACATTCAGTTCACCTTTTAGGGTTTCGTATTCAAGTATCATAGGTGTCTTTCCTTCAAGGTGCTTATTATTTCTCTTGTCCCTCTCTCTGTCTACCTTATATTCATCCTTCTTTTTCTCCTTCCCGATCTCCTCTTCATCACAGCATAGGAAGTCTATTTTCTTTTCAATGATGTTTTTTTTTGCGGCGCAACCTGTTAAGATGAGAAGAGTTAATGATATGGTTACCGCTGTTGTGCTAATATATTTTATTAGCTTGAAATCTTCTCCTCCTGTTCCTTTTATCATACAAATTATTTTTAATAAAATAGAAATAAACAGATGAAACACCACAATTAGATAAAAAAAATAAAAAAAGAAGAAAAAATGATAAATTATATTTTATTATGGTGGAGAGGGCAGAAGAAAAGCAAGAAGGGATAGAGATAATAGAGGATATAGGAGAGGTTGGGGAAAGAAAAAGAGCTAAATTGAGATTGAAAATTCCTACCTTTTTGGTTTATATTCCCTTTATTGCTCTCCTTGCGGTGGGTGGGTATATAGGATACAAGGAATTTTTTGGTGTGGGTGCCGAGGAAGAAGTAGAAGTTGCGAAGGTTGTAGTCAAAAAGGGGATAATAGTTCCTGGTCCTTCGCTCGTTGTCAACTTATCTGATGTGAATGTTCCGAGATTCCTCAAGGTAACCATGAGTTTTGAGGTAGATAGGGGTATAGCTGCTGCTGAAATCATTGAAAAGGAGATTATGATAAAGGATGCGATAATAGGACTTTTATCATCAAAAACTATGGCAGATGTTATGTCTTATGAGTCACAGCAGATACTTAAAGAGGAGGTAATATCAAGGTTAAATGCTATCCTTGAGAGGGGAAGATTAATAAATGTATATTTCACAGAATTTGTAGTTCAGTAGTGGCTATACAATTGTGATGCTCTGGTTTCCCGATTTTCCAATTTGATAAGCCTAAAAAGTTTTGGTTGTTTGTTTTCATTTCTTTAAATTTTGTGGAGATGGCATTTTTTGTTCACAACAGAAAGAATTTTCTGCTTTTTGATGAACAAGATGAGATGAAAGGAATTGAGGTTGTATCGAAAAAGCTCGGAATATTTCACACTCTTAGGAATCAAGGAGAAGGTATGCACCTTAAAATCCTTAAAACTATCGTCTCGTCTTTTTCAAATTTACCCTATGAAAACTTGACAAAGCGTTTTTACGCTTTCCAAAGTCCCTTTGATGTTGCGGAGGTATTTATTAATCATGGGGGAGGAGGGACGTGCTTCCCACTTGTCTATCTGCTCAAAAGAATTCTTGATATTGCGGGTTTTTCTTCCTCTGTGATGCTTGCGGATAGAACATATGCACCTCGTTCCCACTGTTTTTTGTTTTTGGGGTTGGACGAAAAAAGAGGGGAATCTAATTTATTTGATGGTGGCGATGGGAAGCATGGTGACGGGCATAAATTTTACCTTATTGATATTGGATTTTCGGTTTTCTTTCCGGTTGAAATTGTGCCGGGTAAAAGTATGTTCGTAAGAGTTCCACAGGGTGAACTTGTTTTTGACGCATCGGAGGAGGGGAAGATAGATGTTTGGAGCCTTTTCCCTAATGGACATAGAAAATTCAGGTATTCTGCGAAGCTATCACCTGTATCTCCGGATGACTTTATGGACGCTTGGGGGGAAACCTATAATTTTGAGATGATGAACCACGCTATAGTTGTGAAACTCGTGCGAGATACACTTATATATATAAAGGATAATTTTGTTCATTTTGTAAAAGATGGGGTTTCAAAGAATGTGAAGATGGACTTTAATGATATTTTGAAAATACTGGGAGAAATGGGCATAGATCAAGAACTTTTTTTGAGAGCTGTATCCGAAATAGGGCTTAGCTCAAAATAATTTTTACCATGTTCTCTTTCTCTCTTACTTTCTTAATTCTCTTTAGTTTTTAGATTTTTGGTTGTCCGGCTGTTTAAGTTTGCAAAATATTTTTACTATTTTACTATTTGCTCTATTTCTTCTATTTGCTCTATTTCATGAAACTTCTGAATCTCCTGAAAACTTTTGAGATAACTTGAAGTAGACGGGACATTTTGTTTAGGTGTGATGCGGTGGTGAGAAGTTGGTCGATGTTGAGGTGAGAAGTTGGTTGATAGGTATAGCATGCGGGTATATGGTATGGCAGGTGGGTTGGCGGAATTTTAGTGGGAAATAATAAGGTGTTTTTTGTATATTTAACCTTGCGATTTTTAATATTTTGATGGGGGGTGAATTTTTGATGGCAGGATTAGGTTTTCAGGAGCTTCTTATAATATTCTTGATAATAGCGCTTCTTTTTGGTGCGAGAAAGATACCTGAGCTTGCGAGAGGTCTGGGGCAAGCTATGCGTGAGTTCAAAAAAGCCTCAAGAGGGGAAGAAAAGAAAAATGATTTTGAAGAAAATTTTGACACAAAAGGTGATTTGGCTCAGGAATCCGGGGATGTGATGCAATCCGCAGGAGTAGATAAGCAAGATAAGCAAGGTAAACAAGATAAACAAGGTAAACAAGATTGATGAACAGGAAAATGATGAGAGGCAAGCTGCTAATATGAAAAGGGTCATAGGAGGATTTGAGCACAAAAGGGGTAAAAACTGCGGTTCAACTTCAATTTGGAATATTTCCAGGTTCTATGGAAACCGCTACGAAGAGCACGATATATTTGGTCTTGCTTCGGGTATTCTTTTCTTCTATATGATGGGTGGTATGGGAAATTCATCTCGTTCTATAAGTGGAAGGAATCCTGTGCTTGTTGAGGATTTCTTTGATAACATAGGTATTGAGAAAAGATGGCAGTCTCATGAGTATTTCCCGGAAGATAAGATAAAAAATTATATAGATGATGGTATACCAGTTTTAGCGAGGACTGACTTATATTACCTCAGCTATTACTCTGGAAGAGTCCATTTTCCAGGTCATGAAGTTGTGATATTTGGATATGAGGATTCAAACGGAGATGTGAAGTTTATTCTCTCGGATAGCTCTTTTGATGAACCCAAGTTTATCGGAAGAGATGAGCTTGCGACTGCGATGCATCCTCCGGATATTGAAATTCCGTTTTTACATCTTGAAAACCATATCATGCCGGTCGAGGATTTTGAGGTTGTCTTTGAACCTGACACTATATTTTGCTCTATAAAGAAAGTAGTGCAAAGGATGTGCGAAAACGAAATACCATTTATGGGGATAAAAGGTATAAAAATGTTTGCTGAGGAGATTCCGGGCTGGTCCGAGCTTCCGGATGCTTCATGGACATTCAGGTTTGCATATCAGGTGATAGAAAGGAGAGGGACGGGGGGAGGGGCTTTTAGGTTCATGTATTCGGATTTTCTGAAAGATGCTGCTTTTGAATTCACGGGTGAGTATAAAAACTTACTTCTTGAAGCACATAAGTTCATGAGTGAATCCGCCAAGCTTTGGTCAGACCTTGCTCTACGCTTTAAGGATGTATCTGAGAAGATAAAAAGGAAAGAAAACTTAGGTCAAGAAATATCAGCTTGTGCCTCTATCGCTTACAAGATATATGAAATTGAGGTGCGAGCTTTTGAAAAACTCGGAAAGTTTGTGGATAAATTTACTAAATAATGTCATGGCAGACTTGGGAATAAAGCAAGGAGCAGAAGATTTTGTTTTCAGCTCTCATATGAAAGATCTGGGGTGTGGGCAGATAAACGAGAGTCATATAGGGAAAACTTTGAAGATAGCGGGATGGGTTGAGACGGTAAGAGACCATGGAGGAGTGAAGTTCGTGGACCTTGTTGATATGACGGGTGAGGTGCAGGTTGTCGTAAAATCCGCAGATGATTTGGCTGATGTTGGTGATTGGTGGGTAATACAAGTTGAGGGCGAAGTAAGGAGAAGACCTGAGGGAACGGAGAACCCAAAAATAAACACTGGAAATTTGGAAGTTGTTGCGAAGCGCATCAAGGTGTTATCTGTATCAGACATTCCGCCATTCTCTCCGAGAGAGAAAAAGGAGCTTTCCGAGGAACTCAGGCTCAAATACAGGTATATTGACCTGCGAAGGGAGAAGATGAGACAAAATATAATCATGCGTCATAGGATGGTGCGGAGCATAAGAACTTTCATGTGGAGCCAAGGATTTTTGGAGATAGAAACACCATTTTTGACAAAGAGCACACCGGAGGGAGCACGTGATTTCCTCGTTCCTTCAAGGCTTCAGAAGGGCAAATTCTATGCCCTTCCCCAGTCTCCACAGCTTTTCAAACAAATCCTTCAGATAGCAGGATTTGAAAGATACTTCCAGATAGTAAGATGTTTCAGAGACGAGGACCTGAGAGCTGACAGGCAACCCGAGTTCACACAAATAGATATTGAGATGTCCTTTGTGAACGAAGAAGATATAATGTCACTTGTTGAGAGGCTTATCAAATATGTATATGAGAAGGAACTCGGTATTGAGCTTCAGATTCCATTTCCTCGTATTTCTTATCGGGAGGCAATCGAAATTTACGGAACTGATAAGCCAGACATAAGAATACCTTTTCGGATGCATGATATATCCGGAGCTTTTTCTGATACAAAACTTGATTTTGTCAGAAGCTCTCTTGGCGTTGGTGGTAAGGTTTTAGCTTTTGGTGTGGAGACCGGAGATAATATTCAGATTTCAAAATCATACCTTGTTTCTCTTGAGAGGTTTGCAAAAACCCTTGGCGCAGGAGGACTTATGTGGTTTGTGATAAGAGAGCGGAATATTACAGCGAGTCCTGTTCTAAGGTATATCGGACAGAAGGAGAAGGAAGCACTATCATCACTTTTTGGTAAAGATTGCGTATCGTTTGCTATTGCTGATACGGAGGAGAAGGCTCGTTCAGTTCTTGGACGCATAATGAAAAAGGTCGCGGATGATTTGAAGCTACTTGAGGGTGGATTCCACTTTATTTGGGTAGTTGATTTTCCTCTTTTTTCTTGGGATGAAGCAGAAAAAAGGTATGTATCTGAGCATCATCCTTTCACATCTCCGCGCGAAGAAGATATGCATCTTCTTGATAGTGATCCTTTGAGGGTCAGGGCAAGGGCATACGATATAGTCCTGAACGGTGAGGAAATAGGTGGCGGATCAATAAGGATACATGACCGTGAGCTTCAAAGGAAGATTTTCAGAATATTGAACATACCCGATGATGAAGTTAGTGAGAGGTTTGGCTGGTTTCTTTTTGCCCTGGGATATGGTGCTCCTCCTCACGGTGGCATAGCTATTGGTCTTGATAGACTCGTTGCCATTATGCTCGGTGAAGAGAATATAAGGGAGGTTATTCCTTTCCCAAAGACTCAAAGTGGAACGTGCCCTCTGACGGGTGCTCCTTCATATGTAAAATATGACCAACTCAAAGAGCTCGGAATAGATATAGCGGATGAAAAAGAGTAAGCGGACGAAAGAGTTTTAAAAGTAAAAAAATTTTTCTGAATTTTTCCTTTTTTCTTTTCTGATATTTACTATATCAGAACTTTGCTTAAGGGAGGGAATTGATATTGAAACTTGTTGATTTGAGGTTTTTCAGATATGGCTGTGAGAGAAGAAAAATTTCCTTTAGAGAAGGTAAGGAATATAGGTTTTGTCGCTCATATAGACGCAGGTAAAACCACAACAACAGAGAGAGTGCTTTTCTATACCGGAACAACATATAAGGTAGGAGATGTTGATGAAGGCACTACTGTGACAGACTGGATGATTCAGGAGAAAGAGAGAGGTATTACGATAACATCTGCTTCTGTTACATGTTTCTGGAGAGACTGCAAGATAAACATAATAGATACACCGGGGCACGTTGATTTTACGATAGAGGTTGAAAGGTCTTTGCGTGTTCTTGACGGATGTATCATAATATTTGATGCGGTAAATGGTGTGGAGCCACAGTCTGAGACTGTCTGGCGTCAGGCAAACAAATATTCTGTGCCAAGAATATGCTATGTGAATAAGATGGATAGAATTGGTGCCGATTTCTTCGCAACATTAGAAGACATAAAGAAAAAACTTGATGTAACTCCCATACCTCTTCAGATACCCAACGGTATAGAGGAAAATTTCAAAGGTCCCATAGACCTGATCAGAATGAAAGCCATATACTTCTCTGAGGAGGATGAGGGAAAAACATACTGGGAGAATGATATACCCGCTGAGCTGAAAGACCTCGCCGTTGAATGGAGAGAAAAAATGCTTGATACTATCGCTCAGCTTGACGATACCTTTATGGAAAAATATGTCGAGAATCCCGAAAGTATAACCGAGGACGATATACATTCTGCATTAAGAAGAATAACAGTTGACTTTAAGGGAGTTGCTGTCTTTCTCGGGTCTTCTCTCAAAAACAAGGGAGTTCAGCCGATGATTGACGGAATTGTGAGATATCTCCCATCTCCTCTTGAAAGACCTAATATTAAAGGAAAGAATCCTGACTCTGGTGAGGAAATAGTTGTCCCACATGATGAAAATGCACCACTCGTTGCCCTTGTGTTCAAAATAATGAACGACCCATATGCGGGACAACTCTCCTACATAAGAATATACTCTGGAAAAATCAAGCCAGGTATCAATGTATATAACCCACGCCTTAGAAAAACGGAAAGAATAGGTCGTGTCATGCGTATGTTTGCAAACAGAAGGGAAGATATAGAGGAGGCGGGAGCAGGTGATGTCATAGCAGTTACTGGTCTCAGAGAATCTATCACCGGAGATACGATTTGTCCGAAGGATAACCCAATACTGCTTGAGGGAATTGATATCCCGGAACCAGTCATATATGCTTCAATAGAGCCTATGACAAAGCAGGATCAAGAAAGACTTTTCATATCCTTGCATAAACTTGAGGTAGAGGACCCATCTTTTCGTGTGAGATACAATAATGAAACGCAGGAAACGATAATCTGGGGTATGGGTGAGCTTCATCTTGAGATAATTCAAGATAGGCTCCTGAGAGAATATAGTGTCAAGACGAAAATGGGCAGACCGCAGGTTGCCTATAAAGAGACAATTTTGGGTGTATCAGATGCTGAAGGAAAATACATAAGACAGTCCGGTGGGAGAGGACAGTATGGGCATGTCATAATAAGGGTTGAACCCCTTGAAAGAGGGAAGGGCTTTGAATTTGTTAACCAGATAAGAGGAGGTATAATACCATCTGAGTTTATCCCCTCTGTCGAGAAGGGAATAAGAGATGCTATGGAGGAGGGAGTGCTTGCTGGTTATCCAATAGTTGATATACGTGTCATACTTTACGATGGTTCATTCCATGAAGTTGATTCATCTGATATAGCTTTCAGAATAGCTGCAGCCATAGCTTTGAAAGAGGGGGTCAGGAAAGCCGGATTGACCCTACTTGAACCAATAATGCGAGTTGAGGTATTCATACCGGAGGATTTTCTCGGCGCTGTCATAGGGGACCTCAATTCAAGAAGAGCTAAAATAGTCGATGTGGCATTGAAGGGTTCCTTCAGAGCCATCCGGGCTTTTGTCCCACTCGCGGAGATGTTCGGATATGCAACAAATCTAAGGTCCCTTACACAGGGCAGAGGATATTATGTGATGGAATTTTACGGATACGAAGAGGTTCCGCAGAATATAATGAGGGAAATTGTAGAGCAAAGAAAATCATTGAAGCAGGAAGGGGGCAAACTAACATAAAGGGAGGATTTTATATGCTACAGCTCAGTAAAATTGTGATAAAATTAAAGGCATATGACTACAGACTTCTTGATTCTACTGTGAAGGAAATAGTAGGAGCAGTAGAGAGAACAAATGCAAAGTTCGTGGGACCTATCCCTTTACCCACAAAAATAAGAAGATGGACCGTTCTGAGGTCTCCACATGTGGATAAGAAATCAATGGAAACTTTTGAACTCAGAATACACAAAAGGTTAATTCATATACTTGACCCACAGCCTGCAACAATAGAAGAACTGAGAAAGATAGATGTCCCCCCTGGAATACATATAGAGATGAAGGTTGAATAGCGTAGCTGTAAGGAAAAATTTTAAAGAAAGAAAAAAAGAAGAAATATAGAGAAGATAAAAAAGAAAGGGGTGCAAATAACAAAGATTGATGAAGAAGAATGAAAGGTGAAGGAGAGTAGAGGAGAGAGAAAGATTGAATCGACGGAAACGGAGGGGGAAGGAAGTGGAAATGGGGAGAAAAAGGAAAGGGAAAAGGGAAGGAAAGGAAAGGGAAGGGAAAGGAAGAGGAAAGGAAAGGAAGGGAAAGGGAAGGAAGTGAAAAGGAAGTGAAAGGGAAGGGAAAGGAAAGAGAAAGGGAAAGAAAAAAATTGAATTGAACGGAAATGGCACGGAAAAGCTTAGTTCAGAGAGGTTGAATGGATAGAAAGGTTAAAAATCGTGAAAGAGGAGAAAAGATTGAGAAAAGAAGAAAGAATTGGTGATGAAGAATTGAGCAAAAGAAGATTGAGAGGAGCATGGGAAGGTGTGCGGAAAGCCCGGGTGGAGTATGGAAAAGCGGTATGGAAAAGCGGTATGGAAAAGTAGCATGGAAAAGAGGTATAGAAAAAGGGGTGTAGAAAAAGGAATAGAAAAAGAGAATAGAAGAGTGGTAGAAAATTGGGCAGAAGTATAGGAAAGGGGGAGAATAAGAATGATTTCTGGGCTTATGATGCATAAAGTTGGTATGACAAGAATTTTTGACGAAAACGGTGAACCAGTGCCTGTTACCATTTTAAAGCTTGACGGTGGATATGTGGTAAGAATTCGTGAGGTGAACGGAGAGAAAAGAGCAATTTTGGCATTTGATAAGGCGAAAAATAAGAATGTGCCACACTCAATAACTGGTATTTTAAAAAAAGCAGGGATAGAAAATGCTTTTCGTGTTCTCAAGGAGTTCAAGGTTATTGATGAAAATCAAGTTCGGATAGGAGAGAAAGTGTCCGTGAATATATTTTCTGTTGGTGAGTTGGTTGATGTTAGCGGAAAGAGTAAGGGGAGGGGATTTCAAGGTGTTGTGAAAAGGTGGGGTTTTAGCGGGGGACCTGCTTCACATGGTTCTATGTTCCACAGAAGACCAGGTTCTATAGGTCAGAAGACAGAACCGGGACGTGTATGGAAGAGGAAGAAAATGGCTGGGCATATGGGTATGCAGACCGTTACCGTGAGGGGCCTTAAAGTTATGTTGGTTGATCCTGAAAATGAAATTATAGCTGTAAGGGGCTCTGTGCCTGGCTGGACATCTTCAAGAGTTTTGGTAAGGAAAAAGTTAAGATGATATGTGGTGGGATGATAAAAGCTGAATAATTGATATGATGAAGATTGATAGCGGAGGTTGAGGTTATGGAGAGTGTTTCTAAAAATTCTGTTTCTAAAAATTCTGTTTC
>FWWM01012564.1_pt1 | contig 14048 bp, 13 predicted proteins | sample 2228351 | NCBI WGS metagenome assembly FWWM01 (sample SAMEA103939774, study PRJEB20133) | metagenome | reverse complement strand
TAGGAGGAGGGATGGCACGCAAGGGAACGCGGCGGCGTCGGGAGCGTAAGAACGTGCCCCTGGCGCACGCCCACATCCAGTCCACGTTCAACAATACCATCGTGACCATCACGGACCCGCACGGGAACGTGCTGGCCTGGGCGAGTGCGGGGACCCAGGGGTTCAAGGGGTCCCGGAAGGGGACTCCATACGCCGCGGGCCTCGCGGCCGAGGCCGCGGCCCGCAAGGCCATGGAGCACGGGGTGCGGACCGTGGAGGTGTACGTGAAAGGGCCGGGCCCTGGGCGGGAGGCGGCGATCCGGTCCCTGCAGAGCGCGGGACTGGAGATCAGCCTCATCAAGGACGTGACCCCCATCCCGCACAACGGGTGCCGCCCGCCCAAGCGCCGTCGGGTCTAGGGAGGAGGGGGCCGGATGGGTCGGTATACGGGCCCGGTGTGCCGCCTGTGCCGCCGCGAGGGCCTGAAGCTCTACCTGAAGGCGGAGAAGTGCTACACGGACAAGTGCCCCATGGTCAAGCGGCCGTACCCGCCCGGCATGCACGCGAGCGCCCCCCGGCGGAAGCCCTCGGAGTACGGGCTGCGGCTGCGGGAGAAGCAGAAACTGCGTCGCATCTACGGGGTCTACGAGCGGCAGTTCCGACGGTACTTCGAGGAGGCGGCAAAGGCCAAGGGGGTCACGGGGACGCGCCTGCTGCAGCTCCTGGAGCTGCGCCTGGATAACGTTGTCTACCGCCTGGGACTGGCCGGCTCCCGCAAGGAGGCCCGGCAGATGGTCGTACACGGCCACATCGCGGTCGACGGCCGCAAGGTCACGGTCCCCTCCTACCAGGTGAAGCCCGGCCAGACCATCGGCCTCACGGAGCGGGGAACGCGCAACGCGCGCATCCGGGAGCTCCTGGAGACCCACTCCGTACGCGTGCCCTCGTGGCTCTCGTTCGACCCCCAGACCGCCACCGGCCGAGTCCTCGCCCTCCCCAGCCGGGAGGAGATCGACGTCCCGGTCCAGGAGCAGCTGGTGGTGGAGTTCTACTCGCGGTAGAGGAGGTGGTGGCGTGAGCCTGTTTGGCCTGTGGGAACTCACCAAGCCCCGGGTGGAGTACGTCGAGCTCTCGGACACGTACGCGAAGTTGGTGGTGGAGCCGCTCGAACGGGGGTTCGGCACCACCTTGGGGAACGCCCTCCGGCGGGTGCTGTTGAGCTCGATTCCCGGGGCTGCGGTTACCTCCGTGAAGATCGAGGGGGTGTTGCACGAGTTCAGCACGATCCCGGGGGTGGTGGAGGACGTCACGCAGATCATCCTGAACCTGAAGGAGCTCGCCATCCGCCTGCACACGGATAAGCCGAAGCTCTTGCGCCTGGAGGCGCGCGGCAAGCGGGAGGTGACGGCCCGGGACTTCCAGCCCGATCCCGAGGTGGAGATCATCAACCCGGACCTCGTGATCGCCACCATCGACCGGAAGGACGCGCGGCTTGCCATGGAGATGGTGGTGGAGCGGGGCAAGGGCTACGTGCCCGCGGAGAAGCACCGCCGCAGCGAGCACGTGATCGGCGTGATCCCCGTGGACTCCGTCTTCTCGCCCGTGCAGAAGGCCAACTTCGTGGTGGAGGACGCCCGGGTCTCCCACGGTGCGGAGATGGAGCGGCTCGTGCTGGAGGTGTGGACCAACGGCGCGGTGCGACCGGACGAGGCCATCACGGAGGCCACCCGCATCCTCATCGACCACTTCCGCCTCATCGGCGGGATGACGGAGGAAGGAAGCGCCCAGGAGGCCGCGGTGCGGGATCCTGAGCTCCAGAAGCTCCTCAACACGCCCATCGAGGAGCTGGACCTCTCCGTGCGGCCCTACAACTGCCTCAAGCGGGCCAACATCCACACCATCGGGGATCTGATCCAGCGCACGGAAGAGGAGATCATGAGCGTGAAGAACTTCGGGAAGAAGTCCCTGGACGAGGTGGTAGAGAAGCTGGCACGGCTGGGCCTGTCGCTGCGCAAGAAGGGCGAGGAGGCCCGGACGTAGGAGGGACCGATGGGCACGGGCGTGAAGGGACGCAAGCTGGGACGGGACACGGGGGAACGACGGGCCCTCTTCCGCGACCTCGTGACCGCCCTGTTCCGGCATGGCCGCATCCACACCACGGAGGCGAAGGCGAAGGAGGCGAAGAAGATTGCCGACAAGCTCATCGCCCTCGCCCAGGAAGGGACCCTTCATGCCCGGCGGCAGGCGGCCCGCCTCATCCTGGACAAGGAGGTCCTGCGGAAGCTCTTCCGGGAGATCGCCCCCCGCTACGAGCGGGGTCGGGGCGGCTACACCCGGATCGTCAAGGACCTCCCCCGTCGGGGCGATGCCGCGCCGATGGCGTACCTGGAGCTCGTGGAGAAGTAGCTTGGGGTGGGGGCGGCCGGGGACGTCCTCATCGAGCTGCGCGACGTCTCCTACGTCTACCGCAGGGGTACGCCGGAAGAGGTCCGGGCCCTCGACCACGTCTATCTCACCATCCGAACGGGCGAGTTCGTGGCCCTGGTGGGCGCGAACGGCTCCGGGAAGTCTACCCTCGCCAAGCTCCTGAATGCCCTCCTTCTGCCCACGGAAGGGGAGGTCCGGGTGGCCGGGATGGACACCCGTGACCCCCGCGCCCTCTGGGAGATCCGTCGGCGGGTGGGGATGGTGTTCCAGAACCCCGACAACCAGATCGTGGCCACGGTGGTGGAAGAGGACGTGGCCTTCGGCCCGGAGAACCTGGGGCTTCCGCCGGAGGAGATCGCACGACGGGTGGAGTGGGCCCTGGAGGTGGTGGGGATGCGGGAGTACCGCCACCGGGAGCCGCACCTCCTCTCCGGAGGCCAGAAGCAGCGGGTGGCCATCGCGGGCGTGCTGGCCATGCGGCCTCAGTGCATCGTTCTCGATGAGGCTACCACCATGCTGGACCCGCAGGGCCGGCGCGAGGTGCTGGAGACCGTGCACCGGCTGCGGGAGGAAGAGGGGATCACCATCCTGCTCATCACCCACGACATGGAGGAGGTGGTTCGGGCAGACCGAGTGGTCGTCCTCTCCCGGGGGCGCGTGGCCCTCGAGGGCCCTCCGGAGGAGATCTTCACGGATCCGAAGCGGCTGCGGGCCCTGGACCTGGACCTCTCGGAGGTCGCCGCCTTGAGCCACTGCCTGCGCTCACGAGGGGTAAAGCTCTCCTCCCTGCCCCTCACCCCGGAGGCCCTCGTCGAGGCCCTTCTCCGGCTGCGGGAGGCGGTGCGGTGAGCCCTGAGCCCTTGCTGGTCTGCGAGGACCTCACCCACGTCTACCTCTCGGGAACCCCCCTCGCCTCCGTGGCCCTCCAGGGAGTCACCCTCACCATCCACCGGGGGGAGTCCGTAGGGATCCTCGGCCCTACCGGCTCAGGGAAGTCCACCCTGGCTCAGCTCTTCGCGGGTCTGCTGCGGCCGACGGCCGGACGGATCTGGGTGGACGGGGTGGACCTCACGACCCGACGGGTGGACCGCAAGGGGATCCTGCGGCGCATCGGGATCGTGTTCCAGTACCCCGAGCACCAGCTCTTCGAGGAGACCGTCTTCGACGACGTGGCCTTCGGCCCCCGCAACCTGGGCCTTCCGCCGGAGGAGGTGGCGGAGCGGGTGGAGGAGGCGCTCCGGCTTGTCGGCCTGGATCCCGAGGCATTCATGCACCGCTCGCCGCTCTCCTTATCCGGCGGGGAGATGCGGCGGGTGGCCATCGCGGGCGTGCTGGCCATGCGGCCCGAAGTCCTCATCCTCGATGAACCCACCGCAGGTCTAGATCCGCAGGGTCGGCGGGCGCTTTTGGCGCTCATCCGGAAGCTGCGCATGGACCGTCGGGACCTCACCGTGGTGTTCATCTCCCACCGGATGGACGACGTGGCCCAGGTCTGCGACCGGGTGGTGGTCCTCCACCAGGGACGGGTCTACCTGGATGCGCCCGTGCGGGAGGCCTTCCGGGAGGCCCTGCGCCTGCGGGAGGTGGGTCTGGACGTGCCACGGGTCACGGAGGTGCTGGGGCGGTTGCGGGCGGCCGGCCTCCCCGTGCGTCCAGACCGCCTCACCGTGGAGGAGGCGTGTACGGAGATCGTCCGGGCGCTGCGGGGCTAGCCCATGGAGCTTTTGCGCTCCGTCTCCATCGGCCAGTACATCCCCCGGGACTCCCCAATCCACCGGCTGGATCCCCGCACCAAGCTCCTCGCCACCACGGCGTTCCTCGTCATCCTCTTCCTCGTGCGGGGGTTTTGGGGACTCGGGGTGTTTGGGGCCTTCCTCGTCGCCGCCTTTGCCCTGGCCCAGATTCCGATCCCGTTCGCCCTGCGGAGCCTGCGCCCGGTCCTCGTCCTGCTCCTGCTGGCCCTGGTGCTGCAGCTCTTCTTCGGTGCTCCTGAAGGCGGGACGGTCCTGGTCCGGTGGGGGCCGTTTACGGCCACCCGGGAGGGACTGGTGCAGGGGCTGTTCGTCACCGCCCGGCTCGTGCTGCTGATCCTGGGCACTTCCCTCCTCACCTACACCACCTCTCCCGTGGCCATCGCGGACGCCCTGGAGCGCCTGCTCCACCCGTTTCGGCGGGTCGGAGTTCCCGCCCACGAGCTCGCCATGATGATGACCATCGCCCTGCGGTTCATCCCCACCCTGGTGGAGGAGACGGAGCGGATCATGAAAGCACAGGCGAGCCGGGGAGCGGACTTCACCTCCGGCGGGCCGATCCGGCGGGCCCGGGCCTTGCTGCCCGTGCTGGTCCCGCTGTTCGTCAGCGCCTTCCGCCGCGCGGAGGACCTCGCGCTCGCCATGGAGGCCCGGTGCTACCGCGGCGGGGAGGGCCGTACCCGGATGCGGCAGCTGCGCTACACTACCCGGGATGCCGTAGCCGCGGCCACCCTGGCCGTGGTGTGCGTCCTGGGCCTCCTCCTGGACCGCTTCTAGAAAGCAGGAGAGGGCATTTTCCGGCCCGAACAGGGTAGTGAGCTGAACTGGCTGTGAAAAAGTCTTGCGATTCGAACACAGGTTCGGCATACTCTCTGGGCGGAGAGGCGGATGTTCGGGGGGCTGAGGATTCGCCTGGATCCTTGGGATGCGGACTACGGCCCGGAGCTCTCCGCGGAGGAAGAGCCGGAGGGCCCGGCTCCTGAGGTGCTGCTGGACGTGGAGCTCCCCTGGGTCGCATGGCGGCCGCTTTTGCCCCGTGAGCCCTTCCTTCCCGAGCAGATCGTCTTCGTGGACGGAGTGCGTCGGGTGGAGGCGCGGGTGACGGTAGAAGGGCCGGAGCTGGCGTACGGCGCCTTCGGCAGCTTCGCCGCGGGGTGCGTGGCCGTCACGGACGGCGGCGCGTCCTTCGGGCCGGACCGGCTGGACCGGCTCCTGGTGGTCGGCGGCGGGACCAACCTCCCAAACCCCGTCCCCGTGATGCCGGGAGCCGTCTACCGGCCCGTGTGCACCGAATGCCGCGATCCGGAAGCTCCCCTGCGCAAGCTCCAGGAGGAGATGCGGAGGGAGGAGGAGCGCCTAGCCCGCGCGCTCGCGGACGCCGACCGGACCCTGGTGATCGTGGACGGCCCCCTCACCTTCGCGGACCCGGTCCGGGGAGCCGCGGTCGGGTACATCAAGCAGGTCTCCCGCTTCTACCTCCCTCCGGAGGGCCTCCCGATCCTGCGCCAGCTCCTCCCCGGCACCCGCACCCCCTTGTTCGCCCTCCGGGGCAGCCACCGCTTCGCCCGCTACGCGTGGTTTTTGCGCCTTGTGCCGCCGGCCCCGCAAGACCCGCCCTTGTCCGGGATCGTGCGGCTGGAGGTTTCCGAGGCGGTGGGTCGAGAGGCCGCAAAGCGGCTGGCGGACGCGACCGCCCAGACCCTCCCCCGGTTCGTGCGGTCCCCGGGGACGGATCCCCGCGCACCCCAGAACCTGGCCCCGGTGGGTGCCCTGGAGGCAAGGCTCCGCAGGCGGCTAGGAGACCGTCTGCTGCTCCGGCGCCACATCCAAGCCCTCATCGTCCGGGAGGTGCGTTCCCGTGGAGACCTGGATTCGGCCTGACCGGCAGCCATCTCCTGAGGCCTCCCCAGACGGCGGGGTGGTCCTCGGGACCATGGACGCTACGCCCCTGGAGTTCTGGCTCGGCGTGCAGGAGGGCGGGGTGGTGCAGCTGGATGACTTGGTGGTGGCCGAGACCGTGCTCCCGGACGGGCAACGGGTGCGGTTCTACGGGGTGGTGGACCAGGTGCGCAAGCGCTACGAGGGCACCTACTTCGACAACGACGCCTTCCGCGTCATCGAGGGGACCCTCCCCGCGGACGTCTCGTACGCCGCCCACGTACAGGTCACCCGCATCGATCCCGAGGTGTTCATCCCACCCTCACCGGGGGACCGGGCTCGGGTGGTGCGGGGCGAGGAGTTCCAGCGGGCCCTGTACTTCGACACCTTCTCCCGTCGGGTCCCCATCGGCCTCACCCGCACGGGAGAGCCCGTCTACGCGAACCTGGAGTTCCTGGACGGGACTCGAGGCGCCCACGTCTCCATCAGCGGGGTCTCCGGCGTCGCCACGAAGACGAGCTATGCCACCTTCCTCCTCTACGCCCTCTTCCACTCCGGTGCGCTCGGCATGGACGCCACGAACGCGAAGGCCATCGTCTTCAACGTGAAGGGCGAGGACCTCCTGTGGCTGGACCACCCCAACGCCCGGCTGGACGCGGCGTCCCGGGCGGAGTACGAACGGCTGGGCCTGCCCGCGGGGCCCTTCCGCAGCGTGGCCTTCTACGCCCCTGCCAAACGGCACGCCCGGGTTCCCATCCCGGACGTCGGCAGCCGCACGCTCGGGGTGCGGCCGTACCTGTGGACCCTCCGGGAGTTCTGCCGGGAGGGGTTGCTCCGGTTCTGCTTCGCGGAGGCAGAGGACGCGCGGGCCCAGATCGCCTTCGTGGTGGTCCGGGTGGAGAACGAGCTGCGCCGCCTCGCGGAGCAAGGCGATCCAGACGACCCCGCCCTCACCGTGGGCGACCGCCGCATCACCACCTTTGAGGAGCTCGTGGACTACCTCGATGAGCCCGGCGTGGTGGACGGCTGGGTCCCCGCCGCCCCGGGGACCGTCAACGCCTTCCTCCGCCGCCTTCACGCCGCCGCGGACCGCATGGGGCATCTCGTGCGGGGAGATCGGGACGCGGTGGGCTGGCGGATCGACTGGCAGGCGCAGCAGGTCACCGTGGTGCACATCCACACCCTGCCCGCCCAGGCCCAGATGTTCGTGGTCGGGGTGCTGCTCAAGCGCATGATGGAGGAAAAGGAGCGCCAGGGGACCGCTCGGCCCCTCGTGTTCGTGGTCCTGGACGAGCTCAACAAGTACGCGCCCCGCGAGGGCACAAGCCCCATCCGGGACGTGCTGTTGGACATCGCGGAACGGGGGCGCTCCTTAGGGGTGTCCCTGTTCGGGTGCCAGCAGACCGCGAGCGAGGTGGAGCGCCGGATCGTGGCGAACGCGGCCCTGCGGGTGGTAGGCCGGCTGGACCCCGCGGAGGCGGAGCGGGGCGAGTACGGGTGGCTCTCGCGCACCGCCCGGCTGCGGGCGCAGCTGCTGCAGCCCGGGACCATGATCGTCTCCCAGCCCGACATCCCCACCCCGCTGCTGGTCCGGTTCCCCTTCCCCGCCTGGGCCACCCGCCAGAGCGAGGCGGCCCTCGCGGAGGAGGTGGACCCCTTCGCCCGGCTGTAGCCATGCGGATCGTCCACACCAGCGACTGGCATGCGGGTCGGCTGTGGCGGCAGGTGAACCGGCTCGACGAGCTCGCCGCGGCCCTGGAGGATCTCGCGGCGTTCCTCGAACGGGAGCGCGTGGACCTCCTGCTCATGTCCGGGGACGTCTTCGACTCCCCTGTCCCGCCCGCAGACGCGGAGCGGGTCGTCTTCGAGTTCTTCAAGCGCGTGGGAACCGCGGGGGTGCAGACGGTGGTGGTGGCGGGAAACCACGATAGTCCCGCGCGGCTTCAGGCTTGGGGGACCCTCGCGGAGCTCGTGAACGTCCGGGCGATTCCCAAGCCCCTGCGGGCCGAGGACGGCGGAGTGGTGGAGCTCATCAGCCGGTCTGGGGAGCGGGCGGTGGTGGCCGCAGTTCCCTTCGCCTCGCCCGGGACCTTCCTGCGGGCCCTGGACCTGGAGGGGGCAGACACCCAGGCCTACCAGAAGTACGCGCGGTCCGTGCAGCACCTCGTCCAGCTCTTGACCGCCCATTTCCGGCCGGACGCGGTGAACCTCCTCGTGGCCCACGTCTTCGTGGAAGGTGCCGTGCTCTCGGGCTCCGAGCGGGAGGTCCACGTGGGTGAGGCGTGGGCCACCACGCCGCAGTCCCTGCCCGCGCGGGCCCACTACGCGGCGTTAGGCCACGTGCACCGCCCTCAGCGGGTCCCGACCTCCCCCGCCCCCGCGGAGTACGCGGGGAGCGTGCTGCAGCTGGACTTCAACGAGGCGGGCGAGGAGAAGTCCTTCGTCTTCATCCCGGAGGCGGTTCCGGGCCGGCCCGTGCGGACGGAGCGGATCCCGTACCGGGGCGGAAAACCCCTCCTGGACGTGCGGTGCACCCTGGAGGAGCTGGAGCGCCGGGCGTCTGCGCTCCGCGGGCGGGGGTGGGTTCGGGTGACCGTGCCGCTTCGGGCTCCGGACCCCGACATCGGCAGTAAGGTGCGGCGGCTGCTCCCGGAGGCGGTGGTGGTGCGGGTGGAGCTCCCGCAGGCACAGCGCCCGCCGTCCGCCGCGGACCGCCGGCAGCTGAGCCCCGTGGAGCTCTACCGGCTGTACCACCGGGCCCAGTACGGCACCGACCCCTCTGAGGAGCTCCTCGCGGCCTTCGGACGGCTCCTGGAGCGGGCGGAGGCGGCGGGATGCGTCCGCTGAGGCTGCACCTCGAGGGCTTCACCTGCTTCAAGGAACGGCAGGTCCTCGACTTCCAGCCCCTGGACCTCTTCGCCATCACCGGGCCCACGGGCGCGGGGAAAACGAGCCTGCTGGACGCCATGATCTTCGCCCTCTACGGCCGCATCCCCCGGGTGGGCCGCAGCTACACGGAGCTCATCTCCTTGGGCCGGGACCGGATGTCCGTGGTGCTGGAGTTCCAACTGCTGGACCGCCGGTTCCGGATCATCCGGGTGGGCCGTCGGAACGGCACGCCCATGGCGGTGCTGGAGGAGATCCACCCAAACCGGGAGCGGCGGATCGCGGACGGGGTCCGGGAGGTGGACCGGGCCGTCCAGGACCTCCTCGGCCTCCCCTACGAGGCCTTCACCCAGGCCGTCGTGCTCCCGCAGGGGGAGTTCGCCACGTTCCTGAAAAGCCCGCCCCGGGAGCGGCGGGAGATCCTCCGCAACCTCCTGCGCCTGCAGGTCTACGAGCGGATGCGGCAGCTGGCCGAGGAGGAGCGGCAGGCCTTAGAGGGAAGCCGCAGGGGTCTTGAGCGCCTGTGCGAGGAGTTCGCGGACGCCACTCCGGAGGCCCTGCAGGCCGCGGAGGAGGAAGTAGCGCGGCTGCGGCGGGAGCGGGACGAGTTTGCCCGCCGCCTCCGGGAGGCCCAGAGGCGCCTGGAGGCGTACGCGGAGGACCGCCGCCGGACCATGGAGCTGGAAGCCCTCCGCGAGCAGGAGCGGGCGCTAGAGGCCCAGGAGAAGGAGATCCGGGCTGCCCGGGAGCGCTTGAAGCGGGCAGAGCGGCTCCACGAGGTCCTGCCGTGGCTTGAGGCCGCGGACCGGGCCGAGGCGGAGGCCCGGGTGCGGTCCCAGGAGGCAGAGGCGGCCCGGAGGGCGCTTGAGCAGGCCCGCTCCGCGTACGAGGAGGCCCAGGAAGGCCTCGCGCGGGCGGAGGCGGAGGCAAGGCGCATCCCGGCCCTCCGGGAACGCATCCGTGCCCTCGACGAGCTGGGGGGCATCCTCGAGGCCCTCGACGCCGCCCGCAGCCGGCTCAAGACGTACCAGGAGCGGGTGGCCGACCTCGAGACCGAGGTGGGCAAAGCGCAGTCCGAGCAGGAAAGCCTAGAATCTTCGATCAGGCGCCTCGAGGCGGAGGTGGAGGCGGCGGAGCGGGCGCTTGTGGCTATCGGGTACGAGGAGGCCGTCGACCGACTGCTCGAGGAGGCGAGCGAGCGGGCCGCGGAGCTGGGCCGGGCTCGGGAGGAGCTCGCACAGGCCCTCAAGGAGGCGGAGGCCTTGGAGGCCGAGGCCCAACAGGCCCGGGCGACGAGCGCTCAGGCGGAGCAGGCCCTCGCACGCGCCCGGCAGGTCCTCACCCAGGCCGCCCAGCGGGCGGAGGCCGCCGCGAGCGCCCTCCAGCAGGCCCGCCTGCACCATGCAGCCCACGTGCTGCGGGCGCAGCTCCGCCCCGGTGATCCGTGCCCCGTGTGCGCCCAGCCCGTTGCCCGTCCCCCCGAAGAAGGCCGGCTTCCGGAACTGGCCGAGCTCGAGGCGCAGGCCCAGAAGGCCCAGGAGGAGCTGGAGCGGGCACGGCAGGCGGCGGATCGGGCCGCGGCGGACCATGCGAGGGCCCAGGCCACCGCCGAACAGACGGAGCGGCGGGCCCGGGAGGCGTGGGCGCGCCAAACCCGACTGCGCAGGCAGGTCGAGCGGTGGACGGAGGAGCTGGTCGCGCAGGTGGGGAACGTGGTCGCCGGAGAACCGGGGGAGTCCATCGACCAGAGGATCCGCAGCGGCCTACGGCGCATGCGGGAGAAGCGGCGGGCGTACGCTCAGGCGAAGGAAGGCCTGGAGGAGCGGCGGCGGGCGCTTGTGTCCGCCGAGGAGCGCCGGCGTTCCGTCCTGGACCAGGTGAGGCGGCTCAGTCAGCAGCTCCGCGAGGTCCGTGGGCGGCTAATGGCGGAGGCGGCGGATGTGGAGCGGTACGAGGCCCGCATCCGGGAGGTGACGGACGCCCAGGATCCCCTGGCGGAGCGGGAAGCCCTGGCGCGGGAGATCGAACGGATGGAGGCAGGGCTTTCGCGCGCCCGGAGCGAGGAGGCTCGGGCTGCCGCGGAGCTCGCCCAAGCCCGAGCCCGCGCCGAGGAACTGGAGAGGGCCAGCCAACGGGCGTGGGCGGAGGCGCAGGCGCAGCGGGCGCGGGCAGAGGAGTCGGCCCGTGCCTTCGGATTCCGGGATTCCGCCGCGGTCCGGGAGGCCGCCCTTTCGGAGGCGGAGCAGGAGCGGTTGCGCGCCCTGGTGGAGAACTACGAGGTGGAGCGCCGGACCGTACGGCAGCGGCTCCGGCGGCTGGAGCGGGAGCTTCAGGGAAGGACCGTCACGGAGGAGGAGGTCCGGCGGGTACAGGCGGAGGCGGAGGCCCTCGAGGCCGCTTACCGGGAGGCGGTGGAGGGGGCTGCGGCGGCGGAGCAGCGCCTAAGCCAGCTACGGGAGCGGGTGGAGCGGGCGGAGCGCCTGCGCGCGGAGCGCGTGCAGCTGGAGGCCCAGTACGGCCTGGTCCGGCGGCTGGCGGAGGACCTGCGCAGCGACCGGTTCCAGGAGTTCGTGCTGGAGGAGGCCTTCCGGGAGCTGGTGGCCGGGGCGTCCGTGCGCCTGTTCCGGCTCAGCCACCGCTACACCTTGGAGTACGGGGAGGACGGGTCCTTCGTGGTGGTGGACCACGACAACGCCGAGGAGCGCCGTAGCGCGGACACCCTGAGCGGCGGGGAGACCTTCCTGGCGGCCCTCAGCCTCGCCCTGGAGCTCAGCGAGCAGGTGCAGCGGGCGAGCGGGGCCGTCGCCCTCCACAGCCTCTTCATCGACGAGGGGTTCGGGACCCTGGACCCGGAGACCCTGGACCACGTGGCCTGTGCCATCGAGTCCCTCCAGACCGGCGGCCGGATGGTGGGCATCATCACCCACCTGGCGGAGCTCTCCGCGCGCCTCCCGACCCGGGTGGTGGTCGAAAAGCGGCCCGAGGGCTCCCGCATCCGGGTGGTCACGGAGTAGCGTACTCTAATTCGGGGAGGGGAAGTGGGATGCTGGCAACCCAGATCCGACAGAAGGACGGGGTCTTCTACTTCGTGGCGTATCCCGCGGAGGACCTGCTCGCGAAGGTCCGGTTCATGAGCCGGTACTACGGGGAGGGAGAACAGATCGCGCCGGAGCCCGTTCCGGAGGGGGACGAGATCGCCCGGTTCATCGCCCGTATCGAGCGCTCCGACCGCGCCTTCCAGCGGGAGCTATCACGCCGCAAGATCCGGGAAATCAAGAACTTCTACGAGACGGCAGGGGAGCAGCCGCCGATCCCCGGCACCATCCTCCTGTTCACCTCCGAGCGCCTTCGGTTCGAGCCCCTGGACCGGTACGAGACGGTAGGGGACCTCGAGGAGCCCGCAGGGAAGTACCTCATCATCGACGGCCAGCACCGGCTCGCGGCCCTGGAGTTCTACCGGCGGGAGCGGCCGGAGGAGGCGAAGACCATCTATGTCCCCTGCATCATCTTCGACGGCCGCAGCGAGGACTTCGCCGCGGAGATGTTCGTCATCATCAACGCCACGCCCACCCGCATCAACAAGAGCCACCTGGTGGAGCTGTACGAGCGGGTGAGCTGGTGGCAGGCCACGCCGGAGAAGAAGTTCGCGGCCCGGATCACCCGCACGCTGTACGAGGAGCCCAGTAGCCCCCTCCGCTACCGGATCAACCGGCCGGGCGGCCGCAGCCGGCAGGAGAAGTGGATCCTGCAGGCGGAGCTCTTCAACGAGCTGCACCGGTGGGTGCGGGCCACCTGGTCGGAGATCCAGGAGCGCGCCCTCCAGCCGGAGGACTACTACCGGATCCTGCGGGACTTCTTCAAGGCCGCGGAGCGGGTGTGGGGGGAGGCCTGGGGCCACCCCAACTACATGGTGACCCGCCCCGTGACCCTCAAGGCGATGATCCGGGTCTGCGCGGACCTGGCCGCGGAGGACGCGGAGCCGGAGGAGGGCCGGGTGGACCGGTGGGAGGAGCGGCTTGGGCCGTGGGCGGAGCTGCGGCGGGTGTTCCGGGCGGACGGCTTCTACGAGCGCTTCCCCGCCAAAGGGCAGGTGGAGCGCGTGAGCCGCATCCACCGGGAGCTGTGCCGGGCGGCGGGGATCGAGCCGGCCATCCGGGACCGCCGGGGCCGGAGCTCTTGACGGTAGCGGGCCGTTCGCGGACATGGCGGTCCGGGCGGTCACCTTCGATGTGTACGCAGCCCTGTTCGACACCCATCGGGGGCTTACCTCGGCCTTCGCGGCCTTCCTTGACCGCCGCGGCGTGCAGGCGGATGCCACGGCCCTGGCCCGGGCTTGGCGCGAGGGCCAGCGCCGCTACCTCCTCGTGGCCAACTCCCTTGAGCTCGAACCCGCCAGCAACCGACGGGCCATCGAGGCGGCCCTGCACATTGCCTTGCGGCCGCTTGGGATCCGGCTCCGGTCTGAAGAGGTGGAAGAGCTCGTGGCCGCATGGGAGCGGCTTCCACCCTGGCCGGAGACGGCGGCGGTTCTGGAGGAGGTGCGCCGCCGGCCTTTCCTCTTGGCCACCCTCTCCAACGGAGACGAGGAGATGCTACGGCGCCTGCTGGACACCCTGCCCGTCCGGTTCGACGTGGTCGTCTCCACGGAGGGTGGCCGGTTCAAGCCCCACCCCTCCGCCTATCAAAGGGCCTTAGAGCGGCTGGGCCTGAATCAGGAAGAGGTGGTGCACGTGGCGGGATCCGCTGTGGACGCCGTGGGCGCCACCGCCTTCGGGATCCGCACCGTGTGGGTGAGGCGGTACGAGGAGGAGCTCCCGGATCCTCGGTTTGCGCCTGCCCACGAGGTCCAGGACCTGTGGGGCGTGCTTTCCGTCCTGGACGCCATCCGAGCTACCGCTTGGGAAGCCGGAGGAGAGTCCGGGCATTCCCCGTGAAGATCCGCTCCTTGTCCTCCGGGGGCACGGAGGCGTTCTCCACGGCTCGGATCGTCTCCCGGATGCACAGCGCGCCATCCTTCGGATCGAAGGGATAGTCTGTACCAATTCGTGAGGCGCTCCTTGACCCGCAGGTCCTCCTCGGAATCCGTGCGGCGGCCCAGCTGGTCCAGCCCCCAGCCCACCCGCCCCT
>FWWM01012563.1_pt1 | contig 14049 bp, 11 predicted proteins | sample 2228351 | NCBI WGS metagenome assembly FWWM01 (sample SAMEA103939774, study PRJEB20133) | metagenome | reverse complement strand
GACAAATGCGGGGGCGGAGGGTGGCGATGGTTTTCGCACAGGTAAGCATCGGAACACTCCGCTCCCTCTATCTGCAAGGTGGCGTGATGGATGTGAAATTGCTGTCGCAACAGCGCTTGGGCATTTTGGAGCACTGTATCAGGTTCCTGCAACCCCTTCTCATCCACAACCAAATGGGCGCTCAGGTAACGACAATTAGAGCACAAACTCCAAATGTGCAAATCGTGCACTTGTTGGACATAGGGAATCGTTGCCAACGCATCCCGCACTTTTCGGGGGTCAATCCCTGCCGGCGTTCCCTCCATCAGGATGTGAGCCGCTTCCCACGCCACTCGCAAGGCATGGAAACCGATCACCGCCACGATGAGCAGCGATAAAACGGGGTCCACCCAGAACCAACCCGTCACCGCCATAACGACCCCTGCTACCATGACTCCTGCGGAGGAAGCAGTATCACCGATCACATGCAGCACTGCGCTGCGGACATTCAAACTGTGGCGCATGTGCCCGTGCAGGAGGAAAACCGTGATGATGTTGGCTATCAGCCCGATGAGGGCAATTGCTATCATCTCTTTGGCGCGGATGGTCACGGGGTTCAATAGCCGCTGCACTGCTTCCCACGCCAGCCACAGACAAATGACCAGCAGCGAACCAGCGTTGAAGGCTGCCGCAAAAATCTCCAATCGGTGGAGCCCAAAAGTGTGGCGGTCAGTTGGTGGGCGCAAGGCTAAGTAAATCGCCCCCAGTGTCAAACCCAACGACAGCACATCGGTCAGCACATGGAACGAATCGCTCAAGAGCGCCAAACTGCGCGTCCACCAACTGCCAATCAGTTCCGCCAAAGAGATGGTCAAGCCCAGCCCGATGGCAATCCACAATCGTTGCCGCAAATTTCGGTCGTGATCGAGCAAAAGCGCCACTCCTTTCCGCTCGTTTCGCTCTCCTTCACTTAGTGCGGCTAAGTTGCCAAAATCTTGCCAACCCTTTGCGCCAGCGTCAAGGGTGGAGAAGGAGGGACGCAAAGTGCGACGGTGGCAGTTTAGGCTCATTTTCGCCCTTTTGTCCATTGTCCACTTTGCGGGGGCGCACTCGTCGCCCCTCGCCACCCTCTTAGCAGAACCCGCTTTAAGAGGGGCATGGGTAGGCGTGTTGGTGCAAACAACGGAACCATCACCCCAAACCCTTTACGCCTACAACGAAGACCGGCGCTTCATGCCAGCATCCAATGCGAAACTGTTTACCGCTGCCCTTGCCTTAGCAAAACTGGGGACCGACTTCACCTTCGTAACGCCGCTTCTCACCGATGGGGAATTGGCAGAGGAGACACTGAACGGCAACCTTTACCTGAAAGGTGTGGGCGACCCATCCCTATCGCGGGAGCAGTTGCGCAACTTGGCGAAAGCCCTTGCAGAGAAAGGTATCCGCTTTGTCAAAGGCGATTTAGTCGTGGATGTAAGCGCATTTGAAGATAACCACTGGGGCACTGGTTGGTCTTGGGACTACCTCCACTACGGCTATGCAGCGGAGGTGTGGGCAATCGCTTTAGACCGCAACAGCGTGACTTTGCAGGTGACACCAGCACCTTCGGAAGGACAACACGCCCAAGTTACTCTGACGCCTCCAACGGATTGGTTGCTCATTGACAACCGTATCCGCACGGTGAAAACTGGTGCTGCTGTGTGGCAAGTGCAGCGCGACCCGTGGGAGCGCACCGTTCGCTTGTGGGGACAAGTGCCGCTGAACAACCCACCAGAGAGCGTTCGGCTCAGCGTCCCCTCTGTCCCGCACTATGTTGGCGAAACCTTCCGACAAATCTTGCAAGAGGCGGGCGTCGTTGTGGAAGGAGCGACACGCATTGGAACAACACCCGCAGCCGCAAAGCCATTGGCGCAAGTGACCTCCCCACCGCTGCGAGAATTGATTTGGTGGCTCAACAAGGTGAGCGATAACCTTTACGCAGAGATGCTTTTGCGAGCAGTCGCCCTCCACACGGCAGGGCGCGGTCGCTTGAATAGTGCTTTGGAGATGCTCTCGCAACAACTGAGGGAGTGGGGTCTTGACCCAACGGAAGTGCGCCTTGTGGATGGCAGCGGTCTCTCCCGCCTCAACATGGTGACGCCCCGTGCTATTGTGCAGTTGCTTCAAGTTGCTCGTTCGCAATCGTGGTTTGATGCCTTCCGCAACAGCCTTCCCGTCGCCGGCAAAGACGGCACTTTGCGCAGCCGCTTTCGCAACACCGCAGCAGAAGGGCGGGTTTTCGCCAAGACGGGATTTGTGGGCAGCGTGGTAGCGCTTTCAGGCTACCTGCAACGCTCCGACGGCACCGAGTTGGTTTTCTCCGTGTTGGTCAACCACTACACAGCGCCGACGGCGCAAGTGCAAGCCGCTGTTGACCGCTTCGTGACAGCGCTCGTGGAACAACCGTTGCCCCTCACTTCTTCCGCCGCCAGTAACTGACCGCAATTCCGTCGTCTAAAGTTGTGCTGACCACGATCGTGTCAAACTCGGGGTGCGTTTGCATCAACTCAAAGTAGCGCCGCATGGCTTGACGGAACCGAATGGCGTTGTGCACCGCAATGATGGCACCAGGCAACAACTTTTTCGGGTAAAGGTAGCCAAAGTAATCGTGCTCCCGCCCTTTGTCAGCGTCCAGAAACACAAAGTCAAAGGGACCTTCCAGCGTGGGCACAATTTTGTGGGCATCGCCCTCCAGAAAGGTGACCCGATGGCTCAGCCCTGCTCGCTTCAGGTTCTCCTTCGCCAGTTTCACCCGCTCAGGGTCAATTTCAATGGTGGTCAAGTGTCCATCTGTCTCCTCCAGTGCCAAGCACAACCAGATGGCGGAGTAGCCGTTGGAAGTGCCAACTTCCAACACTCGCTTCGCTTGGGCAGTTTTGACCAGCAGGTTCAGGAACTGCCCATCGGAACGAGGGACATTGGAAAAACGCCCTCGTACCGCTTCTAACTCTTTCAGCAGCGGTTCTATGGCTTGCTCCCGCTCGCGCAGGGAGGGTTCTCCTTGCTCCATTGCTTGGAGCAAGCGTTCGCTCAGTATCCCCGCTCCCGCAATAGTTGTTAACAGCCATTGCCGACGGCGCATGTTGCTTCACCTCCGCTAAATGATGGGCGGCAAATCTTTGGGCTTCTTCCCGCGCTCTATCACCGCTCGGAAGGGCGATGCTGGCAACCCCTCACGGTTGTAAAGGTTGCATTCGGGGTTATCTGCCCAGCCGTAGCGCACCTCCACAGGGCGCAAGACTTTCTCGCTCCAGACGACGACCGTGTTGCCCTCAATGCGCGCGTTTGCCCAAACAAACTTCTTGTCCTCGCCCGCGATGGCGAAGCCCACCAACTTGTCTCCCTTCGCCATCAGTCCGCTACCCACATGGTCAAAGAAGAGCCGAACGCGGTTGCCTTCCACGCGAAGAGAGCGGAAGATGGGACCTGAGTAGACGACTTTTTGACCGTAAGCGATTGCCAAAGCAGCCAGCGCCAAGCGCTTGCCTACATCCTGTTTGTTGCGGGGGTGAATGTCGTCTGCCTCGCCGATGTCAATAGCGACTGCCATGCCCGTCTTTGGAACGGTCAAGAAAGTCATCAACTGTGCCTCCCGCAGTTCCGCCCACGCACTTTCCGTCGGTTCGGGGCGTCGCGGCAGGTAGTTTGCCAGTTGGACGAACAGGAAGGGGAAGTCGCCTTGCCCCCACGCTTGGCGCCACGAACGGATGAGCGCAGGGAACAAGCGCTGATACTCCCTTGCGCGTCCCACATTGGACTCGCCCTGATACCAGATGACCCCTCGGATGGCATAAGGCACCAAAGGAGCAATCATGCCGTTGAACAGAGCCGTGGGTGTCCACTGATTGATAGGGGGTTGTGGCTGTTGCGGAACTTGGTTAGCAGGGCGTGCGAACTCCACTTTGAACTTCCACTCACCAGCCAGTGAGAGGGAACCGTTGCCATCCGTCAAAGCAAGGCGCATTTGCTCTGACGTTCCCGTAAAACCTCCGTAGCCCCAAACATCAAACACGCGCACCGCAATCACATTCTCGCCTGCTCGCACCAACCGACCTGGCACGCGATATTGGCGGGGCACCGTCCAACTGCTGGGCGTTTCGGCGCCTGTCGCGCCAATGCGCTCGCCGTTGAAATAGGTGACATCGTGGTCGTCAACGGGACCAAGGCTCAGGAGCAAATCTTTCCCCACCCAACTTTCGGGGAGCACAACTTTCTTGCGGAACCAAACGGCACCGTCTATTTGCATGTCGGGATGGCGTTCCCACGGTTGCGGGAGGGGCATTGCTGCCCAATCGCTGTCGTCAAAATCGGGTCTTGCCCACCCTTGGGGTTCGCCCTGATTGCCGAGGTCGCGCAGCAACGCTTTCTCTCGCCACTCCGCCAACGCTCGTTCATACTTCTCTTGCAACTTCGGCAAATCTTCTGGCTTGGGAACGCGAGCGAGCAGATGTGCCAACTGGGGTTCATGCAACCCTTCCTTAGGCGTCCATGCTTCCGCAGGGGTGCCTCCCCAGTAGGAACCGATGAGCCCTACAGGCACTTTCAGCCGTTGGTGAACTTCGCGCCCGAAGAAGTAGCCAACGGCGGAGAACCTGCCGACCGTTGCGGGACTAACGACTTCCCATCGCCCTTTGCAATCGCTCAACGGTTCCAATGAGGTGACCTTCTCCACGATGAAGAAGCGCATTTGCGGGAAGTTGGCAGCAGCGATTTCTCGCTCTGGGTTCATCGCAGCAGCCACTGGCCACTCCATGTTGGATTGCCCAGAGCAAAGCCAAACTTCCCCAAACAACACATCGCAGAAGCGCACTTGTTCCGTTTTCGTGGCAACGACCAACTCGTGCGGACCACCGGCAGGTTGGGGTGGAAGTTGGACTTTCCACCGTCCGTCTTCGCCTGCTTTCGCCTTCACCTGAATTTTCCCTAACCGAACAACCACTTCCTCGCCCGGTGGTGCCCATCCCCAGATGGGAACGGGCATGTTTCGTTGCAGCACCATGTGGTCACCGAAGATGGCAGGCAACTGCAACCTTCGTTCTGTCACTTCCTCACTCTGTGCGTTCACTCCAAAGCAGCAAAGCCCCAAGCACATCACCGTCAGTCCCAACACCACCTTCATCCCCTCTCACCCTTTCTTTGGCGAGTTGATTGGAAGGCACATTTTTTGACGCACCAACTTCCTGATGCGCCGATTTTGCTTGGAGGGCACATCTCCCGATGTGCCGAATGGCGGTTCGCCACAATGCGCCAATTTTTCGCTTTTGTGATGCCTCAGGAGAGGCACTTTCCAGAAAGAGCCAGTCGCGGCAGGCTCAATTCTCGTCACCGACTTGTCGCAGCCACCAAAGGGTGCTGCCACCTGTCTCGGGCACTATTAGCGTCAACCCGTTGCGCATCAGCGCTTCGCCTGAAAAGCGCAACTGCTCGCCTGTGTCGGCGCAAGCGAGTTCGTAATGCGCTTCCGCTTCAAGCCCTTTGAGCCGAACGGTGATGCGAGCGTCAGGCGCTTGCTCCCGAAACGCCAACAACGCTCCCTGCCCTTGCTCGGGGTCGTAGAATTGCCAAACTGTCCAGTCAGTAAAGGAACGCGGCTGTGGCGTGAGCAGAAAACGCCGCTTCAAAACGAAGGGGCGCAAGCGCTTGTATTCGGCGATAGCGTGTTTCGCTCGTCCCAAAGTTTCCGCATCCCATTCGCTCAGCCGGGGTGAGAGCCCGAAGGCACCACCCATGCGGCTGCGGAAAGCGCTCAAACTTGTCTCTTCGTGCACCACCCATGCGTTGAGGTATCGGGTTGGTAGCGCAAACCATGCACCCGTCAGGTGGAAGCGAACATTGGCGGAACGATGAGTAAAGTCGCTGAGCCAGTAAGTGTGCACCTGCCGCAGGATGCCGAAATCAATGCGGTTGCCCCCGCTGGCGCAGCCTTCTATGACCAAGTGGGGGAAACGCTCTCGCAAGTGAGCCTTGACAGCGTAAATGCCCAATGTGTGAGCGTAGGTGCCATCGCCCTCTTGGTGACCGTGCGTTGCCTCGTTGCAGCCTAAACCGTAGGCGATGTTGTAATCCCACTTGAGCCAATCCACGCCGTAGTCAGCAACGATGTTCGTCAGCCGTTCTTTAAACCACGCAACCACTTCTGGGTTGCCGAAACAGAGATGAGCGTAACGACCGCCGCCAATCACTTTGCCATCGCGGCGTGCGAGCCAATCGGGATGTTCTTTCGCCAACGCCGTTTCCAAATCCACCCGTTCTGGCTCAACCCACAGCCCGAACTTCATCCCTTTTCGGTGCACGAAATCGGACAAGGCGCGCAACCCGCGTGGGAACTTGTTGCGGTTCTCCGTCCAAGTTCCCAAGCCGTGACCGAAGTCGCCCGTGCCACAGCCCTCATACCAACCAGCGTCCACGACGAACACTTCGCAGCCTAAATCCGCTGCGATTTCCGCTTCCCGCCACAAAATGCTTTCGTCAATGCGGGTGGTCCAACCGAACCAACTGTTGTATTGCACCCACGGAAAGTCGGGGGGCGCGGGTGGACACAGGAACTGCTCTTGCCATTGGTGGAGTTGCCATCCTGCGTCATCCCAATCGCCCGTGAAGAGCAAAAGGAAGGCGGAAGGGGAACGCAATTCAGAGCCTGGTGCCAAGCGATGTCGCACTTCCGTTGCGCCCATCCTCACTCGCACCATATTACCTTCCCGCTGCACTGTTCCCCGCCATCGCCCGCTCCAAACCAACCCGCCGACAATCCCTTCCTGAACGCTTCCCGTTGGTTCGCCCGACCCCAGAGCAAACCAAGCGATGTCTTGTGCTGACGAGCGCCCTTCATCGCCACAAAAGAGCGAAACCGAATTGTCACTCGTAAGTTGGTGTTCCGTCAAGAGGAAACTACGGGGCGGGAACCGTTCATCGTAACGCCCACCCGTCAAGGTGAGCAGGCGCAAGGGTTGGTCAGGGTGGATAGTCAGCACCAGCGGGTCAAGTCCGTTCACCTCAACGGATTCTGTCCCTTCGTTGCGGAGCACGAATCCTGTCTCTAAGGCAGCAGTGTTTTCAAACGCGCGCAACCAGACAATGGCATCAACGCAAAGGTGGTGATGACGGAGGCGAAAGCGCAGTTCCGTTACCCTGCCCTGCTGCTCCTGTTGGGCGTCCACCAAGACGAAAGCGGTATCCCCGTTGGAAGGGGTAAGGGAAGTGACCGAGACACTGTTCAAGGTGGTGTGGAAGCCGAAGAAGGGCACGGGCACCTTCACCCATTCCGTCCCCGTCCGTTCATTGCACCACGAGAGCACCGCCAATTGACGCCCCTCTGTCACGCCGAGGCGAAGGGAAAAGAGTGGGGAACGAAGCAACCACCGCTCCTGTTGCGGCTCAAAAGTTACCTGCACATTTGCCACCTCGCCTTTCGCCCAACGAAGGGCTTCAGAAGTCTAAACAGCGGCGGTCGGAAACTTTTCCTTCCACTTCTCCCGCAGCAAATTGTGGAGGCGTTCTTTCACTTCGTAAGGCAACTCGTAAACTTCGCTGCCCTTGAACAGCGTGATAGTTTTGCGGACCGTGTCCACCACGATGCGGCAGGGGTCGCAGTCTTGCAAATGCTTTTCCAACTCCTCGCAAATGCTGGGGTCAATCTCGCCGTCAATGTAGTCGGAGATGGCACGGAGCAAATCTTCGCACTTCACGGCTGTTCGCCTCCGCTGTTGCTTTTTGCCAAAAGTTTTGCCAGCGACCGTTGCAAAACATCCCACGCTAAGGTGGCACACTTGATGCGGACAGGGAATTCGCGGACACCGCGCAGCGCATCCAAATCTTCCAGTTCGCCCTCTGGTGGGAAGGGCTTTTCGCCCCGCATCATCTGGCGAAACTCATCGGCGAACCGCAGCGCTTCCTCCAAGCGCATGCCCTTGACTTTTTCCGTCATCATGGACGCCGAGGCTTGGCTGATAGCACACCCGCGTCCTGAAAAGCGCACAGCAACGATGCGCTCTCCGTCCGTTTTCAAGTGCACTGCGATATGGTCACCGCAAAACGGGTTTTCCTCTTCCTCGCTGGCGTCGGCGTCTTCCAAAGTGCCAAAGTTGTGCGGGCGCTTGTAGTGCTCAAGAATGATTTGCTGGTAGAGCCAATTCAGCGCGCCGAATTCCTTATCGGCAGTGCTCATTTCGCACGGTCACCTCATGCATGGTAGCGTTCTCGTCGGCATGAATTATGCCACCATCTTTTTAGAGCCACGCACCGCAAAATTGTCACAGCCAACCTGTTGTTGGCATCTTGCGCTGGATGCTGGGCGCTTCGTTGGCGTCTGCCCGCAAAGCGGGTTTGCGGAAAGGAGTGACAACGAATGCGCATCGTGGTAGCCGTGACGGGCGCCAGTGGGGCGCTGTATGCGTTGCGACTGGTGCAAGCGTTGGTGCAAAGCGAGCAGGTGCAAGAGATTGCGTTCACTATGTCGGAGCAGGGACGAATGCTGCTGGCGCACGAGTTGGGCGTGAACCTGAGTTTGCGCAACCCTGACTTGGAGCAGTTAGGCATCCCGACGGTGAAGATAAACGCTTTCCACCCGAAGGACTTGACAGCACCACCAGCCAGCGGCTCTGCCCGTTACAACGGGATGGTCATCGTCCCGTGCAGCACCCATACTCTTGCGAAAGTGGCGCACGGGTTGGCGGACGATTTGATTGGGCGAGCCGCGCAGGTGATGCTCAAAGAGCGGCGGCGGCTCATTCTGGTCACTCGCGAAACGCCCCTCAGTTTGGTCACTCTCCGCAACATGGTGGCAGCAACGGAAGCAGGCGCTATCATCGTTGATGCGAACCCTGCCTTTTATCATTTCCCGAAAACGGTGCAAGAGTTGGTGGACTTCGTTGTCCAGCGGGTTTGCGATTTGCTGGGCGTTTCAGTGGAGTTGGTCCCCCGATGGGAACTGCCGCCTAAGTGGTTCCTGCGACAGGTGTGAAGGGGAAAGGCTACAATTTGTGTCGGTCAAAACCCATCGTTCTGAAGGAGGTCGCCTTATGCCAGAACGCATTTTCATCGGCGTGGCATGGCCGTATGCCAACGGACCGCTGCACCTTGGGCACATCGCTGGCGCTTACTTGCCCGCCGACATCTTCGCTCGCTACCATCGGATGAAAGGCAACGAAGTGGTGATGATTTCTGGCTCGGACACGCACGGGGCACCCATTACTTTGCAAGCAGACAAAGAGGGCATTTCGCCCCGCGAGTTATTTGAGCGCTACCACCAAATGTTCTTGCAAGTTTGGGCGCAGTTGGGCATCTCTTTTGACCTTTACACCCACACGGACACGGAGAACCATCACCGTGTCTCACAACAAATCTTTCGGCGGCTTCACGAACGCGGCTACCTCATCCCGCAGAAGCAATTGCAAATGTATTCGGAGGTCGCTCAACGCTTCCTGCCCGACCGCTATGTCATCGGCACTTGCCCCCACTGCGGCTACGAACGGGCGCGCGGCGACCAGTGCGAAAAGTGCGGAGCACTTTTGGAGCCAACGCAGTTGCTCAATCCCCGCAGTTTGCTGGATGGTTCGGTGCCCGTGCTGCGGGAGACGGAGCACTTCTTCCTGAACCTGCCCGCTTTTGAGGAACGGTTGAAGCAGTATGTGGCGGAGCACGAGAACATTTGGCGCCCCAATGTTTACCGCTTCACTCGCAACTACTTGGAGCAAGGGTTGCAACCGCGCCCCATCACCCGCGACTTGGACTGGGGCATCCCTGTCCCTGTGCCCGGCTACGAGGGCAAGGTGCTATATGTCTGGTTTGAAGCAGTCATTGGTTACCTGTCGGGCACGATTGAATGGGCGCAACTAAAGGGTAACGGGAGCGATGCGTGGAAGGCGTTCTGGTATGACCCTGCCACCCGCAGTTACTACTTCATCGGCAAGGACAACATCCCCTTCCACACGCTTATCTGGCCCGCCGAGTTGATGGGAGTGGAGCGACTGGATGACGCTGACGGCGATGTGTCCTTCGTGCTTCCCTATGATGTGCCCGCTAACGAGTTTTTGAACTTGGAGGGCGATAAGTTTTCCACTTCTCGCCACTGGGCAGTTTGGGCGCACGATGTGGTCCAACGCTACAACCCCGATACTTTCCGCTATTACCTAACCGCCATTGCGCCCGAAACTTCCGACACGGAGTTCACTTGGGCGGACTTCGTCCGTCGCAACAATGACGAACTGGTGGGCTGGTGGGGCAACTTGGTCCATCGTGTCCTAACCTTCACTACTCGCAACTTTGATGGGAAAGTGCCCACTCCGTCCAACTTCACAGACCGTGACCGCGAAATCCTTAGCAGTGCCGAAAAGATGCTCAACACTGTGGACGAATTGCTGAGCACTTGCAGGTTCAAGCGAGCGCTGGCAGAAGCAATGGAGTTCGTGCGAGCCTTAAACCGCTACTGGGACGAGCAGCAACCCTGGCAGACCATCAAGAGCGACAAGGAGCGAACGGGCACCGTTTGCTTCGTCGCTTTGCGAGCCATTGACACAGTGAAAGTTGCCCTCGCACCCTTCATGCCGTTCACCTGCGAACGACTTCACCGCATGCTCGGCTACGAAGGCGCTGTGGTGGGAGAGTTCGTTACACACGAAGTAGCGGAAACAGAGCGTACCCACCGAGTGTTGCAGTTCAAGCCCGAAAGCGTGACTTTGAAGTGGCAAGCAAGCCAGTTGCCCGCAGGACAACCGTTGCGCGATATCGCTCCCCTGTTCGCCAAGTTGGACGAAAAGGTGGCGGAGGAAGAACGAGCGAAACTTGGGAAGCCAGTGGAAGCCTTCTGAAGGGCAGGAACCGAGATGGTGCGCGAAGTAACGGTGCCCATTCTCCCCTTGACGGAAGACACTTTTGCTCCTTTTGGGCGCTTGGTTGCTTCGTTTGAAACGGCAATCCCGCGCCTGCGCATCGGCACCGTTGTCCGCAACCAAATGCGGGTGCGCCGAACAGCCGTGATTGAGTGGCTGAGTTGCCACGAAGACGGTGAGCAGGTGATCGTTCCTGCTGAGCCTGTTCCCACCTTGTTCGTGGTTGCACCACCCGCGCCTTGTCCTGACCCGACGGGGGTGCGAGCGTTTCTCAGCGAAGGGCATATCGGCGTTTGCTTGGCGCAAGGGGTTTGGCACACCTTTCCCATCCCTGTCACCGCAGAACACGCCCTTTACAACAATGCGCAAGGGAGCAAGTGGCACGACTACACTCACGAGGTCCATCTACCATCCGAGGTTGGATGCCTTCTGAAGGTTTCGTTGGAGCAGGCTCTTTGTTGGTTGCAAGAGCGAAAGCCTTTTCACGGTGCTGCTTCTAAAGCCGCTTCCTGACAGTGACGCAGGGCGAGTTCAATCTCCTGCCGCACTGTTTCGTCAGTCTCTCGTTCGGCGGCTTCTTGTAACGCTTGGAGCGCGGAAGGGGTGCCAATGCGCCCCAATGCCCATGCAGCGTGCTCGCGGACGATGGGGTCGGGGTCGTTGTGGAGTAACTGGGCGAGCAAGGGCACAGCGCGTGTTTCTCTCAAGTTGCCCACCGCCACGCACGCATTGCGAACCAATCCGCTTCGTTTTGCCCGTTTGAGGGGGCTATTTCTGAACCGCTCACGAAACTCCTCCTCCGTGAGCGTGAGCAACGAAAGCAGTTCAGGCGCTGCCCAAGGGCGCGATTGAAACGCTTCTTCCGTTGTCGGTTTCGCCCGTCGGTTCCAAGGGCACACCTCTTGACAAATATCGCAACCGAACACCCAAGTCCCAATGAGGGGGCGCAACGGACGGGGGATGCTCCCGCGCAATTCAATGGTCAGGTAGGAGATGCAGCGAGATGCGTCCAGTTCATACGGCGCCACCAGTGCCCCTGTGGGGCAAGCGACCAAGCAGCGGATGCATTTACCACAATGGTTGCAGGGAAAGGGTGGGTCGGGCTCTAACACCACATTCACAAGAAGTTCGCCCAAAAACAGGTAAGAGCCGATGCGGGGGTTGATAAGGCAAGTGTTTTTCCCGAACCAGCCCAACCCCGCCTGCACGGCGAAATCGCGCTCCAAAATCGGTCCCGTGTCCACATAGGCTTTCCCCCGCACTTCTTCGCCGAGGAGCGCTCGCAGGTAATCCAGCAAGGCTTCCAACTTGCGCCGCACCACTTCGTGGTAGTCCAGCCCCCATGCGTAGCGAGCCACTTGCCCGACAAGTTCCGTGGGCTCTTTCTGCGGAGGGGATGGCACGAAGTAACTGATGCCAGCGACAATGACCGAACGGGCATCGGGCAATAGCGATCGGACATCTCGGCGCTCCTCTTTGCGCCGCTCCATGTAAGCCATCGTTGCGTGGTAACCCTTTTCCAACCAGCGCAGGAAGTGTGGGTAAGTGGGCGGTGAACCGACTGGCGCAATCCCGACAAGGTCAAACCCCAACTCTATTGCTCGGCGCTTCACCATTTGCGCCAACTGCTGCGGAGTAAAGGTTGTCAAATCAAATCACCGTCTCGCTATTGTGCCACAGAAAGGGTAGCCTTTGAGCGAGGACGGAGAATTGAGCAAGGCGAAAATTGATGGAAGTGAGTAAATTTGTCAGCAGCCATTCTGGCGATTACCAGACACTATTCATCAGTTTCCGCCAAGTTGGGCAAATTGGGTGGCTCAACCTGCTGACCATACAGCCAGATCCCTGCTTCCCCTTCGTCATTGAAACCAAGCACAATCTGTGGCTTTTCCCATGCGTCGTTCAACCAAAGCGCAGGCTCCCCCATGCGCCCAAAACCCAAAATGATGCGTCGCTTGCCTCGGGTGTCGCAAATTGCAAGGGTGCCACCGCTAAGTTCAAAAACAGGATCGCCTGTGTTCGCCACATAAATGGTTGCTCTTTGTCGCTCTCCCGAATCACAAAGGGTGAGACCGGGTTCCCCACCGCTATTGAGCCCAAGTGCAAGGCAGGCTCTCTGCGTCACATCACAAAGCCAAATAACAGGTGTCCCATCAGCATTGAGACCCAATGCAAGACGTGTTTTGTTCAAGTTGTCATAAAGCCAAAGACCTGACGCTTCTTCGTGTGAACCAATTGTTATTCGTGGTTTGCCTTCATGGTCGTATAACTCAATGAAGGGTTCGTTTGTGTCCGTCATAAAAATAGTGGCTCTCAGTTGCTCTCCTGTGTCGTAAAGAGTAAGACTGGGTTCTCCAGCACTGTTGATTCTGATCTCAAGGCGGGTTCGCTGGGTCGCATCATAAAGACAAATGCGCGGTTCCCCATCGTCACTAACGAAGAGGACAATGCGGGGATTATCATTGGCATCCACGATTTCCACCTTCCGCGTCCTCACCGTTTTTGCGCGTAGCACCTCATGCTCTGCGTTCTCCATAAGGCATCCCTATCCTTCAAAGCCCTCGTAGACATAACTGGCAACCATGTTCTGCCCTCCATCCGTCACCCAACGAACGCTTCCCAGCCTGTCAGCATGGTAAACCTTCACCGTTCCACCCGAAACGAATCCGACTGGGCTTAAGCCCAACAGGTATCGCACTACCCAATTGTTCCCTTCCCGCTCCGCTATGATTTTGTCACCGTCATAGAAGAAATGCCGCACTCCCATGCTGTCCTGCCTCCAAACCTGCCTCCCCAAACCGTCATAACCAAACCGAACCTGTCTCCCATCTGGGTAGGTAATCCCCACCAACCGATTGTCAACGTCATATTCAAACCTTGTCTCCCCATTCTCGTCCACCCTCAACACCATGTTCCCATTGGCGTCCCAATCGTAAGCAACCACTCCCCCATCCGGCTTCACATAAAACTCCAACCTGTCCGCCGCATCGTAAAGGTAATCCGTCCGCTGCCCATCCCAAACCTTCGCTAACCTGTTCCCCGCACCGTCATACTCGTAACTCACCGTGTAACCATAACTTCCCACTCGCTGCTCTTCTACCAGCCTGAAAAGGGGGTCGTAGTTGTAAGTCACAACGCTCCCATCCCCCTCTATCATCGCCGAAACCATCCCGTCTGTGTTGTAATCGTAGTGCAGGTAACCGAA
>FWWM01012559.1_pt1 | contig 14049 bp, 15 predicted proteins | sample 2228351 | NCBI WGS metagenome assembly FWWM01 (sample SAMEA103939774, study PRJEB20133) | metagenome | reverse complement strand
CCGAGCTCCCGATAGGCATGCTCGAGGGCCGCGATCACGTCCTGCATGGACAACAGACCGGCCAGGTGATCGTTGGTCGGCACCAAGGTCTCCGTCGCCACCCCATGCCCTCCGGTTCCTCCGGGAGGCGTCCGTCCGGATCATGGGCTCAACCGGTACAGGGTGCGGGGGAAGGGAATGGCTTCCCGCACGTGATCTAAACCACAGATCCAGGCGACGGTCCGTTCGATCCCAAGCCCGAACCCCGCATGAGGGACCGATCCGTACCGCCGCAGGTCCAAGTACCACTCATAGGGCTGTCGGGGAAGGCCGTGCTCTGCGATCCGGCGTTCCAGCAGCCCGAGATCGTGGATGCGCTGCCCGCCCCCGATGATCTCCCCGTAGCCCTCCGGGGCCAGGAGGTCGAAGTTCAGGACCACCTCCGGCCGATCCGGATCCGGCTGCATGTAGAAGGCCTTGCAGGCGGCGGGGTATCGGTGGACGAACACGGGACGGTCGAAGGCGCGGCTGAGGACCGTCTCCTCATCTCCTCCGAAGTCCTCCCCCCACCGCATGGGAAGACCCGCCTCGTTGACCCGCCGCACGGCTTCGTCGTACGTGATGCGGGGGAACGGCGGCGCGACCCGTTCCAGGGCCTCCAGGTCCCGCCCCAACACCTGGAGCTCGGCCCGCCGGTGCGTCCGCACGGCCTCCACGATCGCCATCACGAGGCCCTCCGCGAGCGCCATACATCCCTCGAGGTCCAGGTAGGCGGCCTCCGGCTCCAGCATCCAGAACTCCGTGAGGTGGCGTCGCGTTTTGGACCTCTCCGCCCGGAAGGTCGGACCCAGGCAGTACACCCGGCCGAAGGCCATGGCCGCGGCTTCCATGTAGAGCTGCCCGCTCTGGGTGAGGTAGGCCTTGCGGTCGAAGTAGTCCACCTCGAAGAGGGAGGTGGTCCCCTCCACCGCGGTAGGGGTGAGGATGGGCGCGTCCACCCGCAGGTATCCCTGAGCCTGCAGGTAGGCCTCCGCGGCCCGGATCACCTCCGCCCGGATGCGGAGAACCGCGTTCGGACGGCGGCTGCGCAGCCAGAGGTGACGGTGGTCCAGCAGGAACTCGATCCCGTGCTCCTTCGGGGTGATGGGATAGCCCTCCGACCGGTGCACGATCTCCAGGTCCCGCACCGCCAGCTCGTACCCGCCCGGCGCCCGGGCGTCCTCCCGCACCACGCCCCGAACCACCAGGGCGGATTCCTGGGTGAGGGCGTCGTACCGGGCGAAGAGGGCGTCTGACGCTTCCGGCTTCGCGAGGACCGCCTGGAGGATGCCGGATCCGTCTCGCACCAAGAGGAACCGGACCTTGCCGCTGCTGCGCTTGTCAAAGAGCCACCCGCGCAGCTCTACCTCCTCCCCCACATACCGACCCACCTCACACACCCGGACCCACCGCGTCCCCATCGGCCACCTCCCTCACTGATCATGCGGGTTGCCGGGGAGCCCTTCGAGCCCTCATTCTAATCGTGGTGCGCCATGGGCACCGACCGGAAGGATCTGGGCATCCTGGTGGGCGGAGGTCCTGCACCCGGGATCAACGGGGTCATCAGCGCCGTGACCATCGAGGCCCGTAACCGCGGCCTGCGGGTATGGGGGATCTACGACGGGTGGCAGTGGCTCATGCGGGAGGATGCCGCGACCCTGCGGGAGCGGGGGCACGTGCGGGAGCTCGGGATCGCGGACGTCTCGCGGATCCACTTCGACGGCGGAAGCATCCTGCGGGCCTCCCGGGCCAACCCCACCCGGCGGGAGGAGGACCTGGACCGGGTGGTCCGTACCCTCCGGGAGTTGGGCATCGGGTACCTCGTCACCATCGGGGGGGACGACACCGCCTTCGCCGCGGCCCGGGTGTGCGAGCGGGCCCAGGGCTCCATCCGGTTCGCCCACGTTCCCAAGACCATCGACAACGACCTCCCGCTCCCCGGAGGGGCACCGACCTTCGGGTTCAACACCGCCAAGCAGGTGGGGTTCGAACTCGTGCGCAACCTCATGGAGGACTCCCGCACCACGAACCGGTGGTTCTTCGTGAGCGTCATGGGCCGCAGCACGGGACACCTCGCCCTGGGGATCGGGAAGGCGGCAGGAGCCACCGTGACCCTCATCCCGGAGGAGTTCCCCGAGCGAACCTCCCTGGAGCTCGTGGCGGACGTGCTGGAGGCCGCCATGCTGAAACGGCGGGCCATGGGCCGGGAGGACGGGGTGGCGATCGTGGCGGAGGGGATCCTGGAGCGGGTACCGGAGGAGGACCTGCGGGCCCAGGAGGGGGTCCGCCTCGTGCGGGACCCGTACGGGCACCTCCGGCTCGCGGAGCTGGACCTGGCGTACATCCTCAAGAGCATGGTGGAGCGGCGGTTCGCAGCCCGGGGGGAGACCCTCACCATCGTGCACAAGAGCATCGGGTACGAGCTGCGGTGTGCCCCGCCCATCGCCTCGGACTCCGAGTACGTGCGGGACCTGGGCTATGGGGCCGTCCAGTACCTCCTGGAGACGGACGGCTCCTCGGGAGCCATGGTGTGCATAGACGCGGGCAAGCTGCGGTACGTGAACTTCACCGAGCTCCTGGATCCCCACACGGGCCGCACCCGGGTGCGCCGCGTGGACCTCGCCTCCACCACCTACCGGGTAGCCCGGGAGTACATGATCCGGCTGGAGCCGGAGGATCTCGAGGACCCCCAGATGCTGCAGGCCTTGAGCGCGGCCGCCGGGATGGCCCCCGAGGCCTTCCGGGCCCGGTACGAGCCCGCGGCTCGGGTGGGCCGGCTTACCACAGGTACTTGAACTTCGCGGCGAACCGGCGCTCCAGGTCCTCCCGGTGCAGGTAGTAGACGGGGCACTGCCGAAGCATGCAGATGTGGAGGGCCTGGTTGCAGTAGGCCTCCGGCACCTCCCAGCACTTCCGGTTCACGAAGAAGGCGAAGCACACGCCGCGGCGCTCGTCGTAGCTCTGCAGCTCCTCCAGGTTCACCGCAGGCGCAGCGGCCGGTGGATCCCCGGGCCGAGGGGGAGGTGGGGGTTCCTCCGGCGTCGGGAACAGGCGCCCGCTACTCGTCCGCTCCGACGGGCTCGGGTTCTCCAGGTCGCGCAGCCTCTGGCTCGTGTCCTGGATGAGGGCCCGGATCCCACGTCGGAGCTCCTCGCGCGATCTGCTCACGTGCCACCACCTCTCTCGCTAGGCTCATGTACTCCTGCGCCCCCCGTGACTGGGGCAAGTGGAGGAAGATGGGGACACCCACCATCGAGGACTCGACGAGCTTGATGCTGAAGTGCACGGTCGTCTGGAATACCTTCTCCCCGAAGAACTCGTGGATGCCCCGCAGGATCTCCCGGCTGAGGTTGTTGCGGCCGTCGTACATGGTCGCCAGCACCCCAAGGATCTCCACCCGATGGCCGATCTCGTCCCGGACCATCTGGAGGGTCCGCAGGAGGTGGCGCATCCCCAGCAGGGCATAGTAATGGGTCTGGATCGGGATGATGACCTGGTCGGAGGCCACGATGGCGTTCAGGGTCAGCAGGCCCAAAGACGGAGGGGTGTCGATGAGGATGAAGTCGTACCGATCCCGCAGGGGCTCCAGCTTGCGCCGCAGCACGTGCTCGCGCCCCATCCGGGCTACCAGCTCCAGCTCCACGGCTGCGAGGTCGATGGAGGAGGGCGCCACGGTGAGGTTGGGAACCGTGGAGGACCGGAGGATCTCCTCAAGGCGCACGCCCGCCTCCGGCCCGAGCTCCGTGAGGACATGGTAGATGGTACGCAGGAGCTCCGCGGGCTCCAGCCCGAGGCTCACCGTGGCGTTGGCCTGAGGGTCCAGGTCCACGAGCAGCACCTGGAATCCAAGGGCAGCGAGACAGGCCCCCAGGTTCACCGCGGTGGTGGTCTTCCCGCACCCTCCCTTCTGGTTGACGAGGGCGATGACCCGCGCAGGGCGCGGACCCTGTGCGGCCTCCCATGGGTGCTCCTTCGACGGGCTCACGGAACGGTCTGGACCTCCTCACCTGGGCGAGTTCGACTCCCGAGCCGACTTCTCCTCCACCTGCACGAGCTCCCGGAGGAGGGCGATGGCCTCCTCCCGGGTCCGCACCCGCCCCTCCAGCTGCGCGTCACGTACGGCCTCCAGGAGCTTCCGGAAGACGGGACCGGGGCGTAGGCCCATCGCGATGAGGTCATGCCCGGTCACCAGCCTCGGCGGGTTTACCTCCTCGGGCCGGAGGAGGGCACGGGCGGTGTGGATCCACTCGTACGTGGAGAGGTCCCCGTGGCTGGCGAGGCAGTCCGCCCGGTACAGCTCCAGCAGGTCCTCGAAGTCCGGCCGCGCGAAGAAGCGCCGGCGTTTGGCCTCCCGCATTCGGGGAAGGTCCGCGCATCGCATGTGGTCCCGTACGAGGGTCACGATCCGCTCGGTCTCCTGAGCGCTCATCCGTAGCCGGCGGCAGACCTCCTGAGCAAGCTCCGCACCCACTCGGTCGTGTCCGGGGAACCGCACCCGACCGTTCCGGGTCAGGGTGGCGGGCTTCCCGACGTCGTGCAGCAGGGCGGCAAAGGCCAGCTCCACCGAGGGGTTCTGGAGGGCGTCGAGGGCCAGGACCGTGTGGGTGAACACGTCCCCTTCTGGATGGTACTCCGCCGGTTGCGGGACGCCCTTGAGGGCTGCCACCTCCGGGAGGATGTGCACGAGTAACCCCAAATCGTCCAGCAGCTGAATCCCGCGTCCCCGCCGGGGGCCGGTGAGGATGCGCACGAGCTCGTCGCGGATCCGCTCCCAACTCGTGCGGAGAATCGAGCCCGCGGCCTCCCGGATAGCTTGACGGGTCGCGGGCTCGATCTCGAAGTCCAGCTCGCAGGCGAGTCGAGCGGCCCGCAGCATCCGGAGGGGGTCCTCCGCGAACCGCTTCCGGGGGTCCCCGATGGCGCGGATGCGCCGGCGTTCGAGATCCTCCGTGCCGCCCACCCAGTCGTAGACGGTCCCCGTGAGGGGGTCGTACAGCAGCCCGTTGATCGTGAAGTCCCGCCGCAGGACATCCTCCCGGGCGGTACTGAACCGCACCTCGGAGGGATGCCGGCCGTCGAGGTACGGCCCCTCCACCCGGAAGGTGGCCACCTCGACCCACTGGTCCCCAACCCGGACCCGAACCACCCCAAAGGCCGCGCCGACGGGCACGGCCTCGGGAAAAATGCGCAGAACATCCTCTGGCCGGGCGGAGGTGGCCACGTCATAGTCCTTGGGGATCCGCCCCACCAGGAGGTCCCGGACGCAGCCACCAGCCCAGTAGGCCTCGTAACCGGCTTCCCTGAGGCGCTCTACGACCTCGCGCGCGGCCTGGGCGGGACTCAGCGCTCCTCCAGTTCCTCCAGGCGGTCCAGCAGCTCCTCCCGCTTCTCTTGGGCCGCCTCCTTGCCCCGCTCCACGGCCTGCTGCAACCGCTCGGCTCCCTGCCCGACCACTTCCCGGCCGCGGTGCAGGAGGGTCTCCGCGGCTTCTCGGACCCGCTGGGTTTGCTCCCGTACCCGAGCCGCCAGCTCGTCGGTCCGCTCCCGCAGCTCGCGCCGTACCTGCTCCCCACTCTGCGGCGCGAGCAGGAGCCCAAGTCCAAGCCCCACCAGGGCTCCGACCACGAACCCGCTCAAAAACTCCGTCCGCTCCGCCATCCTCCTCCCTCCCTTCCTTAGTGTCGGTGGGCCGACAGGCCCATGGCGCGTTCGAACCGCTCGGCCCCCAGGGTACGCACCGCGCGGATCACCCCACCCCCGAGCACCACCTCCCCCTGGTACAGACAGACCACCTGGCCCGCGTTCGTGGTCCGCTGCGGGACCCGGAACCGCACGCGCACCTCCTCCCCTCGACACGTCACCTCCGCGGGGACGAGGAGGCCGCCGTGCCGCAGGCGCGCCGTAGCGGTGAAGCGGCGGTCCGGTGGACCTCCCATCACCCACGAAACCTCCTCGAGCACGAGCTCCGTCGCCAGGAGCTCCTCCTCGTCTCCCACCACGAGGGCGTTGCGCTCGGCATCGATGGCCACCACGTACAGGGGACGGCCCACGGCGATCCCGAGCCCCCGGCGCTGGCCCACGGTGTACCGGCCGATCCCCTGGTGGGTCCCCAGCCGCCGGCCCTCGGTGTCGTAGATGGGGCCCGGCCGGAGGGCCTCCGGCGCAAATCGGGCCACGACCTCGGTATAGTGTCCCCGGGGCACGAAGCAGATCTCCTGGCTTTCGGGCTTGTCCGCCACGGGAAGCCCGAGGCGCCGCGCCACCTCCCGCACGTCCGCCTTGGTGAGCTCCCCGATGGGGAACAGCAGCCGCGCCAGCTCCCGCTGGGTGAGGGCGTAGAGGACGTAGGACTGGTCCTTCGCCTGATCCAGGGCGCGCAGCAGCAAAAACCGATCCTCCTCCCGGCGCACCCGGGCGTAGTGGCCGGTGGCCAGGGCGTCCATGCCGAGGGCCATGGCCTTCTCCAGCAGCAGGGAGAACTTGATGTGCCGGTTGCAGGCCACGCACGGGTTCGGGGTGCGGCCCTGGGCGTACGCCTCCGCGAAGGGGCGGATCACCGCGGCCTCAAACGGCTCCCGGAGGTTCAGGACGTAGTGGCGGATGCCCAACCGGCGGGCCACGGCCCGGGCGTCCTCCACCGCCCCGACCCCACAGCAGGCAGAGCCTCCCTCCTCCTCGGGAAGCCAGCTGGGCCAGAGGTTCATCGTGAGGCCCACCACCTCGTGCCCGGCCTCTAGGAGGAGGGCGGCGGCCACGGAGCTGTCGACCCCGCCACTCATGGCGACCGCTACGCGCGCCATACGCTCCCTCCGCACCCATCATACCAGCCCGGGCCGCGCGGGACAGAGTCTTGAACGGACCGGAGGTATTGCAATACATTCGCAATCGCAGCCACGCGGCAGAACCGATGCACATCCCGGACGGCTTCCTCTCAGGAAGCGTGGCCGCTTCCCTGTGGGCGTTGGCGGCCTCCGCCAACGCCTACGCCCTGCGCCGCCTCCCCCGGGAGCCGCAGGAGACGGAGGCCCCCGTGCTGGGCGTCGTGGCGGCAGGGATCTTCGCGGCCCAGATGCTGAACTTCCCCATCGCAGGCGGCACGAGCGGACACCTCCTCGGCAGCGCCCTGGCCGCCCTGCTCTTCGGCCCGTACCCGGCCATGGTGCTCATGAGCTGTGTAGTGGCCGTCCAGGCCCTAGTGTTCCAGGATGGGGGATCGTGAGCCTAGGCGCCAACGTGGTGAACATGACCGTCGTAGGGGCTGGATGAGCATCCTCACCAGCGCTCTCGCGGTCGGGTTCGAGCTCGCCCTCTCGGGCACCGCTCCGGCTGGCCTCGTCCTCCCCGCCATGGGGCTTGTGCACCTCGTCGTGGGTGTCATCGAAGGAACCCTCACCGCGAGCGCGATGCGGCTGGTGGCCTCCGTGCGCGTCGTGCCGGGGGCCGCCCCGCGAGAGCCGGTCCACCGCCCGTTGTGGGCGCTGGGCCTAGGGCTCGTCCTGGGCCTTCCCCTGCTCGCTCCCTGGGCCAGCGCGGATCCGGACGGACTGGAACGGGTGGCGAGAACCCTCGGGTTCCACACCGCTGCCCGGCCCCCTCTCTACACCCTCCTTCCGGATTACACGATCCCCTTCCTCCCGAACCAACTCCTCTCCACGGTGGCGGCGGGGGGTGTGGGAGTCCTCGTGGTGTTCAGCGTGGTGCGGGGCATCGCGAAGCTCCGCCGCCGGACCTCTGCATAGGATGCAGGTTCACGATCCTTACCTTCCCCGTCCCACGCCCCTCCACCGCCTCCACCCCACCCCAAAACTCCTCCTGACCCTCGGCTTTGCGGGAGTCGTCGGGACCCTGCCGCCTGACGGGTGGGCGAGTTACGGGGTGCTTGCCGTCGTCCTCCTCGTCCTGGTGGGGGTCGCGAGGGTCCCTCTTGATCGGATCCTCCGGCGCTCCGCCCTCGCGCTCCCTTTCCTCCTGGTGAGCCTCCCGGGGCTTGTGCTGAGGCCGGGTGTGCCGCTTTGGGAGATCCCGTGGGGAAACACCGGGTGGACGGTGACGGAGACCGGGCTTGCGTGGGTGACGTCCACGGTGCTCAAGGCCTGGCTCTCCGTTCAGGCGGCAGGGCTCCTGGTCACCACGACCTCGTTTCCGGACCTGCTCATGGGCCTTCGGTTTCTGTGGGTTCCCCGTTTCATGGTGGCCACCCTCGGGCTCCTTTGGCGGTACCTCTTCCTGATGGCGGAGGAGGCCGCAGCCATGCGGCGGGCACGGCAGGCCCGCACCCCTCCTTCGGCCTTCTCCCTCCGCCGCTTGTCCGTGGATGCCCGCCTCACCGGACAGATGGCGGGCACGCTCCTTGTGCGTAGCCTCGAGCGCGCCCAGCGGGTCCACTGGGCCATGGTGAGCCGGGGCTACGACGGCGAGATCAAAGCCCTCCGACCGTGCCCCCTGCGAACCCTGGAGTACGGGGTGCTGGTGGCGGGCCTGCTGTTCCTGTGGGGTGTCGCGAGCCTGGGCCGGGGGGTATCCTCATGGTAATCGGAAAGGGGCTGGCGCTGGTGGAGGCGGAGGAGATCACGTTTGTTTACCCGGACGGGCGGAAGGCCCTCGACCGGGTCTCCCTCGCCCTGCAGGCCGGAGAGCGGGTTGCCCTGGTGGGGCCGAACGGGGCGGGCAAGTCCACCCTGCTGATGGTTCTCGGCGGTCTTTTGCCGCCCACGGAAGGCCTGCTGCGGTGGAAGGGGGAGGCCGTCCCGGACGGCCTCCGTACCCTCCGAGGACGCGTGGGCCTGCTCTTTCAGGACCCAGACGACCAGCTCTTCACCCCGACGGTGTTCGAGGAGGTGGCCTTCGGCCTCCTCTACCAGGGACTCCCGGAACCGGAGATCGCAGAACGGGTCCGCCTCGCCTTGGAAACCGTAGGGATGGCGGAGGCCGCCGGGCGTGCACCGCACCACCTGAGCGTAGGGGAGAAAAAGCGGGTGGCCATCGCCACCCTGCTCGCCCTCCAGCCTGAGTTGTGGCTCCTAGACGAGCCCACGTCCGGCCTTGACCCGCGCGGCCAGCGGGAGCTCGCACGGCTCCTCCAGACCCTCCCAGGAACCCTGCTTGTGGCGACCCACGACCTGAGGCTTGCGGCAGCCCTGTGCGAACGGGTGGTGGTGCTCAACCGGGGGCGGGTGGTGGCAGAAGGCCCCACACACCGCCTCCTGGCGGACCGGGGTCTGCTGGAAGAACACGGGTTGGTGGGGCTGGAGGGCACATGACCCGACCCGCAGACCTCACCGACCTCCTGCGTCGGCGTGGCCTCCGCGTGACCCCGCAGCGCCGGATGATCCTCGAGGCCATGCGAACCCTGGGCGGGCACCTCACCGTGGAGGAGATCCACCGGGCCGTGCAGGCCCGGATCCCCGGCGTGGACCTCTCCACCGTGTACCGAACCCTGCGGCTGTTTGCGGAGCTCGGCCTGCTGGACCAGCACGCGCTGCGGGAAGGGGACCGCGTGTACGAGCTCCGTCTCCGCCCTGACCACGCCCACTTCGTGTGCGAGCGGTGCGGCAAGGTGGAGCACCTCGACCCGGACCTGCTGGAGCCCCTGCGCACCCGGCTCCGGCACCGCATCCCTGGAGCGGTGCGGCGGTTAACCCTCACGGTCACCGGACTGTGCCCCCAATGCCGGGCGGAGTCCTCCAAGCGGTGCTGATCCGGATGGACGTTCCGATATCCTGAACACCCATCTTGCGCGTACGGGCGCGCTGGGAGAGGGTAAATACAGGAGCGATGGAGCGCCTAGAGACCCAGGTGCTGATCGTGGGCGCCGGCCCGGTGGGGCTCACCCTGGCCTTAGACCTCGGGAAGCGCGGGGTCCGGTGCGTGTTGGTGGAGCGCAAGGAGGCTCCGGAGTTCCTCCCCAAGATGGAGCGGTGCAACGCCCGCACCATGGAGATCTACCGCCGGCTGGGGGTTGCGGAGAAGATCCGGCAGGCGGGCTTTCCGCGCCACTATCCCATGGACGTCTTCATCGTCACCTCGCTCGTGGACCCTCCCATCCTGCGCCTCCCGTACCCCTCCGTGGCGGAGTTCGAGGCCCAGATCCGATCCCGAAACGACGGGACCATGCCCCTGGAGCCCTACCAGCTCATCTCCCAGTACACCCTGGAGCCGCTGCTGAAGGCCGAGGTGGAAGCCCTCCCTTCCGTAGCCGTGCGCTACGGGCACGAGCTCGTCTCCTTCCAGCAGGACACCCGGGGGGTTACGGCGCAGGTCCTGCGTACCCGTGATCGGGCGGTGGTGGAGATCCGGGCCCAGTATCTCGTGGGCTGTGACGGCGGGAACAGCACGGTGCGGGAGATCCTGGAGATCCCCCTCCACGGGGAGGCCAACATCCGGGAGCTGTGCCAGGCCCTGTTCCGGAGCCCCACCCTCTTTGAGCGGATCCCCATCGGGAAGGGCCGGCACTACCACGTGGCGGATCCCTACCAGACCATGCTGATCGTCCAGGACGACGCCCGGCACTTCACCCTCCACTCCGTGGTGGAGGACGACGCCGAGATGCCCCGGGTGTTCGAGCGGGTGGTCCGTATGCCCGTGGAGTACGAGCTCCTCTACGTGGGGCGGTGGCGGCAGCAGCTGCTGCTGGCGGAGCGGTACCGGGTGGGCCGGGTGTTCCTCGCGGGCGACGCCGTGCACCTGGTGATCCCCACGGGCGGGCTCGGGATGAACACGGGCGTGGGAGATGCCACGGATCTCGCGTGGAAGCTGGCCGCGGTCCTCCAGGGATGGGGCGGGGCGAAGCTCCTCGATGCCTACGAGGCGGAACGGCGGCCCGTGGGCGAGCGGGCGGTGGCAGCCTCCCGCTGGGCGGCCCAGGGCCGGCAGGCGTGGCGGGCGGCCTACAAGCCCTGGATCGCGGACCCCACCCCCGAAGGCCAGCAGGCTCGGGAGGAGATGGCCCGGATCGCTAACCTGGAGCAGCGCAAGACCAACGAGATGCTGGGCGCGGAGCTTGGGTACCGGTACATCGGCTCCCCGATCGTGTGGCCGGAGCGGGGGGACCCCCCGGAGGACAGCTTCATGGAGTACCGGCCCACCACCTGGCCCGGCGCCCGGCTGCCGCACTTGTGGCTCAGCGACGGGACGGCCCTGCACGACCACCTAAGCCCCCACACCTTTACCCTCCTGCGCCTGGGCGGTACCCGCACGGATACTACCCCCCTCGAGCGCGCCTTCCGGTACTTCCGGGCTCCGCTTGCGGTCCTCGACGTACCGGACGAGCACGTGCGGGACATCTACGGCTACGACCTCCTCCTCGTCCGACCAGACCTGCACGTGGCCTGGCGAGGAAACCGCCTCCCGCAGGACCCCTTCGGGGAAGGGGTGTACCGGCTGGCCGCCCGCGTCACCGGCCACGAGGACGGATTGCGGTAACGCCTGCGAAGTAAGGAGGACGGACATGGACGAACGCTGGGAGCTGGAAGGGAAAGACCTCCGTGCCCGAATCGCCACCGCCTGCCGCGTGCTGGCCATGGAGGGGCACGTGGACATCACCCAGGGGCACGTCTCCGCCCGGCATCCGGGTACGGACTACTACTGGATCAAGGCCAGCGGTCTCGGCTTGGACGAGGTGACCCCGGACGACGTGGTCTTGGTCGACCTGGACGGGAAGAAGGTGTGGGGGCAGGGCCGGCCCCATAACGAGCTCCCCATCCACGCGGAGATCTACCGGGCCCGGCCAGACGTGATGGCGGTGGTGCATACCCATCCGCCGTACGCCACGGCCTTCGCCGCCTCTGATGTCCCGCTTCGGCCGGTGAGCCACGAAGGTGCGCTGTTCTGGCCAGACCTCCCCCGGTTCACCTTCACCACGGACCTGGTGCTGACCCGACAGCAGGGCGAGGCGCTGGCGAAGACCCTGGGAACTGCCCGCGCCGTCCTCATGCGGAACCACGGCATCGTCACCGTAGGGAGCAGCGTGGAGGAGGCAGCCCTGCTGGCGATCCAGCTGGAGCGGGCCGCCAAGCTCCAGATCCTCGCCGCCTGCCTCGGTCCCTACGCCTGGACGCCGGATTCGGAGCTCCCGCAGAAGGCGGCCCACCTCTTCTCGCCCGCGCAGGTGGAGCGGAACTGGGGCTACTACGTGCGGAAGCTGCGGCGCTGGGAGCGCGTCTGGGGGAGCCCTGAGGACCGATGAGGCCCCTCGAAGCGCCCACGGCATTCCCGCCAAGGAGGGAGGCGATGGCGGACCGCCCGATGGAGTACGGGTCGGATCTCATCGTGGAGCTGATGCGGCGGTGTGGGATCGAGTACGCGGCCCTGAACCCCGGGGCCACCTTCCGGGGCATCCACGATTCCATCGTGAACTACGCGGGCAACCGCAACCCCGAGCTGATCCTGTGCACCCATGAGGAGATCGCCGTCGCTGTGGCCCACGGCTATGCGAAGGCCAAGCACAGGCCCATGGTGGCTCTGGTGCACGACGTGGTGGGGCTGCAGCACGCCGCCATGGCCATCTTCAACGCCTGGTGCGATCGGGAGCCGGTGCTCGTCATCGGCGGCACGGGGCCCATGGACGCCTCCCGGCGGCGGCCCTGGATCGACTGGGTGCACACCGCGCACCTCCAGGCGAACGTGGTGCGGGATTACGTCAAGTGGGACGACCAGCCCACTAGCCTCCAGGCCATTCCCGCCTCCTTTTTCCGCGCCTACCGGCTCGCCACCGAAGAGCCCCAAGGGCCGGTCTACCTCTGCTACGACGTGGCCCTGCAGGAGGCCCGGATCGAAGAGCCTGTGGAGATCCCGGACCCCAAGGGGTACCTCAACGTCACCCGCCTCGCTCCGGACGAGGAGGCCCTGGACCAGGTGGCGCGGTGGCTGGTGGAGAGCGAATTCCCCGTGCTGTTGGCAGACCGCGTCGGCCGAGACCCCCGGGCCATCCCGCACCTGGTGGAGCTGGCGGAGGCGGTGGCGGCCGCGGTGGTCGACACGGGCCGCCGGCACAACTTCCCCGCGACCCACCCTCTCGACGTGAGCGAGGCCCGGGAGGAGGTCCTGCACAGGGCAGACCTGGTGGTGGCCCTGGAGGTGTACGACCTGTATGGGGCCCTGCACGCGCCCCCGGACAAGGCCACCCGCACGACCCGGCCTCTGGTGCGGCCCGAGACGCGGATCGTCCACATCACCCTGGGGGATCTGCACGCCCGGGCCTGGGTGCACGATGTGAACGCGCCGCAGCCCACGACCCTCACGATCCTGGCGGACACCGCGGTGGCCCTGCCGCGGCTGGTGGAGCGGGTACGCCGGTACCTCGGCCGCGCTTCCCAAGGAGCCCGAGAACGGAGATACAGGTACCTCGCAGACCTCCACGCCGCCTGCCGCCAGCGGGCCCAGAGGGTCCTTGAGGCCCGGTGGTCGGAGCGCCCCGTCTCCCTGCCCCGGCTGGCCCACGAGGTGTGGGAGGTGATTCGGGCCTACCCGTGGCAGCTGGCGAACGGTCACCTGCGGGGATGGCCCCGGCGGCTGTGGGCCTTTACGGAACCCGACTGTTTCCTGGGGTACAACGAGGGGGCGGGGTTGGGCTACGGCATGGGGGTTTCCATCGGGGCGTGCCTGGCGAACCGGGGGACGGACCGGCTGGTAGTGAACCTACAGTCCGAGGGGGACTTCCTGTACACCCCCGGGGCCCTGTACACCGCCAGCGCGTACCGGCTGCCGCTCCTCATCGTGCTGGTCAACAACCGGTCGTACTACAACGACGAGGAGCACCAGGAGGAGATCGCCCGGCAGCGGGGCCGGCCCGTGGAGAACAAGGGGATCGGCATCCGGCTGGAGGACCCGGACGTGGACTACCGGAAGCTGGCAGAGTCCTTCGGGATCTATGCGGAGGGGCGGGTGGAGGACCCGGAGGACCTGCGGGCATGCCTGGCGAGGGCCGTCCGGGTGTGTGTGGAGGAGAGGCGGCCTGCCCTCGTGGAGGTGTTGTGTGCCCCGCGGTAGGGAGAACAAAATATCGGGGAGAGGTGACCGGAGATGGCCACCATC
>FWWM01012553.1_pt1 | contig 14055 bp, 14 predicted proteins | sample 2228351 | NCBI WGS metagenome assembly FWWM01 (sample SAMEA103939774, study PRJEB20133) | metagenome | reverse complement strand
TTAGTCGCATATCACAACAAAGGTGGAGAAAGAATAAGAAATTTTATGAAAGAGATTTTTGGAAACACTGAAGATATTTGGAAAGAGGGAGGCATAAGGATTTACTTATCCAGAAAAGAATGAGAATAGAGCTTAAAAACATTACAGTGGATTATGAAACAGGGTTAAAGAATGAAAAATCTGCACTTTCGAATATTAATTTAACAATCAACTCAGTAAAAACCTACCTTTTAATAGGTGATACCGGTTCTGGAAAGACAACTTTAATATACTTGTTGAACTTACTAATAAAACCTACATCAGGAGAAATTCATATTGATGGCAAGACTCCATTCAAAAACCAAAGAGAATTCAGAAAGAAAATGGGAGTTTCTTTCCAGCTCCCTGAAAAACAATTTTTTAACGAAACAGTTTTGGAAGAGATAATGTACGCTCCAAAAAATTTTATGATAGAATTTTCTCAAGAAAATATAAAAAAAATACTTAACATGGTAAGTTTGAGAGAAGATATTCTTCAACGTTCTCCTTTGAAACTCTCTGGTGGTGAACAACGAAAAGTTGCAATAGCTTCTGTGTTATCTCATAATCCTGAATTTTTGATCTTTGATGAACCTTCAGCTGGCTTGGATCTGAAAGGAATAATATCAATAAGGGAAATTTTGAAAAAAATCAAATCAGACGGTAAAGGGTTTTTGGTTTCAACGCACGATTGGGATTTCTTTAAAGATCTTTGCGAATACACAATAAAAATTTCTAATGGGAAATTAGAATACTTTGGAAAGACTATTGATTATTTTGGTGGTGATATTAGAGATGGTATTTAAGTATACAGGTTACGATCCATCTGGTAAAAAGATACAAGGAACGATACAATCTGATTCTGTTAAATCAGCTTTGGAACAGCTTAGGAAGAATGGAGTCTTGGTAACTGAGATTAAAGAAAAAGGTTCCGGTGCTTTGAATGTAAGTACTCAAAGCAAAGGAAGATCTTTTTTCAGATTAAGTTTAAAAGAACTTGTACTCTTCAGTAGGCAACTTGAGACTATGATTTCTTCAGGGGTTCGTCTTGTTGACGCGTTGGATACTCTTAGTCAACAGGAAGTTTTTAGCAAAAGGTTTAGAAGAATACTTATGAACGTTAGTCAAACAGTAAAAAGTGGTAAATCATTTTCCGAAGCACTTGAGCAAGAAGGAGTCTTCGAATCAGTCTTTATAAATATGGTTAAAGCAGGTGAAGAAGGCGGTGTCCTTGATACTACTCTCAAAAAACTTGCAAACTATTATGAAAGTACCAATAGGTTAACAGAACAAATAAAGTCATCAATGACTTATCCGGTATTTATCTTGGGATTTGCAGTTGCAGTTGTTTTTATAATATCTGTTTTTATTCTTCCAAGACTTATTAATGTGTTTGGAACTACTCCAAAAGGCGGTTTGTTCGGATTTCTGATGACTTTAAATTTCATTTTCACTCAAAGGTTATATATCGCACTACCTGTCATTCTAGCTATTGCTGTTGGTTTTTATTTCTTCTCAAAAACTTCGTATTTTGTAGTTGTCAAAGACTTTTTGGGAAACCTGCTACCACCTGTTAGGAAATTACGTGAAAAGATGTCAGTTGAAAGATTTACAAGAACTTTAGGTGTTCTTGTTAGTAGTGGAGTTCCTATGGTAACTGCACTAACGATGGCCTCCAAAGCTTCAAATAACTTGAGATTTGAAAAAGTTATATCAACCGTTGTCGAAGATGTAAAAGGTGGTAGTAATTTAAAAAACGCTTTAAAGAAGGCGGAGATTTTCCCACAAATCGTTTATGAAATGGTTGGTACAGGTGAAGATACTGGTAAGTTAGATGTTGTTATGGAAAAAGTAGCAGACTTTTTCGAAGACGAGGTAGTTCAAGGTACAAAGAAATTAGTTAGTCTTATGGAGCCTATGATGATAGCTTTTGTTGGTCTTTTTATTGCGTTTATAGCTTATTCTATGTATACAGTCATCTTCTCAGCACAAGGTTCGTTTATGAGGTGATGAATTTGAGTCTTCAAGTTCTAATTTCAATGATGATCTTAGTGCTTATCTTTGGTACAGTTCTTGGTAATATATGTAAATTTTTGGATATTGAATGTAATGAGTTCTTCGTTAAAACCGCTGTTTATTCAGGACTTTGGAAGCTACTTCCAAATACGAAAATAATATACAACGAAATAAACAGTGTTATTACAGATTTTGCAAAAGGAACCGAGACTTTTACAAAACAGCCTATTAATGAGTTGGAAGAGGTTGTCGTCATTTCATATAGATACGTTAAGGGACAGACACTTAAAAATGGAATAAAAATAGAACCTGTCGTTTTCAAAATACAATAAAAAGGGGGGGGAGTTAATTGTTTATAAGTAATTCTATTAGCGTCTTTAAAAAGTCAACTGAGAATGTTTCAGCTAAGGCTACTTATAAGGGTGGAAATTTGAAAATAAAAGAGATATTCTATAATCAGTTTCATCAACCCGATATAGAAGATATTGTCGTCGTGGAGGTTCCGCTCGAAATACTTAGAACTACAATAATGGAAGTCCCACCTGTTAAAAAAGAAAAAGAAATAGGTAATTTGGTCTTTCTTGAACTATCAAGAAGTTTGGAGACTAACTCAAAGATTGTTTTCTCTTATCTAAAAACTATCTTAAATAAACTTTACGTTTTTTATATGTTTGAAGAAGAACTAAATAGATATCTGTCAGATTATCCTGTTGAGCCTGACATTGTATATCCTCAATTTTTTTCAGAATTGATCATTCTGAGAAAATTTCAAGGAACTTGGGCTTACGTAATATTGAATAGTGAATCTTCGAACGTGTCTATCTTTGAAAATGGTAATTTACTTAACACAAGGGTGTCAGAACTCGCTTTAAAAGATATTTTCGATATGGTAAAAGAAGAGACTGGTTTTAATTTGAAAGATATTGAAAGTTCTAACAATATTGAACTTACTGAACAAGCAGAAAAGATAATCGAAACTGTTTTGCCAGATCTTATATCTGAACTCCAACGTGAGATTTATGTTGCACTGAATACTACAAATCTGAAAAAGATTACCATAAATGATTTAGACGGTGTAATTGTAATATGTAAATCAAGAATTATTTTAGAGCTTTTGAAAAAGTATTCCAAAGAAGAAGGTGCGTTCAACTCTAAACTTGCTGAACCTATTTTTCTATTTAAAAATGTCTTAGATTTTGATGATATTGGACTACTTGGACTTGTTTACAGGGGAGGGGTGGAGTTTGGAAAAATTAAATCTGTACGCTGGTAGAAAGGTTAAAAAGATAAAATTCAAAACATTTATTCTACTGATTTTTATATCTTTAGTACCAGCACTCTCCATTTATTTTGGTTCAAGTACCTGGAGAATGTTGAGCATACAAAAAATAATATCGAAATATCCAAAAGTTTTCAGTCAAGTCACATCAACTAATACAAATGGCATACTTAGTGAGCTTGGAAATCTAAGTAACTTACTAAAGCAGAAAAATCTTTATTTGGAACAAAAATCGTACACTTTGGAAAACTCGATTTCTTCTGTTTTCAAATCGACCGAGTATTTGAAAATTTTGGGAAAGAATTTTTCAAATTCGGATAATAAGTTTTTTATATCCCAAGTAAATTCTAACAAGGATTCTTTTTCTGTTGAGTTTTATGAATTTGGATCAACGTTAAGTTTCTCAACATCAACAGTTTTTGAAGAACTTTCAAAATATTATAAAGAAGTACAGATAGAAGTTGTTGAAGAAAAACAAATCCTGAATGAATTATACTATTTTAAGTGGAACTTGGGGGGACAGATGTGAGAACTATTCCACGAAATTTTGCTATTATGTTTTCAGTAATCATTTTAATTATCTCTTCCGCTGGAGCTATTTATTATACTTTGAGTTCTGCAGCAAAGATTGTTAATCAACTAACAAATTTATCTCAAGAATTTGAATCTTCTATGCTAAAGTTTGATAATCTTCAAAACCGAATTAAATATCTCGAAAGTATGTTACAAGAAAATGCTGGAGATATCTCGAGTTTGACATTAAATTCTACTCTTAAATATGAAGAAATAGTCCAGTATTTAGATATTCTTCTATCAAACAAGTTGTATAACGTAACTCAGTTAAGTATAATTCCTAAATATCAAATTCCAATCTTCTTCGAATCAACTGAACTAACTTACGATTTTACATTGGTAATATCTCCAATAGAATATATTTCATCACAAAATTCGGATAACGCACCAAATTCTGGGGGAATGTGATATGTCAAAACGAACAATAATTCTAATAGTAATATTAGTAGTAGTCTGGGGATTTGCCATAATTTACCTGATTAATTATCTAAAACCTAAACCAGTAACTCTTTCACAACCACAAAATCTTCAACAATCAACAAGTCAAACAACTGGGCAACCTGGCGTTCAGCAGAGTTCAGTAAATTTGGACGAAATTAAGAAAAGATTTGAAGAAAACGAACAGTTTGAGAAAGATCTGAAGACTAAATTCAAAGAATCTCTTGAACCTTACGTTCTAATATTAAATGATGAACTATTACTCACCAACAGTCTAATAGATGATACAACGGATCAATTTTACTATATGGGTAATATGAACCAAAGCGGTAAATTTAAAATTTTCATCTCTAATAATGGTAAAGAAGAGAGTTTTGTAGATAGCGAACTTTACAATGATAGATTTAAATTGATATCAGTAAAACCAACATATATAATTTTGTTCGATTTAGTTGAAGGAAACATAAAAAAATTATCGTATAGAATTCAGTGAGGGGGGATAAACTTGAAAAAAACTATATCATTACTCGTTTTACTTACAGTTTCACTATTAGTTTTTTCTCAAGTGAGCGTTTCGTACTCATCAGGTTCATCTTATATTACCGCTATTTTTTCTTTTGAAAAAGCTCCAAAGATAGAACTTTATAGTAACAACCAAAGTAGAACAGTTCATTATTTTTCGGTTAATTACCCTACAATAGGTTTTGTATATGTTCCAGCCAATATTGGAAGCTTAGAAGGTTCTCAAATTGCACCGAATTTTGATAAGTCAAGTATTTTCCTTTACACGATTACACCTGTAAGACCTGAATACTATGTTTCAGGGAAGAATCTTTATGTGAGATTTCCAATAAGTATGAGTTCTAAAAGATTGTCAGGGGACTTTTTCGAAATTTCAATAGAAACTTTTATGAAAGAAATTTCAGAATACTTTGGTTTAAAAATAGTTCTCTACGACGGTGCAAAAGGTAAAAAAATAAACACAAAGTTTTCAAACGCAACGATAGAAAGTATTATAAGAAACGTACTAAATTTGACAGGACTTTCATACGCCTATGGAGCAGATGGTGCTCTATATTTCGGTACAGCTGAAGAGATTCAAAGACAGTTTGCGATATTTTGGCAAATTGCTGATGGAAAAGTCTCTGTCGAAGCACTTAAAAATGTTTTGGGTGCTGGAACGTTTGCGTATTACACTGCCGATAAATCTAAATTGTTCGTTTACGGTGGGGTCAGAGAATATAGACTCATCGCAGAAGCTCTTATACCTTCTGAAAAAGTTAGTTGGTATTATATTTCATACTTTGTAGATGATAAAAGTATAGAAGATTTTGTTAAAAAGCTTTCCGAGATTTACGATTTTCAATACGTAATCTTTCCAAATACAAAACAGGTAGCAGTTTATGGAACTCCTCAGATAAATACAACGCTCCAGCAACTTATCAAAAATTACAAACCCGTTAGCAAATCTGACGGTATTAAAGAGTTTATTCCACTTAAAACTGATTATCCTGAAAGGGTTAAGAATGCAATTTTGACCCTCTATCCATCTGCAACCGTTAATGTGGTTGGAAGTTTTCTTTACATAGAAAAAGACTTTTTTGATATAGCAACAACACTAAATACAGATCCGGTTATTGGAAAACCCTGGTATGTCATATTGAAAGATGTTGACCAAGAATCAGTTATATCTGCTTTAGAATATTACAGAATTAAACCTGAAGATTATTCCGTAAAGAGTTCTGATGGTAAGATTTTCTTAACACTTTTCACAACTGAGAATGTTTACAAAAGAATTGTTCAATTGATAGATATTCTAAGTGAAAAAACTAAGATTGTTTGGGCAGATAAGGAATTCTTAAAGAAGTATGACATTACTATCTTGCAAGAGTTCTCGGATGGTTCAAAACTCGTTGCAGGAAAATCAAAAGTTTTGGATAATTTAGAGGTCGACTTATCTAAGAATTTTACTAATTTAGTGATAATGAAAAGTCCATATGATCCACCAGTTGAAATATTTTACTCTTTAATTGGTTTGCCTGTTTATGAAGGCGAGAAACAAAGTTCATTTGAAAAAGGTGGGTATTTTGTATTACGTGTTCCAAAGGGACAAGAGAATATTATCAAATCAAAGGTTGAGGAGATTAGAAAAAATTACGGTAAAACACTTCTTGTAATCGACACTCTTTACACAGAATCACTCGTGAATTTTGTGAAAGGAATTTTCGGAGAAAGTGTAGTTATAAATGTAGATAGTGGAAGAACGATTTTATTCGGCGAAAGTGCGAATTCAGCCTTTAATACTCTTGAGACACTCTCAAAAAAAGAATCAAGAGAAATAGTTGACTTTGAAATAGAATTTGATGGATTAGAAAAATATCTGAATGATGTCTACAACGTTGATTCGATATTTTATAAAACGCTTGGGAAATTACTTTTAACGGGTAAAAAAGAAGATATTGAAAAAGCAAAGAATTTCTTAGAAAATCTCAAGAGTTCTGATATCTCATTAAATGAAGATGGTACAGTAAATATCAATGTAAAAGAAAAAATCGTGAACGAAGTCCTTTTAAAAGTTGCTAATCTTAAGAAACTGAATTTAGTAATAACGGAAAAAGTTGAAACTCCAGTTACTTTAAGAATTTTGAATGTTGAACTTGAAGAACTTCTAAACTTACTTAAAAAATTTGGTATAAACTGGATAAAAGACGGAGATAAGTATGTATTTTACAAATATGAACAGAAAGAAATATCCGAATTTCAGTTAGCAAAGTATAGTCTTTCCAACGAATTAAAAGAAACTCTAAGTCAGATATACAACGTAAAAATATACAATCTTGACAATGAAAAAATTTTGTTAGTTGGAAAATCTGAAAATATATCACAAACGTTAGAATTTTTAAAGCAACTCGAACAAGAAATAAAACTAACTGATACAGGATTCATTGTTAACGTCTTTAAGAAGCAAGCTGATACAGTTATCACAACTCTTGCAAAAGTTTTAGGAAAGCAAGTTGTTTTAGCAGAAAAAATAGAAACAGAAATAGTCTTAAATTCATCTTTCAGGACATTTGAAGAATTTTTATCTGTATTGAAATTCTATGATATTGACTTTACTTTTGAGAATAGTATATATGTTGTTAGAAAAGCATCTGAAAAACCTAAGGAAAGCAAAGAGTCCTCGATAGTTGTAACTGTAAATAACAACCAAGTATCTCTTTCTTGTGAAAATCAAACAGTAGATGTTGTCTTAACGGAAATATTCAAAAAATTAGAGATACCATTTTATATAGAAAAAATTGACATACCAATAAACAAACTGAAAGTTGAGAATTTTACAATTGATCAGATTAAAGAATTGTTCTCAAACTGGGTTGATTTCAAACAGATAGGTAGTATAACATTTATCACAAAGAAATCAGCTACCTCAGAAATATCATCAGCCGAAACAACTTTTCTAAAGGAATTGGTTACTATAACAAATGAATTAATTTCAATAAACGCTGATAATGTAGAAATATCAAAAATAATAAGAACTGTCTTCGAAAAACTAAAATATCCTTTGGTGTTAACGACAGATTTTCCAAATAAAGCTAATATATTCGTAGAAAACATTGACTTTGATTCGTTCAAAACTCTTATGTTAAGCTATAATGTAAACATATACGAAAAAAACAAAGTTTACTACGCTGAACCATTACCTGAAACAACAAAGACAACCTTCTCATACACGTTTAATGCTCCAAAAGAAACTGAGAAAGTCAAAGCTCTGATTGAACATTACGGTGGAAAAGCTTTTATCAATTCTGACACAGGTGTAGTAATAGCAACAGGAATTGATCCAAAAGTTGTCCCGGAAATTCAAAAATTTATAGATGACATTTCAAAGATAAAGCTTGTTTTAATAAAAGCAGAAGTTATCGAGACTACTGGAAATATTTCAGTTGAAAGTCTTGTAAATAAACTGAATATAAAACTTAGTGGACTTACCTTAGGAAATGTTGATAATGGTGCAAAACTAATATTTGGAATCTCTGATCTAAACGACCTGAACAAATTCATAAATGATTTAAAGATGGCGGGGAATGTAAACTTCCAAGATTTTTCACTTTCAGATTTGTTCCTTTCTGGCGATGCAGATGGAAAACTGTTAGCATCTCCGAATATTGTTACAAAATCCGGTGAAAGTGCAAAAATTCATATAGGAGAAGTTATAACCATTTTAATTCAAAATGCACAAGGTCAGTTAAATGAAAAAACCCTTGAACCAGGAATTGTGCTTAATATTACTCCGAACATTAATGCTGATAACAGTGTAGATCTAAAACTCGAAATTGAAATTAGCAGTGCAAAAGTTCTTGCAAACAACCAAATTATAATTGATTCAAGAAATGTTTCAACAACTCTGTCGATGAGAGATAAACAAACTTTAATAATAGGTGGTCTTACAAAAGAAGAGTCATATCAATCATATTCAAAAGTACCAATATTGGGTGAACTACCAGTGATAGGTAATCTTTTCAGAAAGAGTAACACGGAGACAAAAAAGAGAAACATAACAATCATTTTAACAACCGAGATAATTGAAAAATAAGGAGGTAACAAAATGAAAAAGAATCTTATTTCAATATTATTGTTATTGGTTTTAACAGTGTTTGGAAGTTCTCTTTACACAAATCCAACAAATTTAAAATTTGACGGGACAATATTGTATGCTAACACAAAGAGTTATTCTTTCACTGGTTATTTCTTCGAGATAGGATACGGCGAGGTGGATAAACAACTTTTGGGAATACTCTCATACAAATATTCTTTGGATAATCAACATTACATACTTTACAAAATCGCGGATCTTAAAAACACATACGGATTGGAACTTGAAGTTTTGGTTTCACCTACTGATAAATTTAGACTTTCTGTTAGTGCGGGATTAAGAAGTAATATAGATAAAAGTTCAGCTTTTAGCTTTTACATTAGAGATCTTACACTTTTTGCGATGTCTTTAGATAACTTTAAAATACCAGACGGAACAATCGAATACGAAAAATTTTTCAACGAAAATTTTGGAATCTCTCTTTTTGTAAGTTATCTGAAAAATTCACTCTTTGAATTTGGCGGAAAACTACTTTTTGGAGAATTTGGTATTATTAAATATCCATATATTGGAGTTGCAAACTTTTACAATCCAACAACCACGAAATCAGTTTTTGGATTTGTTCTTGGTACTGAGATTTCATTCGATACTATCACTCTAAATGGAAATGTTTTTTGGAATACGGAAAAAGACCCCACAAGTGCTGTTCAAGAACTAAAAAATGATTACGTTATAACTTTAACTGGTAACATTAAATTCTAAAAAAGTGAAGAAAATGGAGAGAAGACCTGTAGTTGCTGGAAAGTTTTATCCAAGTTCAATACAGTCTTTGACCAAACAATGTGAAGAATTTATAGGACCGGTTGGGAAATTACAAGACCTTGTATCCCCAATCGGTCTTGTTTTACCACACGCAGGTTACGTATACAGTGGAAAAACTGCTGGAAAAGGTATTGCAGAAGCTCTCAAGTATGGAAAACCTGAAAGAATAGTTCTAATCGGCCCCAACCATACTGGATACGGAGAATATATAGACGTCTGGAACTCTGGGAAATGGCAAGTTCCAAACGGAGAAGTGGAAGTCGATGAGGAATTTACTAAAGAACTTATAGACGGAAAAATTATAAAAAATGTGGAAATCGCACATCTTTATGAACATTCTCTCGAAGTTCAAATTCCTCTGTTTTTGTACGCTTACAAGTCTTTCAAAATAATTCCAATAGTTATGAGTAGTCAAAGCTTGGAAGCTGTAAAAATCCTTTCTTCAAAGTTAACTGAAATTCTAAAAAAATACCCAAGCACACTTGTTGTTGCTTCGTCAGATTTTAACCATTACGAACCACACGAGGTAACACTTGAAAAAGATGAAAAAGTTTTAGAAAAAATCTTGATGAAAGACATAGATGGTATGTACAAAATTATAAAAGAACTGAATGTTACACTGTGCGGATTTGGACCGGTTGCAGTTGTCAGAAATCTTTTTGAAAATGCAAAACTTATCTATCATACAACGAGTGCTGAATTTAGTGGTGACTACAGCTACACCGTCGGGTACGAATCGATAATAATGTACTAAATGTACTAAATAACTCCCCAATAAACTATCGGGGAGTTTTGATTTACTTTATTTTTCTACTTCCAGGCTTTACAACAGGAATTTCTTTTTTGCAGAGCGGGCATTCATCAGAATTGTAAGTTGGGAAATCAAACTTTACCAAATACTCGTAAGGCACTTCAAATGGATTTTCTTTTCCAGATCTGTTTATTACACTTCCTATGGCAACCACTTTCCCACCATAACTTTCAACAACTTCCCAAACTTCTTTAGTCGATTTTCCGGTCGTGACAACATCTTCAACTATTATTACTTTTTCACCTTCAATTATCTTAAATCCTCTTCTCAAACTCATTTTCTCGTTTTCTCTTTCAGTAAAAATCGCTCTTATTCCAAGATACTTACCAACTTCGTAAGCAACTATAACTCCGCCAAGTGCTGGTCCTACAACAATGTCTGCATCGAATTTAGAAAGTTTTTCAGCTAACATCTTTCCAACTATTTCACCATAATTTGGATATTCAAAAAGTTTTGCACATTGAACATAACTGTCTGAATGTAGTCCTGACGAGAGTAAGAAATGTCCATTCAAAAGTGCTCCAGTCTTTTTGAGTATTTCAACGATATTTTCCATCTTTTATTCACCCCGAATCATTTTCTTGATTTCTTGAATCTTTTTGGATGGATCTTGTGATTTATATATTTCTCTTCCAAGAACCGCAAAATCCGCTATACCATTAATATCATTAAATGTCACAACATCTTTTTGGTCATCTTTACCAACTTCCATTCTAATTCCAGGAACGAGTATCTTTCCACCTATCTTTTTGTGTAGTTTTATAGCCCATATGCCAGGAAGTACAAAACTCGAACCAAGTTTTGAAAGTTGTTCAATTAAAACTATATAATCTTCAAGTTCACCGGAGATAGATGTCAATTTAATAACTGAGAATATCGCTTTATCCGTTGTTTCTAACCCAGCTTTTATACTCTCAACCCCAGCAGATGAATGAAGTGTAAATCCAACTATTGCAGGATGATCCCAAGATTTTATCGAACGTGACACAGTTGAAGGAATATCTGCAAATTTTAGGTCTAAGATAACTTTGTAATCGTTCTCTTCAAAAAAGTCTAAAATCCTCTTTCCTTCTACAGCCAAGTTATGACCAACTTTTACGTACTTGAAACTGCCGTAGGTTTTAATAAATTCAATAGGATCTTCCATATCCAAACTTAACACAGGCTCTGTCTTTCTCATACCTTAAGCTCCCTCCCTATCTGCTCGACTATCTTCTCATCTGTGAAAATAGCTGTACCGACACTTATTGCATTAGCCCCAACATTTAGAAACTGTTTTGCATCCTCTAATGAGTAAATACCACCTGATGCTATTATGTAAATGTCTGGACAAGCTTTTCTAATTTCGTAGACATTTCTCAACGCTATAGGTTTTAGAATAGGTCCTGATAAACCTCCTAAAATAAATCCTTCAGACGTGAAAGCCAATCCTCTGATTGTGTTTATTGCGGTTATACCGTTCCATCGCATTTGTTCGACTATTTTTGCAGAATGTTCGATAAAATGACCTTCAATTCCAAGTTTTGCTACGATAAACGAGTCAGTCAGATTTCTTATTTCTTTTAAAACATTTTTCCATTTTTCGATATCGGCTATTATCGAAAGTCCCCCATGCTCAACGTTAGGACAAGAGAAGTTGTATTCAACTGCAACGAATCTATCAAGATAAGGTTTTATTGCTCTTGTGACTTCTACGTATTCTTGAGCACTATCTGCTCCTAAACTAAGAACGACTTTAAAATTTTTAAACAGTTCATCGAAGTTTCCACGTTCTAATTCGTCTATAAATTCAAATATTCCCGGATTTTCAAGTCCTATTCTGTTTATCATGTAATTTTGTGTGCAGTATAATCTCGGAGGTTTGTTTCCATCTTTCTTTTTGTATGTTATAGTTTTAAGCGTGTAAGCACCGACAAATTCGGGGTTTAAAAATTTTGCGTATTCTCCATTTCCAGCAGGACCAGATGCTATTATTACCGGTGGATTTAGTTTCATAGCACATCACCTCGGAAGACTGGACCATCTTGGCAAACGTGTTTGATACCATTTTTTGTTTCAACAGCACAACCTTTACACGCTCCTATCCCGCAAGCCATATACTCGTTCAAAGAAACGTAAACTTTCTCTTTTGGAAGTATACCGAGTGTAACTTCTTCCATCTTTTTAGAACCTGAAACGAAATACCAATCGTATGTATTCTTTAGACTTTCTAATTTTTTAACAAACTTGTCATTGCCAATTGCAAAATCTAAATTGTCTTTGTTTAAAATCTCTCTAAAATCTTTACTAAATTCTTTTCGAGATGCTACCACAAGATCTGCGTTAAATTCTCGAGAAATATGATATCCTTCCGCAAAACAAGATGGTGCTACAATAACACAACCTTTGCCTTCAGGTTTGCTAAATTCATTTCCAAGTGGACCGATACCTGTAACTTTATCTGTTTTTACAAGGTACGCTGAACCATCCCCAACTACTATCACTGAAATTGCTAATTCTTCCCCAAATTTTCCTATAGTGAATGGCTTTCTTGTAAGGGTGTTGAGATCTAACATAACGAATTGTCCAGATTTGAAATTTAAATTCTCGTTAAAGGTAAGTAGATAAGTATCTTCAGTAATCTGCACAACATCTTTCTTAGTTATCGAAAATCTCTCCATCGATCATCACCCACTTTCCGTTTAGTTTTACTCCAACTATTTTTCCATTTAAAATTTCACCGTCGAAAGCACAATTTTTGCCTTTACTTTTGAATTTTGAAGAATCTACTTTGAAAGAAGCGTTAGGGTCGATTAGAACCATACTATTTTCTAATTCTTTCTTGTTAATTCCCAGTATCTTTGAAGGAGTGACAATCATTTTCTCAGCTAACAGTTTTATGTCCTTAAAAACTGTGAAGAATACTGAAAAAGCAACTTCTATATGCGAACTTCCGTAAGATGCTTTCTCGTATTCAAAAGGTTTTTCAGGATGTGGTGCATGGTCTGTTGAGAAAGCAGCGATTATTCCCTTTTTTGCCATCTTTATCAGAATATCTCTATCTTTGCTTATGGGTGGATTTATCTTTCTATTTGGGTTATTGATATCTTCAGGAAGGAAGTAAACGTGATGCGGAGTTATTTCAGTTGTGATATCGACTTTCTTTTTTCTGAAAAATTCTATTAGCTCAACTGATTGAAGTGTCGAAACGTGCTGTATATGAAACTTTTTAAAACCAGCCTCAAGTCCGAGAGAAACCGTTCTGTAAATTGCTAAACTTTCATTTGAGTAAGGTCTTGTACTGTTTGGAAGGTTTGTGCCTAAGTAGAAATCACCCTCTAATTCATAATATTGACTGTGATCAAATAGTTTGTATTTTTTGTCTATTTTTTCAAAATTGTTTAAGCAATCCCATAGTTCCTTTGTTGTGTATTTTATGCCATCCGTAGAATAACCTGAGATATGTTTTTTGTAGCTGCTCTTAGATATTGAATAGTTCTTAAAAGGACTCACCGTAAAGAAATA
>FWWM01012552.1_pt1 | contig 14056 bp, 9 predicted proteins | sample 2228351 | NCBI WGS metagenome assembly FWWM01 (sample SAMEA103939774, study PRJEB20133) | metagenome | reverse complement strand
CTGCCTGCGCCAGCGTTGCGGATGAGGTCAATGCCTTGCTCATGAAACCTCCCTTGTCTCGTTCAGATGAACTGCATCTCTAAGTATACTCGAAAAGCTGGCGCAGGTAAAAAAAATACCTGTAGGCGCCTGATAGGGGCGCTCAGCGGTGGGCGATTTCGTCATTGCGCAGGTGCGTCAGCGCTCGCAGCAATCTGCGGCGCTAGGGGGTGGCATTGGCTCGCATGACAAGAGAAGAGCACAGGCTATTGGAAGGGCCGGCAGCGTACCTGTCCTTCCCATGCCCCTTCCAGGCTGCATTCGGCTATCAAGCGCAGATCCTCGCTGGCAACTGCAATGGGAACCCGGCGTCTCAACAGGTATATCAAAGGATAAGGAATCGTCTCGGCTCATCGAGGAAGTGCAGGCTGTTGCAGGCAGGCGCATGTGTCACCAGGAGCAGGTGAATCCGCGCCCGATCCTGACGCTCGCGGCAGCGCTACGAAGCGCTTTGCGCCAGATCAGCGGACTCATCGCTGCTGTCTCGGCGCGCTTCGCTGCATCTGGCAAGGTATTCCAGCAACGGTTCAAGGTACGGCGTGATCCCCTTGTAGTCGAGCAGAGTCGGCGGGAGCTGTTGCACGAGATCGCGCAAACCGGCAGCCCAGACCGGATCGGCGGTCAGCCGGGCCAGCGGCGTCACGTAAGTGCGCACGGTGAAGAGGACGACGGAATGCTGGCGCAGTCGCACCAGGGTCTGGCGTTCGACCCGGTAGAAGATGCGCTCGCCGGCGTTGTCGGCGGTGATAGCGGCTTTCTGCGCTATGAATGAGCCGCGCCGCGGCGAGAGATCGAGATCGGGGACGACGGCCAGCGACCAGTTGCGCCGCCAGACTGGACGCTGCGGCTGGAGTCGACTGATAAGCTGGTTGGTGGCGCGGGCAACCTGATCGGCGTAGCCGGGTACCGGCTCGTGGATGGCGGCCAGCGGCAGACCAAGTTTGTCATTCAGGCACCAGCGATTGGGGAAGCAGAGCTGGCCGGCGATCAGGGGGTGGCCGTTGGCCTCATCAACTGCCAGCAACAGGAGATCCTCCTGTACCTGGCGACCCAGCCAGTCGATCGGCCAGCCGATCGAGGCATCGCCGGGCGTGATCGTGTGCGTTTGCTCGAGCAGACGATTATGCCACCAGAGTTGTTCGTTCGCTTGACGTAATGTAAACCATTGCGGATATGCGCGGGCCAGCTCGCGCAGTCCCCAGACCAGCAGTTCCCACTGCGCCGACCGGCTCTCTGGGCGAGCTTGCAGGTAATAGTCCTGGTCTTCGGCCAGCAATGCGCATTTTTGCGCCAGTTCATGCGCGTAGTCGGCAGGATCGACGTGAAAGACCGGCGCGCCGTGGAGCGGGTACGCGCCAACGCGCACAACCGGTGCTGTGGGGATGGTGAAGGGCGCGAAGGGCCAGGCTTCAATCATGTCGTACCTCACGATTCGCCCAGCGGGCCAGAGCGCGGATGTGGTCAGGCGTGGTGCGACAACAGCCGCCAATCAGTTGCGCGCCCGCCATGTGCCAGCGCTGGGCATGCTCGGCGATGTCGGCGACTTCGACAGCGCCGATCCAGCACTGGCCGATCGGATCGTAGGTTTCGCCCGAATTGGGGTAGACGACGATCGGTTTGCTGGTGACTGCGCGGATGACGGTGATCAGGTCGGAGACAAAGCGCGGCGCAGTGCAGTTGATGCCGATGGCCGCCACCTGCGGATGGGCCGCAATTTCCGCCGCGCAGGCGGCAATCGGTTCGCCCTGCGCTGTGTGGCCGCCGTCACGGGCGCTAAAACTGATCCAGGCCGTCATGTCGGGGAATTCGCTCAGCAACGTCACCAACGCGCGCGCCTCATCGAGGCACGGTATCGTCTCGCAGGCGAAGAGGTCTGGCGCTGCCGCAGCCAGCGCTGCCATGCGGGGCCGATGGAAATCGATCAGATCGGTGACTGTCAGCCCGTAGTTGCCGCGGTATTCTGAGCCATCGTGCAGATAGGCACCGTAGGGGCCAATCGAAGCGGCGATGAGCGGCTCGATTCGCCCTTGCCGGTTGGCAGGATCAGCCCAGAACGAATCACGCGCGGCGCGGGCCAGCGCAACCGAGCGTTGCAACAACGCGATTGCGGTGGCTTCATCGCAGCCACGAGCCATAAAACCGGGAATGGTAGCCTGATAGCTGGCCGTGATCGCCACGTCAGCGCCGGCGGCGAAATAATCGGCATGCACATCCTGAATGAGCTGCGGGTTCTCGATCAGGATCTTCGCCGACCAGAGCGGATCGGCCAGATCGCATCCGCGTCGTTCCAGTTCGGTGGCCAGCGCGCCATCAAGGATGAGCAGCGGATGGTGGGCAAGAGCTGCGGCAATCGGATTCTTCATAGCCAAGATCGACCACCTTCAGTAAATGCTCACTCTACGACATTGCGTCGTTCAACCGGCAGCGGCGATGTCAATCCGCGCAGCATACAAAACTTGACCACTTCGTGCCAGGCCATCGTTGCGCAGAGGAACATGCCCAGCCAGCCATCGCGCCAGCCGCCGAGCTGAACATAGCGACGAACGAACTCACGGGTCGGCGCGCCGATCAGATTGCGCAATCGCATGCGGCGACCAGCCTGCGCGAGCATAATTGCTTCAGCGCGGGCGTAACGCGCCTGTTTTTGCCACAGTTCGGCGAGCCGTTCGATGTTGAGATGGATCAGATGGCCGCGCAGTTCAGCGATGGCGCCGCGCAGCGTCGCCACTTCGTGGACGGCAACGCGCTCGTCGAAGTGGGCAGCGTCGCGGCGGAGCAGGCGCAGTTGATAGTCGGGATACCAGCCGCCGCCGCGCAGGCGACGACCGAAGAAGAAGTTATAGCGCGGAATCCGATATCCGGCGATGGCGGCGGGCGGGCCACGCCGGATCAGGGTCGCCAGTTCGGTGAAAAGCGCTGGCGTCAGGCGTTCATCGGCATCGATGAAGAGCACCCAGTCGCCGCGACAGCGGCGCAGGGCGAGGTTGCGCTGCGCGCTGAAGCCGCGCCAGGCCTCGATCATCACCGTTGCGCCGTGGGCAGCGGCGATCGCTGCCGTCTCATCGCGGGTCTGCGCATCAACAATGACGACCACGTCATCGCTGAGACCGGCGATGCTGCGCAGGCAACCGGTGATATGCCGCGCTTCATCGCGGGCGATGATAGCCACTGACAGGCGCATCGCCGATGGTGTGTCTGGCGCAATTGTTGCCTTCACCTGCTGTTCCCTCGCAACCGCTAAAACAAGGTTCCCTGCTGCGCGCCGCCTTCGCTTTCAGATGACGGAGCGCGTTCCGGATAGGGTATTCCCAGATGTTCATACGCGCGGCGGGTAGCGATCCGTCCGCGCGGAGTGCGTTGCAGAAAGCCGAGCTGGAGCAGAAATGGTTCGTACACATCTTCGATGGCGTCAACCTCTTCGGCCAGCGCCGCGGCCAGCGTGCTCAAGCCGACCGGCCCGCCGTTGAACAGCTCGATGATCGCGCGCAGCAGGCGGCGATCGTTCTCGTCCAGCCCCAGTTCATCAATCTCCAGTTGGGCGAGCGCCGCGCGGGCAACGGCCAGCGAGATTTCGCCCTCTGCTTCCACCTGGGCATAGTCGCGCACACGGCGCAGGATGCGGTTCGCAATGCGCGGCGTGCCGCGCGCGCGCCGCCCAATTTCACGCGCGCCCTCCGGGCTGATCGGCACGCCGAGAATGCGCGCCGAGCGGGTCACAATCTCGCTCATCGCCTCATCAGAGTAGAAGACCAGTCGGTGAACGGCGACAAACCGGTCGCGCAGCGGCGAGGTGAGCAATGCCAGGCGAGTGGTCGCGCCGATGACGGTAAAGCGGGGCAGGCTGAGCCGGAGACTGCGCGCGCCTGGCCCTTTGCCCACCACCAGATCGAGGGCAAAGTCTTCCATTGCCGGGTAGAGCACCTCTTCCACGGCCCGATTAAGCCGATGCACTTCGTCGATGAAGAGCACGTCGTTGGCCTGCAAATTGGTGATGATGGCGGCCAGATCGCCGGCTCGTTCGATGGCCGGCCCGCTGGTAATCTTGATTTTGGCCCCCATCTCGTTGGCAACGACATTGGCCAGCGAAGTCTTGCCCAATCCGGGCGGGCCGTAAAATAGCGTGTGATCGAGCGCTTCGCCCCGGGCACGGGCAGCGGCAATCGCTATCCGCAACTGCTCGACGACCTTCTCCTGTCCGATGAATTCGCTCAGCGCGCGCGGACGGAGACTCTTTTCGACGTATTGGTCATCGTTGCCGGCGTGGGGATCGACAAGCCGCTCAGCGCTCATGCCCGCCCTTTCGTTCGCACAGGTGTACGCATCTCATTGCTGGATTATACCACGAAGCCCAGAGCAGGCTTGCCACGCGGCACTGCTCAATCGTCTCGATCCGGGTGAAGCATCGTATAATGAGAGCGGATACGACGATCTGACCAGAAACGTTGAACGAACGTATGCTGATTCACTGGTTTCGACGCGACCTTCGGTTGCGTGATAATACAGCGCTGCTGGCTGCCGCGGCAATGAGCGGCGGCGCGGTGATGCCTGTCTTCATCTTCGATGATGCGATCATTCAGGGGCGATTTGCCAGCCCGGCCCGCACCCAGTTCTTGCTCGACTGTCTGGCGGCGCTTGATGCCGATCTGCGCGCGCTCGGCCTTCGCCTGATCACGCGACGCGGTGAACCGTTACCGACCCTGCTCGCCCTCTTGCGCGAGAGTGGCGCGACCGGCGTGACCTGGAATCGTGACTATACGCCTTACGCTATCCGGCGCGATAGCGCGATCAAGCAGGCATTGCGCGCGGCTGGCTACCGCGCTGACAGCTACAAAGATGCGGTGATCTTTGAGATGGACGAGATTGCGACTGCGGAGCGGCGGCCTTACACGGTTTACACGCCGTATGCGCGCCGCTGGCGCGCCCGCCTGGCTGCCGAACCGGTGCGCGCGCAAGGCTTGCCGAGTCTGGCGGCAGTTCCGCTTCCGACCAGCGATCCGCTCCCTGCGCTGAGCGATCTTTTGCCGACAGTGCCGGCAACGCTGCCTCGTTTCCCCGCCGGAGAAGCGCAGGCCCTGGCAGCGCTCGAACGCTTCACGCAAGGCCCCCTTGCCAGCTACGCCGAGGGACGCAACATGCTGGCGCAGGCCGGCACGTCACGGCTTTCACCTTATCTGCGCTTCGGCGTGCTCTCGCCGCGGCAGTGTCTGGTTGCGGCGCTCAACGCGCCGCCCGCGCCCGGGCCAGAGAGCTGGATCGGCGAATTGATCTGGCGCGATTTCTACGTGCAGGTGCTCTACCACTTTCCGCATGCGCTGCGCGGAAGCTTCAAACCGGTGTACGACCGGATCGCCTGGCCGAACGATCCGGCTCTGTTCGCGGCCTGGCAGGCTGGTCAGACCGGCTATCCGATCGTCGATGCCGCGATGCGCCAGTTGCAGCAGGAAGGATGGATGCACAACCGGGCGCGGATGATTGTCGCCTCGTTCCTGACCAAAGACCTCTTAATCGACTGGCGCTGGGGCGAGCGTCATTTCATGCATCTGCTGATCGATGGCGATCCGGCAGCCAACAATGGCGGCTGGCAGTGGGCTGCCGGCACCGGCACCGATGCCCAGCCTTACTTCCGCATTTTCAATCCGGTCAGCCAGGGGCAAAAATTCGACCCTGACGGCGCTTATGTGCGACGCTACCTGCCTGAGCTGGCGCGGGTGCCGACCCGCTATATCCACGCGCCGCACACGATGCCGCTGGCCGAACAGATGCGAGCGGGCGCGCGAATTGGGGTAGATTATCCGCAGCCGATTGTTGATCACGCGGTGCAGCGGGCGCGAGCGCTGGCGCTCTACCGCGAAGCGACGCGCGATGATGGCGCGCAGACGGAGCAGTATGCTTGACGATCAGACCGAACTGCATTTTCCGGCCAGCGGCATGGCCGAGTTGCCGTTGATCTGGCAGCCGCAGGTAGTGCGCTGCCAGGTGGCAGGCCCCGGCGGACGGCCATTGATGGCCCTGATCGACACCGGTACCGATCCCTCGGCGATCGATCTGTCGCTCGCCCGGCGACTCGATCTGCGAATCGGCGATTTCGCCCTCGGTTCCGATGCAACCTCAGATCAGGTACCCTTTACCGAAACGGTCTTGCCCTGGCTGCGACTGGGCGATCTGACACTGCGTAACCTGTATCTGATGGCGGTTGATCTGCGATCCATGCCGTTCCCGGTTGATCTGGTGCTGGGCTATAACGTCTTGCATCGACTGAACATAACGATCGATTACGGCGCGCGTATGCTCCGCTTTTGCCATCCCGATCTGCCGCCGGCGCCGCCGGGCAGTGGCGGCGCTGCGCTTCCTCTGCGCTTCTTCGAGCATTTTCCGGCGCTGGCGGCGCAGATCAGCGCGCCGCGACCGGTGGATCTACCGCTGCTCACGATCGATACCGGCTCGAACAGCGCATTGACGTTAAGCCCCGATCTGGCAGCGGCGCTCGATATCACTGGCGGCGAGACAGCGCTCTCTCAGGTGACCGGACACGGCTTCGCTGCCGCTGCCGCAGTGCTCTGCGGTCTAACGGTTGATCTCCAGATCGGCCCGTTTCACCTGCCTGCGGTGGCCGTCGATGTGCCCGCTGCGGCCAACGGCGATTTTGGTCGTCAGGGGCGGGCCAATGCTGGCAATCGCCTGCTGGCCCGGTTTCGCCGGATCACGCTCGACTATCGGCGCGCGGTGTGTATTCTTGATCAGTAAGCGATCATGCGGCGTATGCGCGTTCTGCTGGCTGTAGTGTGCAGCATGAGCCTTCTCCTCTCGCCTTCAGCGCGCTTGCCGCTGGCGGTAGCGCCGGCATCACCGCCGCCGATCCGCGCGCCGGCGTGTCCGCAACCGATCTATGCTGATGTGGCAACCATGCTCGCGGCTTTGCCACAGGCCGATTACAACTGCACCGAACAGATAGCGGTCGCGCTGCGGCCACGGGTTGAACCTGCGCACGTCGATGCCTTACTGGCAACGGCTGCCGACGCCACCGTTGATGCGCGCACCCGGCGTAACGCTCTGCGCATTCTGGGGCGCCTCGCCGAGAGTGGCCGGGCCAGCCGGGCAGCGGAGCTGCTGCGGCAGATGCGCGCGGCGGCGACTCAAGATGTCGCCATCACCATTCTGGCTCACGACCACGACAACTTCTTGTTGCAAGATGCGGTCTGGCTGCTCGATAGCATCTACTATCCGAGCCAGGCCGCTGCGTCAGCGCTGGAGCAGGTAGCGCTGGCCACGACGCATAGCTATGCGCCTGCATTGCGCTATCGAGCAGCGCGGGCGCGAGTGCGCCTGATCGCAGCCGAGCCTGGCCCGCTCAGCCAGGCCGCTCAGCGTTTCCTGGTCACTGCTTTGCAGAGCGATGATCCTGGCGCGCGCGCCGCCGCTGCGGAAGCGATCGGCTTTCTGCGCCCCGAACAGCTCGGTGATCGGGCGCGCTGGCAGGCGCTGGTGGCAGCGGCGATCGCCGCAGAGCCGCCGCTCACGGTCGCCGAGGATCGCGGCGATCCGCGTGGCGCAGCGCTGTATACCTTCCTGGAGAGCGCGCCAACCTCACTCGCCGCGCGCGCGGCGCTGGCGCGGGCAGCCGATCGTCTGGCCGGCGAATTGTCAACTGCTCCGCGCCTGAACGCGCTGCGCGAGCAGTATGAACAGCTTGCGCTCCCGATCCGCGTAGCGGAACCGACGGTGGCGCTGGCGACCGGGCCGGCTGAGGCGACTGATGCGGCAATGTTGCTGGATGTGGTCAGGCAGGCATATATGCAAGCGCGCGCTTTGCTCGGCCCGGCAGGCAACCAACCCATTGCCGGTGAAGAGGTTGTGCCGCTGCGCGTACTGATCTTTCCCTCGCAGGCCTCATACCGCGACTACATGCGCGCCTTCACCCCATTTACCGTCGATGTCGATGGTATCTACGACGCGGGTGCGGGTGTTCTGTACAGCTTCCGCCGCGGTGTCGGACAGACCGCCAATACCCTGTCTGACACGCTTCGTCACGAGACGGCTCATGCGGTCACGGCTGCCTATCTCTTTCCCGGTCACTGGCACAGCCCTGGTTACCATGCGGAACCGAAGGGCTGGTTCGACGAAGGTTTCGCGGAGGTCATCACCGCGCAAACGCAGCCTGGGGCGATCCTGCAACCGCACGAACGTCACCTCGCCACTATCTGCGCGCTGCCGCTCAAACCGGCGCTGGCCGATCTGGTCGCCCGGCGCGAGGGCTACGATCAGTACGGAATGTTTGATTACCCGGCGGCCTGGGCGTTGATGCATTTTCTGCTCAGCGAGCAACCAGCAGCAGCGACTGCCTTCGCCAATGCCTTCCGCGCCAACACCTACCGCCTGGCCGACTGGCCGCGACTGGCGGGCTGGTCAGATTGGGCCAGCGCCGAAGCTGCCTGGCACGCGGCGATCGATCGCTGGTGTCAGGGTGGAAGATAACCGACGATCTCATGCTTCTCGTCCGCGCCGCGAGCGCGAGGCGCAGAGAGGCGATGCGGCGCGTCACCATGTCGCTTTTCCCGGGCAAAGAGCAAAAGAGATTTGCCTGACAACCGCATCGGTGCGCCGACGGCGCCATCGCCCGCCTGCGGCGGGGAGAATCTCTCTTGCCGCCGACGCGCACTGATTGAAGAATGAAGATGAGACGTCAATCGCTGGACGCTTTCCCCAACAATAACAGAGCGGATTTGTTGTAACTTTCAAACATCGAGAATTAAAAATGATGGTATGATATGTATGAAATTGTCACCTGATACGCTGAAGCTTTAGCGCAGTTGCCGTTGAAGTGAACGATCCCCGTCTGATCAATGTCGCTCAGCAACCCATCGGCAGCATCCTGGCAGCGCACTTGCTGAGGTGATATGACAGAGAGGATTGACATGTCAACTATTGTGACCGGATTGCCGGCGCCCGCCATCCAGGCCCTGACTACCTTCAGTTTCGCAGCGCTGCTGCCTGATCAGCCGCGAATCCTGCGCAGCCGTAGCGTGATGCTGGCGTTGAGTTACCTGATCGAGGATACGGCAGCCGCTTCACCCAATACCAGCCTGATCGCAACCTTTCAGCGCTTTTCGCATTATCACCGGCAACTGCACCGGTATCGCCGCTTAGCGCCCAGGCTCGCGCAGGCCTTTGTGCTCGGCTTTCCTGATGTTCCTCCGGCGCCGCTGCCCGGTGTGACGCCGATTGCGCTCGCGGCGAACTGGCCGTTAGTGCATGAGTGGGTCGTGATCGCGCTGGGGCCAGCCTGCGCCGTGGCGCTGGTCGCCTGCGATGAAGAGCGGCGCGCGCCGCATGGCGTCTCGCGCTCGTTTCATGCCGTCTGGACAACCAATGAGCGCCTGGTGGAACGCATGGCGGCGGCATTCTTCGCGGCTATCGGCCAGCCGGCGCCGGTCGTGACGGCTGAGCCAACAGCCCGGCAGCAGACGGCACTGGCGCTCCAGCGGGAATTGCCGCAACGGCTGCGCGCGATCAAGCGATAGCGGGAGCAGATTGCTGCGTCGCCGGGCGCTCGCTCAGCGCGCGGGCTTTTCTCCAACACTACCGTCGGACAGACAAACGGGGCGGATGTTCCATCCGCCCCTGGCAGCTACCGATAACGCTTCTGGCTTCCGCCTACGGGATCCGTTCGTAAGCGGGCAGGGTCAGGAACTCGACAAAATCGGGCGTGGTGGTAATCTCGTCGAAGAGTTCCGCCGCCTCTTCGTACCGGCCATCTTCGTAAGCCGGGCCAAGAATCTCGCGCACCTTTTGCAGCTCTTCAGGCAGCATCTGCCGGAACAATTCCACCGTTACCTTGCGGCCATCCGTGAGCACCCCTTTCGGGCTGCGGATCCATTGCCAGATCTGCGCGCGCGAAATCTCTGCCGTCGCCGCGTCTTCCATCAGATTAAACACCGGCACGCAGCCATTCCCGGCCAGCCATGCGCCCAGGTACTGAATGCCGACGTTGATGTTGAGCCGCATGCCCTGCTCGGTGATCGGTTCGCTCGGCCCGAACGCAAGCAGATCGGCGGCGGTCACCTGCACGTCGTCGCGCTGGCGGCTGATCTGGTTAGGGGTGGGCATGAGCCGGTCAAAGACTTCCATCGCCACCGGCACCAGACCGGGGTGAGCGACCCACGTGCCATCGTGGCCATCGGTCGCCTCGCGCTCCTTATCGGCCCGCACCTTGGCCAGCGCCGCTTCGTTGGCCTCAGGATCATTCTTAATCGGAATCTGCGCCGCCATGCCGCCCATCGCGTGCGCGCCGCGGCGGTGGCATGTCTTGATCGCCAGCAGCGAATACGAACGCATGAAGTGGGTTGTCATCGTCACCAGCGCCCGATCGGCCAGGCAGAAATTGGGGTCGTTGCGAAACTTCTTGATGCACGAGAAGATGTAATCCCAGCGACCGCAGTTCAATCCTGCCGAGTGTTCGCGCAGCTCATAGAGGATTTCATCCATCTCAAATGCGGCCAGGATCGTTTCGATCAACACGGTGGCCTTGATCGTGCCCTGCGGAATGCCGAGCAATTCCTGGGCCAGCACAAAGATGTCGTTCCAGAGGCGCGCTTCGAGATGGCTCTCCATCTTGGGCAGATAGAAGTAGGGGCCGCCCTGCACGTCGATCGCCACTTTCGCATTGTGGAAGAAGTAGAGGCCGAAATCGAACATTGCGCCAGCGATCTGCTCGCCATCGACCAGCATGTGCTTCTCGTTCAGATGCCAGCCGCGCGGACGCACAAACAGGATGGCTGGATTGGGGTTGAGCGCGTAGTATTTGCCTTCAGGGCTGGTATACGTAATCGTGCGGCGCAGGGCATCGCGCAGATTGATCTGACCCTCGACCTGGTTTTCCCAGGTTGGCGTATTGGCATCTTCAAAGTCGGCCATGAAGACTTTTGCGCCCGAATTGAGCGCATTGATCACCATCTTGCGATCGACCGGCCCGGTAATCTCCACGCGACGATCGTTGAGCTGGGCCGGGAAGGGCGCGATCGTCCAGTCGCTTTCGCGGATGTGGGCCGTTTCCGGCAGGAAATCAGGGCGCTCGCCGGCATCGATTGCGCGCTGTCGTTCAGCGCGGCGGGCAAGGAGTTCAAGGCGACGCGGATTGAAACGGCGGTGAAGCGTGGCCAGAAATTCTAGCGCAGCCGGCGTGAGAATCTCGGCGTAGGCTGGCGTGATCGGGGCAGTGATGGTCACACCGGCAGGCAACTGTGGGGCACTCATTCAACCCTCCTTTCAACATGCGGAAAATGTTTCCGTTGTTTATTATACCAGAACCGGGTAACACGCTGCGCAGGCGGTTGGGCAGGAACGACGGCGCGATGCCGGTGGCAGAGTATTGAATCTGAGTCGTGCCGTGTCATACAATACCTTCGCAAACGAATATTCGCAAAACCGACCCTACCACAAGCTCAATGATTGATATCGCCTCGCATCCAACGATCGAACTTCGTATCTTCGGCTCTCCCCGGCTCTTGCGCAACCAGCGCGAAGTGCCGTTTCGCCGTCGCCAGCCGCTGGCTATCATGGCTGTTCTGGCGCTCAGTGAGCGCCCGATCTCGCGCGATGAGCTGATCTATCTTTTCTGGCCTGATGCGCCGCAGGCGATTGGACGGCAACGGCTGCGGCGGTTGCTTTCGGAAATACGCCAGGCAATCGGAGCAGAAGCGGATCGATTCCTGTCCGAGACGAGGGCAGGCAGTTACCTTTTGCGTTTTGATCTGAACGTGTGTCGGGTTGATGCACAGGCATTTTTGCATCTGGCACGGCAGGCGCGGGAGTTGGCGGATCTGGACGGACTCCGCGCTGCTGAACAGGCGCTTCGTCTCAGTACAGAACCGTTCCTGAGCGGACTGGAACTCGATGCTTCAGTGGAGTTCGAGCAATGGCTCTTCCGACAGCGCGAGCGCTTCGCGCGCATTCAGCTCGATCTGTGGCGGCGGGTGGTGGATGGATATGCCGCTACTGGCGATCTCAATCGCGCGATCGAGTCCGTCAGGCAAGCGCTGACGCTTGATCCGGTCGCTGAAGACCTGCATCGGAAAGCAATCTGGTTTTATGCAAAGGCTGGTCGGCGCGCTGATGCCATCTATCAATACAACCATTGCGCTGCGCTGCTAGCGCGCGAGCTGGAAATCGAGCCTGAAGCTGATACCGTAGCACTCTACCAGGCAGTTCTCGCGGATCGGCCTGACGAAGCTCGCGCGCTGGCCTTCCAGCTCAGTCCTGCCCAGTCAGTTGCGTTGTCAGCGCCGCAGCGCGCGCTGGCTGACATTGATCTGCCGGGGTTGGCAGCGCGCAGCGATGCACTGGTGAACGCTATATCGCGCGCGCTGGGCGGCGTCGGCGCTGTTTGCTGCATTCAAGGGCCGGCTGGCGTCGGCAAAACCCGTCTGGTACAGGCTGCGCTCGAACGAATTCGGCAGATCATGCCAGCGACCTCGATCTGGACGGTCAGCGCGTGCGCCACTGGCCACACCATTCCATTTGGCCTGATGACCAGTCTGTTCGAGGTCGCGCTCCGTGATCGTCTCAATCACGCGCATCTCCGGTCACGCCAGCCGTCCTTGCAGGTTGATCTGCGCATGACCGAGGCGTTGTGTCTGCTGCCAGAATTGCGCGCCGTCTTTTCTGACCTGCTGCCGTTGCAACCACGTTCTGGCGAAGCGTTGACCTCGTCCCAAATGGCGCAGCGACGGTTATTGCAGGCGTTGCCGCGCGCGCTGCAGGCGCTCCATGGCGATATGCCGACAGTTGTTGCGCTGGAGGATGTCGATCAGGCTGATTCGCTGTCGATTGAGACGATTGGCTGGTGGTTGCGCTCGCTGCCCGCTGCCCGACTGGTTGTGATCATCACCTGTCGCGCAACAGATGATGCGCTGGCCGGGATTCGCGATCGGTTGCGCCCGCGCGAGGGGGTCGATATGTGGCATCTGTCGTCGCTCGATCAGGCGATTGTGCAGCAGATGGCACAGCAGCTCGATTTTCCGGCGACCCTGGCCGATGCGCTCTGGCAGCGTGCAAAGGGGATGCCGCTGGCTACCTGCGAGCTGCTCGCGGCGACGCTGTTGACCAGACATGCAACCGGCGGCGCGCGCCTGCCCGCCTCGTTAGACGAAGCGTTGCTCAGTCGCGCGCAGGCGCTGGATTCAGCAACCCGGCAGGTGCTGGAAGCGGCAGCGGCGCTCAACGGTGGAAGCGTCTACTGGTTGCACCGCGTTAGTGGGCGCGCCATTGAAGAGGTTGAGCGCGCCTGTGAACGTCTGGTTGCGGATCACTGGCTCATTCGAGTTGATAGTGGGTATGTCTTTGCCCATCCTGAAGCGCAGGCCGTTGTGCTGGCGCATCTCAGCGCCGCGCGCCGCCATGCGTTGCACCGCCAGGCGGCGGCGTTGCTGCATCAGCATCAGGCGGATCCGTTCCGGATCGCTTCTCATCTGGAGGCAGCCGACCAGCCGGATGAAGCGGCTGCGATGTGGTTGCAGGCCGCCAGTCGCGCTCAGGCAATTGCAGCCCATCATGCGGCGCTGGCCGCTATTCAGCGTGGCTTGAAACTGGCCATTGATCGATCGTTGCGTTTCGACCTGTTGAGCAGACAAGAGTCGATTCTGCATGATCACAGCCTGCGCGCCGAGCAAGAGACGGTACTGGCTGCACTCGATCATCTGGTTGAGCAATCGCCGGATCGTCCCGAATGGCGGGCTGAGGTCTATCGCAAACGAGGCCGACTGGCTCTGGCGATGAACCGGTGGGAGGAGGCAGTCGATCTGTTACGCCGGGCAACAACGCTCACCCTCCAGCAAGATATCGAGATTCTGTGTCTTCTGGTGCGTGCCCTGATCCATGCCAGGCAATGGGACGAAGCGAGCGCCTGCGGTCAGCGCGCGCTCGATCTGGCCCGCCAGCAGCGCGATCACCCTGCGCTGGCTCGCGTCTGGTTGACGCTGGCCGATCTCGAGCAGGCGCGCGAGCGATTCGACGCTGCTGAAGC
>FWWM01012547.1_pt1 | contig 14057 bp, 15 predicted proteins | sample 2228351 | NCBI WGS metagenome assembly FWWM01 (sample SAMEA103939774, study PRJEB20133) | metagenome | reverse complement strand
TTCGGGAGCTTCATGCCTTGGGCCTGTGGCCCCCGGGTGGGGGAGCAGGGAGCACGTGTTTATGCAGGATATGCGGGAGGTGCAAGTTTTGAGTTAACCCTTCGCTGGGCGAGAGTATGGCTAGCAAAATGCCGTAGACGATAACCCAGGACAGAAAATGGGGTAGGTAACTGATGGTCTGTACCAGGCGAGCTAGGTAGCGCCGACTGGTCTCGTGGAGAGCGATGGCCAGGAGGATGGCGGGAGGAATACCTACCACTAGTTTGGCCACGCTGATGATTAGGGTATTGGCCAGGAGCTGACCAAAGTAGTAGGAGTTAAAGAAGTCCAAAAAGTGTTGGAAGCCTACCCAGGGGCTGCCCCAGATTCCCAAGGTGGGTTGGAAGTCCTTAAAGGCGATTTGAGCATTCCACAGCGGCCAGTAGCGAAAGATCGCAAAATACACCAGGCCCGGTAAAATCATCAAGTAGAGCACCCGGTGGCGCCAAATCTGCTGCAAGGTTTTCGGTTGTGTGGGGGTCATGGGTTACCTCCGCGGGGCAGGGCCACTCGAGGCCCGCACCACCAGTGCGCTAGGGAATTCCACAAGCACATCGCGCACGTTTTCACCGGATTTGGCTTTTAAAAAAAGCTCTACCACCACCTGGCCCATCTCCTGAATAGGGTGGGCCACACTGGTCAGGGTGGGATGGGAGTGGCTTGCTGCAGGTATATCGTCGAATCCCACCACTGAGAGGTCTTCTGGGATGCGTAAGCCCAGCGAGCGGGCTGCGTCCATTACCCCAAAAGCGGTAAGATCGCTAGCGGCGAAGATGGCGGTAGGGGGGTCTGGTAGCTGCAGGAGCTCGAGGCCAGCCTCGAAACCGCGTTTTTGGGTGAAATCGCCAACGCGTACCAGATTTTCGTCCCAAAGCCCAGCGGCCCGCATGCTTTCGCGGTAGGCTCGTAGGCGTTCAGAGGCTTGACTGGAGTGTACGGCTCCGGTGACAAAGCCAATACGCCGATGACCTAGTTCGAGCAGGTGTCGTACGGCAGCCAACGATCCCTCGAAGCTATCCGCCCGCACCACCGGCAGATGGGTGTTAGCCCCAAAGTGGTTCACCAGCACCACCGGCGCGCGGGCTTTTTCCAGGCTGGCCAGAAACGAGGCTGAGCCGATAGGAACCACGATGATGAGCCCGTCGGCCAGCCCGCCCAGTAAGGCGCCTACGCGTTCTTGTTCGCGCTTTGCATCGCGGGAAGTAGTGAAGAGGGCCACATCGTAACCGAGGAGACTGGCGGCGTCGGCCGTGGCGCGTGCTACCTCAGCGAAGTAGGGGCTGACCAACTCGGGCAGCACCATGCCCAGCATCTGGGTAGGACGCCCCCGCAGGCTGCGGGCAGCGGTGTTGGCCACATACCCAAGTTGTTCCGCAGCCTGGATCACTCGAGCTCGCGTAGCGGCAGAGATACGCCCTGTATTGTTGAGTACCTTAGAAGCGGTGATGGTGGATACTCCGGCAAGGCGGGCCACCTGGGCAAGGGTAACGCTTTTATTAGACATAATCATTTGCCTAAGAAATCGCAAAAGCGATTTGGGGTAACGTTATCTCAACTCTAATCGTTCTTTCCCTTGCATGTCAATAGCCCCCGCTGTTACAGCGGGGGCTAGAACGTGCTATTTGCTTTGATTGATGGAGTTTGCTAGGTCAGACTGACCCAGACGAAGTCGTCCAGGTAAAGGCCACTTTGCTGATGTTGCTCTTTACGTAAGCGCTCGGGTTCTCCAGGAAGGTATACCCGCTCAAACCCAGCAGCTGGGGTTAAAGAACGTATCCGCCGCAGGCTTTCGTCCATTTGCGCGGCGAACTCGCTGGGGTCAGTGAACATTTCCACGCGGAGGGCTAAAAACAGGTGGCCCAGTCCTTGGGGTCTATTCAGATGTTGGAAAAGCGGGGTGATGAAAGGGCCAGTTAGAGCTCCGGCCAAAGGGCCACAAAGAAGGTCAATGGCGAGGGAAAGAGCCGAGCCTTTAGGTCCCCCAAAGGGTAGTAGGGCCCCCTCGAGGGCTGCTGTCGGATCGGTGGTTGGCCGGCCTTCTTTATCTAGGGCCCAACCTAAGGGGATAGACTCTCCCCGCTCCTTAGCCAGGAGAATGCGGCCATGGGCACTGGCACTGGTAGCCATATCCACAATAAGAGGTGGTTCTTTTCCTGCGGGAATGCCCAACGATAGGGGATTGGTGCCCAAGTAGCGCTCCCGGGCGCCCCAGGGGGCCACCAGGGCATCGGCATTGGAGAGGGCCAGGCCGATCATCCCGGCCTGTACCGCTTGCTCTACGAAATAGGCTGCGGCCCCGAAATGATTGGAATTACACACCGTTACCACACCTACCCCAATGGTCTGGGCCTTTTCTATGGCTCTAGCCATGGCCCGTACCCCGGTAGGAATGCCGTGACCATTTTGGGCATCTAGGGCCAGTGTGGCTGGCCCCTCCCGCAGCACCTGGGGGCGGGCTTGGGGGTTGATAGCGTTCTGGCGTACCCGCTCCAGATAGATTCCCAGCCGTACCAAGCCATGGGAGGCAAGCCCCCTAAGCTCTGCTTCTACCAAGGAGTCGGCGATATAGAAAGCATCTTCCTGATCGAAACCTACTGCCTCGAGCTTTTCCTGGGCCAATTTGCGAAGAGTTTGAGGATCGAAAGGACCCACCTTCATACTTACCACGGCTCCCCGGTGGTAAATCCACCATCCACATAGAGCACCTGGCCGGTGGTGTAATCGGCCGCCGGAGAGGCCAGATAGACCAGTGCCCCGGCTAGGTCTTCAGGCCGACCCGCCCGGCCTACTGCAAGTCGCTGCTGGAGCCGCTCTACCCAGGCTGGATCCTGGAAAAGACGGTCGGTCATGGCGGTATGGAAGAAACCAGGTGCGATGGCATTGACCCGGATGCCCCAAGGTCCCCACTCCTGGGCCAGGGTGCGGGTCAGGAGTACCAGGCCTCCCTTACTAGAGGCGTAAGCAGCCCGACGGGGTAGGCCCCGATCGCTCATCACCGAACCAATGTTGATAATCCGGCCCCAGCCCTGTTGCCGCATCCAAGGGGCCACGGCCTGGGCGCAGATGAAGCTTCCAGTAAGGTTGACCCGGATGACCTGCTCCCATTCTTCGAGGGAAAGCTCGAGGCTGGGGCGAATCACGTGGGTTCCTGCGGCATTGACCAGAATATCTACCCTACCAGCTAAGGCCACCAGTTGTTCCACGGCACGGTGAACTGCTTCGGGCTCGGATACGTCGGCCTGAAGGGCCAGGGTTTCCTCCCCTAGCTGTTCTATAGCGGCCTTTAGGGCTTCTTCCCGCCGCCCCATCACGGCCACCTGGGCCCCCGCACAGCGCAGGGCCTGGGCCAACCCTAGGCCGAGCCCACCCGTTCCTCCTGTTACAAGCGCTACTTTGCCGCTCAGATTGAAGAGTTGATGTAGGTAACTCATAGGCTTTCCTCGCTTACATCCAGGCCCCACCGTTAATATCGAGGGTGGCCCCGGTAATGAACCCAGCCTCTTCGGAGACCAAGAAGGCTACAGCTGCCGCGACCTCCTCGGCACGTCCTAGTCGCCCTAGGGGAATGGCGCTCAGCACCCGCTGGCGCAGCTCGGGGCTCCACTCGGCGCTCATCTCGGTTTCGATAGCGTGTGGGGCCACTGCGTTGGCGGTGATCCCATAGGGAGCCAACTCACGGGCCAGGGTTTTGGTTAAGTTGATTACTCCGGCTTTGGAAGCACCGTAGCCGGGGGCTGAGGTGATGTCTCCAAGCCGTGCGGCAATAGAGGCTATGTTTACGATGCGGCCCCATCTTCCTTCCCGCATGTAGGGGGCAGCGTGTTTGGCGCAGTTAAAGGTGCCCTTCAGATTCACTGCTAGTACTGCGTCCCAGTCAGCTTCCTGTACGTTGAAAAGGTTGCCGCGGCGAATGATGCCAGCGTTGTTGACTAGGATGTCTAGGCGGCTCAGTTCTTGATAGACCCGCTGCATAAAATCGGCCACTTCGCCGTAGTTGGCCACGTTGAGTGGCCAACCCCAGGCCTCTTTTCCTTGATGCCGCAAGTAAGCAGCAGCTTTTTCTGCGGCATCTGCATCAAGGTCGGCAATGATTACTTGGGCCTGGGTCGAGAGCCGTTCAGCAATGGCCCTGCCGATTCCTCTAGCGCCCCCGGTAATGACAGCAACACGTTTCGGCATGACTTAACCTCCAAATAGCAAGCGAGGCAAGAAGGTTACGATTCCGGGAAGGAAAAAAGCCAGCAGGATAGCCCCTAGGGCAGCCAAGAAAAAAGGCCAGCCTTCTTGGATATATTCCCGAACAGAACAACTCATGATCGAACAGACGCTGTACATGGAAAGCCCTACGGGGGGCGTCAGCAGCCCAATGGCGCTGGTCATAACCATCAGCACGCCGAAGTGCACCAAGTCCACACCCAGGGCCTTCATAGTCGGAACCAGAATGGGGGTTAGTAGGATAATCATCACTGTAGAGTCAAGCACCGTGCCCAACAGAAGCAGAAAAAGCAAGACCAACGCCACAACTGCTTCCGAGGGGAGTTGCAAGTTTAGAAGCAATTGGGACAGATTTTGGGGCACCATCTCCCACTTCATGGCGTAGCTGAGCAGGGCAGAACAGGCAATTAGGAAGGAGATCATGCCCACGTCGGCCACGGTATTGCGCAAAGCCCTTTGTAGCTTGACCCAGTCCAACTCTCGGTAAATGAGGAGACCCACCAGCAGGGCGTAGACCGCAGCGGCTGCTCCTACCTCCGAGGGCACAAAGACTCCCCCACGCAAAGCCAGGAGCAGCACCAGAGGGAAAAGAATGGCCCAGATGCCTCCTAGGAAGGCCAATCCCACCTCCCGTAGGGAGGCTGCTTGGGGTTGCTCGGGTTGGTAGCCTCGAGCCCGGGCCAGCAGATAGACAGCCAGCATGTATAGGCTGGCTAACAGAATCCCCATGCCTAGTCCTCCAGCAAAAAGCTGTCCTACCGAGACCTGGCCAATGCTGCCGTAGAGAATCAGGCCAATGCTGGGGGGGATGGCCACTGCGATAAGACCGGTAAAACCCTGCAAGGCTGCTACCAGACCACGGGTGTAGCCCCGCTGAAGCATGCTAGGGCCTAGAATGCGAGCCTGCATGGCAGCATCGGCTATAGCCGAGCCTGATACTCCGCCCATCAGGGTGCTCAGCACCACGCTGACTTGCGCCAGGCCTCCATGAAGGTGTGCGGTGAGCAACGAGGCAAAGCGCAAAAGCCTTTGAGTAACCCCAGCCTCGTTCATCAGGTTACCAGCCAGCACAAAGGTAGGAATGGCCAGCAAAGTGAAAACCTGGGTCTCGGAGAGGATAAGCTGAGTGGGCATGGTAAGCTGCAGCTCAGGTTGCTGTAGGAAGAAAGTAAAACCGGCAATCCCAATGGCGAAGACCACCGGCATGCCCAGAAGTAACAGAAGTAAAAAAACGATCAGGCTGAGGATCACGTACCCCTCCTCAGGCGATGGTAGACCTCGAAGATGCGCTGGGTGGTGGTAACTAGAAGGAGCAGACTACCTACTGGCACGCTAAGAGTGACCCAGGTATAGCTCAGGCCGGGGATGCCTTGGAAGGTGCGGAAGCGGGTAGTGTAGGCGAGCTCGAGGCCGTACAGCAGCAGGGCCAGCAGGAATGCAGCGATAAGTCCCAGTTGGCAAAGCTTTAGAGCGAGCTGCCCTTTGGGTGGCAGCAATCGAGTAAATAGCTCTACAGCCACATGTCGATCCTGGCGTAGGGCTACATTCGCACTCAGAAAAACCGCCCAGGCAAAACAGAAGGTAGCTAGATCCATGCTCCAGCCCAGGGGATATCCCAAAAACCGTCCCAGACCGCCTGCAAAAACCGAAAGTGTAGTTAGGACCAAAAACGTCTGGGCCAGTACTTCCTCTGCTTTGTGTACTCGTGCAAGCGTTGTCATGCTCCACCCCCGGCCCACCGCTGGAGGCTAGCCAGCGGTGGGCCTGCTATACAGGGTTTTGGGGAAAGTGGTTAGAGGTTAGCGGCCTAGGCCCAGCTCGCGGTAGAGCTGCTGGCGGATAGCGGTGAGCCCCAGCCGTTCATAGGCGGCAATGGCAGCCCGCCGGAAGGCCTCGAGGTCCACATCGCTCACCACGGTCATTCCCCGGTTGATGGCTTCCTGCTTGACCCGGCTAGTGTTGTCCAGAATCTGCCGGGAGACCTCAAAACCGGTGCGATTGCACTCCTCCACCAGGATTTGCTGGTAGTTGGCTGGCAGGCGACGGAACCAGGCTTCGCCCACCACCTGGAAGTTGACTAGAAGGAAGTGTCGAGTCTCGTTTACGTAACGCACCACCTCCCATAGGCTGGCATCGCGGATGTTGTCGTAGACTAGCTCAGCTCCGTCTATGGCCCGTTGCTGTAGAGCGCTGTAAATCTCGCCAAAGGCCAGGGCAGTGGGGGTGGCCCCTAAGGCCCGCACCGATTCTTGCCAGATGGGGGCTGGTGGCGTACGGATGCGCAGACCCCGTAGGTCTTCAGGCCGGCGGATGGGGCGGTTGGTCATAAAGTGGCGGAAGCCCTGCACCCAATTGAAGCAGACCACCCGGATGCCGTACTCGCGGGCCAGTCGATCGGTCCACTGCTGCACCACCGGCAGCTTGGTTAAGCGCTCAACCAACAAAGGGTTTTCCAGGAAGTAAGGGCCGTTTAGCACCGCGATATCCCGCACATAGTTGCCCATCCGGGCTGCGTCGGTGTTTTGGCCTACGGGTACTCCCCGCCGTAGCTGCTCGATGATGTCTTCTTCTATCCCAAGCTGGGCGCTGTGAAAGACCAGGATTTGTAGGTCGCCGTTGGTTCGCTCGGAGACTCGCTGGGCCCAGCGTTGGAAACCTGCGTGATAGGGGTGGTTGGGCCCCAGCACATGGTTGTAGCGCAGGGTGTAGGTAGGGCTGGCCCAGGCCAGGCTAAGAAATAGCAGAAGTCCGATGAGTAAACCCTTATTCATCTTAGCTCCTTTCTGCGGTTTTGCCGCATTCTTGGGTTGAGTAAACGATTACCCTAACTTGATTAGGCAATCATAAATATAAATCCCTGTTTTGTCAATCTTCGTTGACAAACTGCGCTGCGGCTTTCTATTCTCGGACTTGAGTTGGGGTTTCCTATGACCCAGCGCAAGGTTACCCTTGAGGATGTTGCTCGCTTGGCCGGGGTTTCGGCAGTTACGGTCTCTAAGGTGCTCAACGGCCAGGGCCGTATCTCTGAGCGTACTCGGCAGCGGGTACGCCTGGCTGCTGAGCGGTTGGGTTATGTGGCCAATGCGGCTGCTCGTAGCCTGCGAGGCAAGCCCAGCCGCATTCTAGGCATGGTGGTGCCGGAGATGGCCAGCCCCTATTTTGCCGAGTTGGCTCGAGCTGCGGCCGATGTGGCTGGGCGACTGGGCTATGATCTAGGGCTTTTCACCACCTCCCGTAGCCCCGAGCGGGAGCGAGAACGGGTGGGGTCGCTCTTAGGTGGGCTGGTGGATGGATTGATCTTGGTAGGTCCCAGCAGCTCGAGGCAGTTCCTGCGGGCCCTCGAGCAGGCCCCCGCCCCCATCGTGCTTATCAACTACTTTGGCCCCCCTACCCACTTACCGGTGGTTCGGGCCGACAACTATCAAGCCACCACCGATCTACTGCACCACCTACTGGCCCTGGGCCACCGTCGGATTGCCCATATCTCCGGAGCTCCTCACTCAGGCCAGGGCGCCGAGCGTCTGAGAGCCTACCGCGAGGTGATGCAGGCCGCGGGTCTATGGAACGAGCACTGGGTAGTATCTGGGGGATTCACGCAGGAGGGGGGGCTTTGGGCGGCCCGCCGGCTACTGGCCCAAGACCCACCTCCTACGGCAATATTCGCTGGCAATGACCTCTCGGCTCTGGGGGTTTATGAGGCCGCACGGGAGCGAGGCCTGAAAATTCCCACCCAGCTTTCGGTGGTGGGTTTTGACGATATTCCCATAGCAGATCACCTTCAGCCCCCCCTGACTACGGTAGCCCAGCCAGTACAGGCCATGGCCAAAGTGGCAGTGGAGCTTTTGGTGCGGGGTTTAAGTGGCCAGCGCTTGGTGGAGGAAACACGGGAGTTTCCCAGCCAGCTGGTTCTGCGGGCTTCCACATCAGCTCCGATGTGAGCAGGGGTCGCTTCGAGTATACTGCCCCCATGCGCGAACGCATCTTGGGCCGCATTCGCCGGGCCTTGGAGCACCGCCCCTCCCCAGTTCTGCCCGAGCCGCTGCCCCTACCTTCTTTAGCGCCCGAGGAAGCCCTGGCCCTCTTCGGCCAGCGCCTGCGGGAGAACGGGGGAGAGCTGGTGCGCCTAGAAAACCTCGAGGCCACCCGCACCTGGCTGGCCCAGTTTGTCCAGACCTTTAGTGGGGTGGCCCTGGGGGCCGGCCTGCCCCTGGCCCTGCACCCCAGGCTGCCGGTGCAGCCCCCGGAGGAAGCCCCCCTGGGCCTCTCCTGGGCCCTGGGCGCAGTAGCCGAGACCGGCACGGTGCTCTTGAGTAGCCAGGAGGGTCGCCGCGTCCAGCTTCTGCCGCCGTCGCACCTGGTGTTTGTGCTGCAGGAGAGGATTTACCCTACCCTCTTTGAGGCCCTGGTGGCCCTAAAGCCCCAGCTCCCCGCGGCCATTGGCCTGCACTCCGGCCCCAGCAAGTCCGCCGACATCGGCCAGATCATGGTCAAGGGGGTGCACGGCCCTGGGCGGCTAGTGGTAGCGGTGCTGGAGAACCCAGTCTGATTTACACATTCTTACCCGAGCCGGGCTAGACTTGAAGAATGCGCAAGGCCCAGACCCTCGGTGAGCTTAAGCGTACATATCCTTTAGAGAAACTGCGTCGCAGCGTCAAGGATGAGGCACGGCAGAACCTGATTGCCAAGCTGCGCGCTGGTGAGCGGCTTTTTCCCGGTATCCAGGGCTACGATGACTCGGTCATTCCCAGCCTGATCAACGCCATCCTGGCCCGGCATAACTTCATTCTGCTGGGCCTGCGGGGCCAGGCCAAAAGCCGCATTCTGCGCCAACTCACCGAGCTTCTGGACGAGGAAATCCCGGCCCTGCCCACCGAGATTCGCGATAATCCGCTGTTTCCCCTTTCCGCAGAGGCCAAGCGCCTGCTCGCCGAGGCTGGCGACGACGCGCCCATTATCTGGATTCCCCGCAGCGAGCGCTACGTGGAAAAGCTGGCCACCCCCGACACCACTGTGGCCGACCTCCTGGGCGACATCGACCCCATCAAGGCGGCCCGGCGCGGCACCGGGCTTTCCGACCTCGAGGCCGTCCACTACGGTCTGTTGCCCCGGGCCAACCGGGGTATCTTCGCGGTCAACGAGGTGGCCGACCTGGCCCCTAAAGTGCAGGTGGCCTTGTTCAACATTCTGCAGGAGGGCGACGTGCAAATCCGGGGCTATCCGGTGCGCCTCGAGCTCGATGTCTGGATCGCCTTTACCGCCAACCCCCAGGACTACACCGCCCGCGGCAAGATCGTCACCCCCCTCAAAGACCGCATCGGCTCGGAAATACGCACCCACTACCCGCGCACCCTGGAGGAAGGCCTGGCCATCACCCGGCAGGAGGCCTGGATTGCCCGCGAGGAGGGCATCTACGTGCCGGCCTATGTGGCCGAGGCCGCGGAAGCGGTGGCCTTCGCGGCCCGCGAGGACAAACGGGTGGACAAGACCTCAGGGGTTTCGCAGCGGCTTTCCATCAGCCTTTTGGAGCTGGTGGTTTCCAATGCCGAGCGCCGGGCCTTGCGCCTGGGCGAGCGCCCGGTGGCCCGCCCCCGCGACCTTTACGCCGCCTTGCCAGCCATTACCGGAAAGATCGAGCTGGAGTACGAAGGGGAGCTGCAAGGGGCTGAGCGGGTGGCCAAGGATCTACTGCTCAAGGCCTTCGGCATGGCCTTTGCCGAGCGGGCCCGGAGCCTCCCCACCGACGAGGTGGTGCAGTACTTTGCCGAGGGCAACCTCCTCACCCTGCCCGAGGATAGCGCCCACAAGCTGCTGGCAGAGATGGAGAAGGTGCCGGGCCTGCTGGCGGCGGCCCGTAAGCTGGAGCCCCAGGGAACCCCCGAGGCTTTGGTGGCGGCTGGGGAGTTTATCCTCGAGGGCTTAGCTGGGCGGCGCAGGATCGCCCGGGGCGAGGAGAGCTACAGCGCCCCCCTCGAGCGCGAGCGGGAGCGCTGGGGCAGCGGGAACTGAAGGGGCGGCTATGCGCGTGCGCTACTCCAAATACGAGCCCGGCTTCGACGACCTGAGCGGGGCCGAGCTGATGGAGATGATCCAGGACTTCCTGATGGACTCGGGTTTTTCCGACCCCTACAACCGCTACCAGCCCGACCCCAGCCGCACCCCCACCGCCGAGGACCTCTACGATGCCTTGCTGCAAGCCCTCTTAGAGCAGGGCCGCATTCCCGAGGAATGGCTGCGCGAGGCCCGCTTCGCCAACCGCAAGGAGGAGACCCGGCTATACCAGGAGATTCAAAAACTCATCCAGCGCTTGCAGGACGAGGGGTTCATCCGCCTAGGGGGCCCCGACCCCACCCAGCCTGCGGGCCCAGGAAGCCAAGGGGAGGCCCAGGAGGTGCGCCTCGAGCTCACCCAGAAATCGGTGGATTTTCTGGGCCTAAAAAGCCTGCGGGCCTTACTGGGTTCTTTGGGTAAGAACGCTCCCGGTGCCCACCCTACCCGGCACTACGCCTCTGGGGTAGAGTCCAGCGGCGAGACCAAGCCCTACGAGTTTGGCGACCAGCCCAACCTCAACCTGGCCGAGACCCTGAAGCGGGTGGTGACCAAGGGGCTGGAGAACCTCGAGGCCTCTGATCTGGTCATCGAGCTGGCCGAGTATACCGCGGCCATGAACACGGTGGTGCTTTTGGACTGTTCCCACTCGATGATTTTGTACGGGGAGGATCGCTTTACCCCAGCCAAGCGGGTGGCCTTGGGCCTAGCCCATCTGATTCGCACCCAGTACCCCGGCGACCAGGTGCGCTTCGGTATCTTCCATGACAGCGCCGAGGAAGTGCCCTTAGGCCGCTTGCCCACGGTGCAGGTCGGGCCCTACCATACCAACACCGCCGAGGGCCTCAGGCTGGCCCGCAAGCTGCTTAGGAAGATGAGCGGGGAGATGAAGCAGATCATCATGATTACCGATGGTAAGCCCTCGGCCCTGACCCTCCCTTCGGGTCAGATTTACAAGAACGCCTGGGGCCTCGATCCGGTGATTCTGGCTGAGACCCTCAAGGAGGCCACCCTAGCCCGCAAGGAGGGCATCCCTATCCACACCTTCATGCTGGCCCGTGAGCCGGAGCTGCTGGCCTTTGTCAAGAAAATCACCCAGATCACCAAGGGCAAGGCCTATCTGACCACCCCGGCCAATATTGGGCGCTATGTGCTGATGGACTTCCTGAACCGCAAGGTAAGCTGGAACTAAACCGGGCCATAGGTTCTGGACTAGACTGGTTTCTGTGAAGCGGCTTCGGTTCATAGGCATTGCCGCCTACCTGGCTTTCCTCCTAGAGCGCATGGCCCGGGCGGTGCCATTTCGCCTCCGCCCGATGGCCCCACCGGTCCAGGTTCGCCCCTGCCAGGGAATGGTGCCGAAGCTGAGCCTCGAGGTTCCCTACCACCCTGCGCAAAGCGCCCGAGGGTACGTGCTGATTCCCAAGGATGGCTATTTTCACCAAAGCGAAGAGCTTTTGCAGCGGCTCTAATGGCAAGGTGGGCTACACCCCAACCGCCCGGCCCCGGTATCGGCTACCCTAGAACCATGCACCGCGCATGGGCCTTTAGGCGTGCTTGGCGGGTACGGCTGGGGCTGGCTGCCGGCCTGGTCTTGGCTCTGCTGCCCCTGGCCTGGTGGGTGCACCCCGCTTGGGCTTTGCTCTCGGGCCTGGCCCTGCTCTACCCCAGCCGCTGGGAGGAGGGGCGGGCCTTGGCCGAGCTGGACCGGCGCTATGGCCTAGCCTACCGTAGCGCCCTCGAGGCCCCCCCCGACCACCCTTGGCGAAGCCAGCTACAAGCCGAGGCCGAGGCCAGCCTGCGCGCGGCTCGGCTCCCCCCCTGGCCCTGGGCGCTGGTGGTGGTGTATCTCCTCTTCTTTGGGCTGGTGTGGCTGCCGCCGGGAGCCCAGCCGGTTGTGGCCCAACCCGAGGCCCCAGCCCAGGCCAGCCCGCCTTCTTCGCCTGCGGCCACCCCGCCCTTTTCCGCCCCGGACGAGGCATCCCCTACGGCCGAGGGTTCCTCGGGCGAGGGCCAGGAGCCTGCTGAAGGAGAGAAAGAGGCAGAGGCTTCCCCCGCCGAGGGGCAGCAGCCAGCGCAGACGGCCCAGGCTCGTCCGACAGAGCGGGCTGCCGAGCCCACCACGGGCCCGAACCCGCCTTCGGGGAGCACCGGTGCTGAGCCAGTTCCCGAGCAGGGCCAGTCTACGGGCGAGGCCACACCCGCGCCGGGCCAGCCCCAGCCGCAACCTTCGCCGGGTGCTTCCCAAGAGGGCCAGCCCACCCGCGAAGCGCCCGGCCAGCCCCAGCCCGCACCGGGGCGCGAAGGCCAGCCCATGCCCAGTCCGGGGTCAGCCCAGCCTCAGGCCGAGCAGGGGTCTTCGCAGGGTAGCCCGCCTGGGCAGCGGCCCGCTGGAGGTTCGCCGGGGGATACCTCGAGGCCCACCGGAGGCCCCCAGGGCCAGGCTTCTCCTGACGTAGCCCCTGCCAACCTGCCCTCCAACCTTCCTTCACCCGCGGGCGAAGCCCCCCTCCGCCGGGGGGAGGCTGTGCAGGGAAGGCCCCAGCCCCTGCCCAGCCCCTGGGCTGCCGGCCAGCCCCCCCAGAACGTGCAGCGTCAGGCGGAAAAGTACCTCCAAAGCGAACCTTTGCCCCCCGAGGTGCGCCGCATTTTGCGGCGCTACTTTGAGCTGCCGCCCTAGCCTGCCCACCCCGGGAAGGCCGGGGTGGGGCTACTAGGCTAGAACTTCAAAACGCCCGTACCGCCGCCCCAGGTGAGGGTCAGGGTGCAGCCCGCTAGGTCGGGGGTGCTGGTGGTGTTGATAGTCGCGTTGAGCACCGCGGTGTTGGTGCCGCCGGTTTGGATAATGGCCAGAATCTGGCCTACGTTTAGGTTCAGGCTGCCCGCAGTCAGGTTGCCTACACTGTAGTTCCCGCCCCCGCTTGCAGTGAGGGTGAACTGCACGTTGTTGGCGGTGGCCGTGGTACTGCGAGGCCCACTGGTGGGGTTATCCGAGACGGTTAGGGTGACGTCCATGGTCACCTGGACGGAAGAGGGCAAGGGCGAGGGGCAGCCTGTGCCGCTGAGGGTCACCCCCTGGATGGCCAGGTTGTAGGTGAAGCCGGTGGGGTTGAGGGGTAGGTTGAGGTTGGTTATATCCTCAAAGGTAGTGGTCACGCTGGCCGTGCCGGTGGCTTGGCTGGAAGGGCCCAGGGTAAAGGTGGTCTGCTGCCCTGCCAGGCCGAAGGGGTTGTCGATGGGAGGGCTGCTAATCAGACCACAAGCCGCAAGCAACAAAACCAAAAAGCCTGTAGCTCCGAGTCGCTTCACAAAAGCCTCCTTTCTGCTCTAGGCAAGAACACTCTACACCCTGGCGGGGCGAAGGGTGGTGATATTTGACCCGCCCTGGGGCTAGAGGGCCTTGAAGCTTTCGAAGGGTTCCTGACAGGCGTTGCAGACGTACATGGCCTTGCACAAGGTAGGGCCAAAGGGGTTTTTGAGGCTGGTGTTGAGCGAGCCGCAGCGGGGGCAGGGGGTGGGGGCGGCCTCGAGCTGGAGCAAAGGCGCCGGGCCTGGGGGGGCAATCCCGTACTGGCGCAGGCGCTCTTTGGCCTCGGGGGTGATCCAGTCGGTGGTCCAGGGCGGCGAGAGCACGGTCTCTACTACCACCTCTTCGAAGCCCAGAGCACGGGCGGTTGCCTCGAGCTGGGCCCGGATCAGGTGCAGCGCCGGACAGCCAGAAAAGGTAGGGGTCATGCGGATGGTGGCCCTGGGGCCCT
>FWWM01012542.1_pt1 | contig 14060 bp, 10 predicted proteins | sample 2228351 | NCBI WGS metagenome assembly FWWM01 (sample SAMEA103939774, study PRJEB20133) | metagenome | reverse complement strand
GAGTTTTAAGGCTAATCTTCACGGAATAAATTCAATTTTTTAATTGAGTTATAAGGCTAATCTTCACGGAATAAATTCAATTTTTTAATAATAATTAAAAAAAGAACAAAAAGAAAAGAAACAAAACAGAAAAATAAAAAGAGAAATCAGGCATCCACAAAAATTTATCTATGGCAAAACGTAAAGAAATACTGAATGCTATAAGAGAGATGGATGACACGACGCTGAAAAACAGGGTGATAGAGCTCAAAAAAGAACTTTTTGCTCTCAGAACACTTGCAAAAAGAGAAGGAAAAACAAACCCGGGAAAAATAAGAGAAGTGAAAAGAGAAATAGCGCAAATAATGACAGAACTTAGGTCAAGAGAACTGAAAAGAAAAGAACAAGAAAAAACAAAAGAAAGAGAAAAAGTAAAGGCGATTACATCATAGACAGAAGCAATTACATCACGGTCAGAATACGTTCAGGAATATCAAGGAATTTGAAATGTCTCCCGTATATATCTTGCACAATAGATTTAACTAAATTAAAATTTTTGGTTCTTTTCAGATCAGCTTTCCCTTCAGATGTTATAAAACCTTCCAGAGCAAGAATTTCGGCGGAAAAATTTGCAAGTATATCCATAAATTCAAAAGATTCGCTACATTCAAGTTCTTCAAGACTATCAACGAGCAAGGGAAAAACCTCAGGAGAAAAACCAACAGCACGGGTAAGCTCCATTATATACCACGACGATAATACCTTCACAATATCTGATTTTATTGACGGAAAAATATCAATTATTTCTGCACTCTCAATTATGTGCCCACCAAAAAAAGTATGAAACATGGCGGATGCCTGCGATGTCCGTGGGTATCCTCTCACATAGACGTTTATAAGAGAAGGTGGTTCAAGAAGGTTCAAGAACCTCCTTCTTGATTTTCTCCCATGCTTGGCAATTCCCCAGAATATTCCACGTTTGCGACCAAAAAGGCAAAGGCGCAAATCATCGTCATGCACAAATCTCCTTGATATAACAACCACCTCCTCAACAAATAACATCCAAATCAAAATTGAATGCAGAAGAACAAAAATTTAAAATCGCGTAAAAAAATTTAAAAAGATGAGGGACTTGGTTTTTGATGTAGTTGTAATAGGGGGTGGAATAAATGGTGCAGGCATAGCACGGGACCTTGCAATGCGCGGTGTAAAGATAGCGCTCTTTGAGAAAGAAGATTTCGGATGGGCAACAACATGGTCATCCTCAAGCCTTATACATGGAGGAGCAAGATACATAATACACGACATAGGGGTCACTAAAAAGTCATCTGAGGAAGCGGGAATTCTCACAAAAATATGTCCCTATATGCTCTCAAGAAGACCATTCCTCATAGTTATAGCTAAAAGAAAATGGCTTACACTCTTTGATGTATACATGAGCGTATATGACCTCTTCTCGCGCTTACGATACTCCATGAAACATATGAGGTTGAGCCAGTCAGAAGTTGCGGAAATCACAGGAGGTGAGGTAATAGCAAAAGCCGGAGGAATACTTATTGAAGAGTATGCGGTAGACCCTCAACGACTTTCACTCGTGAACATACTATCTGCGAAAGAAAACGGGGCAGAAGTTTTTAACCACACCCAAGTCATAGCAATAGAGAAAAAGGGAGAAAACGAAAAGGAAAAAGGAATGAACGTGGAAAAAGACAAAAATCAGAAAAAAGATGATTGGAAGTTCTCATTGAAAGTGAAAGACCTATCAGGCAAGGAATTCAATGTAAAAGCAAAAATAGTGATAAACGCATCAGGTCCATGGGTTGATAAGGTAATAAACCAACTCGGATCGTCAAACCAAAGACGTAAACTCAGACCAACAAAAGGAATACACATAGTCTTCCCGGGAAAGTTGCTCAATGTAGTTCTGAGTTTTCGGGCAATAGATGGAAGATACTTGCTTTTTGTTCCGCTTGAAGACAGAACAATTCTCGGAACGACCGATGATGACTTCTTTGGAGATCCGGACGAACTTGACATAACAAGAGATGAAGTTGAGTACCTACTTCACTCTGCGGAAAAATTCATACCGAGGATAAGATATTTTAAACCTTTCTCATGTAAGGTTGGACTAAGACCAACACCGTATGTATACGGGGTAAATGAAGATAAGGTGACGCGCGAGGCGGAAATACATGATGATGATGACTTTATATCTGTGCTTGGCGGAAAGCTCGCAAGCTTTCGGCTCCTTTCCGAGATAGTATCAGATTATGTTTGCAGGAAAATTGGAATAAATGCAAAGTGTAAAACAAAAGATATCCCTCTACCCGGAGCAGAGGGACTTGATAACTTCAAAGACTTTGAGGAGACTAATCATAGGATAATTGAGAAAATAAGAGATACGGTAGGAGAGAAAATGGCATATTTTCTTGCGAAAAAATACGGTATGAGAGCTATTGAGTTGGTAAGACGCATGGGGAACAAAATAGATGTGATATGCGAATGTGCAGGAGTAAGTGAAGGTGAAGTATTGTGGGCGATAGATAAAGAGATGGCAGAAACCATAGATGATATAGCAAGAAGAACATGGGCATGCGATAATTTATGCAATGGAATAAAATGCGCGAAAAAAATCGAGAGAATACTCGTTGAGAAAGGTAAAAATCCGCAGACAGAAAAATTTATAGAGAGAAGGGAAAATCTGCTATATCCAATAAGACAATACAATATGGATTTGTGGATGAAATTTCAGGAATTCAAAAAGGAGATGCTGAGGTCAAAATTACAATAAGTGTCCAGCAATGAAAGGAATAACAGTGTTTTTTGATCTTGATGGAACCCTTGCGGATACATCAGATGATATTTACAACGCACTGAACAGAACACTCAGAAAATTTGAAATCAGCGAAATACCACTTCAAACCGTTATGGAATATATAGGTGATGGCGTGCTTCCACTCATAAGAAAAACATTAAAATTCCTTGGAAAGGAAGACCGAGAAAAAGAAATCCTCGATATGTTTATAGATGAATATGAAAGATGCATAGCAGATAAAACATCGCTTTACGATGGTGCATGCAACCTCATCTTCTTCCTGAAAATCGAACTTGAAGCGAACGTAATACTCTTGACAAACAAAAGCCACAACCTCACTCTAAAACTTATAGAGAAAATGGGAATAGGGGGGTTATTTGATGGTGTTGTATGCGGAGACACATTTGATGTTAAAAAACCATCTCCTGAACTTCTTGACAGAATAAGGCAGAGGTTCCACATCGCAGATAAATTCTTCGTGATAGGCGATGGGTTGAATGACTTCCTATTCGCAAAAAACACAGGCATAAGTTTCATCTTTGCAAAATGGGGTTTCATGACCGAAAAAGTTGAAAACGAACTCGAGAAAGATAGAGGAACATGTATATTTATAGCAGAAAAACCAGAGGACATAATAAAAGAAGCACATAGAATTTTCCACAAAATCAGATAGGAAAATCAATCAAAAATCATCTCCGAAAGGACCTCTTATCTCAGAGGTTTCATCTGTAAGTGTGAAGTATGCATATTTTCCATCTCCATCGATGTCGCACCTTGCCAGAATTGTTATGTCAACACCAGAAGTAGGTTCAAATTCTTTTTCCGACACAACAGAAGCGTTCTGGGGGTTTGTGGAAAAATCTCCCTCCACGACCGCATAATCACAGAAAGTTCCCCCCTTCACATCAAAGTTCAAATCACGAGAGAAACAATTATCATCTGACCATTCCTGCTTTTTACTCCCAGCACTACCAGGATACCAGCCGCAAGTGATAAAACTGTTCTTCTCAGTGGATCTTATCTCTTCAAGATAAGATATTGAAGGAAGAATGGTTCTGACCTCCGCCATTTTACCCTTCCATGTAAATTTTCTGTACTGCGGTATAGCTAAAGATGCAAGGACAGCCAAAATGGCGAGAACTATAAGAACCTCAATAAGTGAAAAACCTATAAACGGAAACGCAAATTTGTTTTTGCTACCCATATTGACAAAAATATAATTATTGGGAAAATTCAGGCGAAAATTTACGATGGAAATTTTTGTAGAAAAGAATAGAGCGAAAAGTAAAAGGAAAACAAAAAAGGAAAGAAGTAAATTTAAAAGAGTATTGATACTCACATTAATACTTCTATCTTTTTCTGCTATTTTGGTAGCTTCATTAGGACTTACATTCTCTTTTTTGAGTTTCAAAGACGAAATAAAATCAATAACGAGGGCGGATATATACACGAAACTCTACTCCATCCCTGAACCTACATTTTTTCTCTCAAAAGATGGAGAGATCATAGCTGAGCTATTTGAAAGATATACAGAAATTGTAAAGTTTGACGAAATACCTCCTCACATTGTATACGCATTTTTAGCAGCTGAGGACGATGCTTTTTTCAAACACAAGAGCATTGATCTGAAGGCGATCATGAGAGCAGCGTTGAAGAACTTAAAGGAAATGAAAATAGTGCAAGGCGGAAGCACAATAACACAACAGCTCGCAAGGAATCTTTTTCTTTCAAGGGAAAGAACGATTCCAAGAAAAATCAAGGAAATATTATATGCCATCAAGATAGAAAAAGAGCTCACAAAAGAGGAGATATTCTCACTTTACGTATCAACGATATTTTTTGGTAATGGCTCATGGGGGCTCAAATCTGCGGCGAGAAATTATTTTGGCAAACCTATATCACAACTCACAATAGCAGAAGCAGCTCTTCTGGCATCACTACCAAAATCTCCCGTCTACTACTCTCCTATAAAGTATCCCGAGAAAGCAAGAAAAAGGCAAGTGTGGGTCCTACAAAGAATGAAAGAACTCGGTTTCATATCAGAAAAGGAATATGAAGATGCCATAAGAGAGAAAATAAAAGTGTATGCATGGCAAAGCAAATTTACAAAATATTTCTGGTTCACGGAACATATAAGGAGAGAACTTGTAAAAATGTTTGGAAACGACGAAGACGAGATAAAAAGAGGATACAGGGTTATAACAACTCTCCATCCAGAATGCTATATATATGCCCAAGATGCTCTGAGGCGGGGATTAGAGAGGATTGAAATAATAAATGGGAAGGATTTCGCGAGAGACATAAGAGAAATAGCGATTAGAATAACACCTCAGGTCGTTGCGGTATCATTCCCAGATGGAGAAAATATATATGAATTAGATGAGAAGATATACATCGGTAAAATTGAGGAGGTAAGGACAGCCAGAAATTTAATGGTTAGGGTAAAAGCAAGAGAAATCACTCCCGAAGAAGTCATTAACAGAGAATTTACTCCCGGGGAAGTCACTCAGAAAGATGTTCCCCATGAAAAAATCATATCAGAAAAAAAGGGGAAAGAAGAACAAAAAGCGGTTGAAAAAGAATATAAAGACGGCTACATAATACCTGAAATCGTGGATTTTAGGGGGATAAAAAATTTTAGGGAAGGAGACACAATAGTTTTGAGAAAATGCGACGGACCAGATAAAAATGAATATTTCTGCCCGATACCAAAAAGTGTTGATGTTGAGGGAGCAATTGTTGTGCTCTCAGCAACAGATGGAGAAGTTCTGTGCATGGTAGGAGGTTATGACATAAGTAAGTCTCAGTTCATCCGCTCTGTCCAGGCAAAGAGACAGATAGGTTCAGCAGTCAAACCACTAATATACACAGCGGCATTAGAAACTGGACTTTTTAATCCAGCAACTCTAATAGGAGATTATCCGATTATATTTGAATACAAGCTTGAAGTAGGTGAAACAGAGGAGTGGAAACCGAAGGACATGTCAAGCTTCAGAGGATTTGTAACCTTGCAAGAGGCACTCGCAAAATCAATAAATGCAGCAACAGTAAGAGTAGCTCACAAGATAGGACTGAATAAGATAAGTGAGACATTGGCAAGGTTCGGAATAAACGAAAAAGTAGAGGATTACACCATATCTATCGGTTCAATCTCACTCACTCCCCTTGAGCTTGCAGCAGCCCACACACCATTTGCAAACGGTGGTATCAGAAAAGAGCCATACTTTATAAAGAGAATAGAAAAAAATGGAGATACAATATTTGAATGGGAAAATAAAGAGAAAGAAGAGGATAGAATTATGTCCCCTCAGCTCGCATTTGTTATGACATGGATGATGAGAAATGTCATCCTTCACGGCACTGGACAAAGAGCAAAGGTGCTGAACATCCCAGTAGCAGGGAAAACAGGAACGTCTGACATGGGAAGAGATGCGTGGTTCATAGGTTTTACTCCAGAGGTAGTCGTGGTTGTTTGGGTTGGCAAAGATGATTTTACCACAATAGGCAATATACATACAGGTGCTTATGTAGCATTACCCATATTCGTAAACTTTATGATGAAATATAAAGAGCTTCTGAAAAAAAAGGATTTTGATGTCCCCGAAGGCATAGAGTTCGCAAAAATAGATCCCCTAACAGGAGAAATATCATCCGAAAAGTTCTATGTTATGGCATTCTCAGAAGATAATACCCCATGGAGTAAGGCTGGAACAACGAGCACGGACGAATCAAGCAAAATTGAAATAAATGAAATAGATAAAAACACACAAGAGGGAGGAGAGAAAATAGGAGAGGAGCAAAGAAAAGAAGGAAAAGAAGAAAAAGAAGAAAGAAAGGAAAAACAGGAGAAGAAAGAACTTGACTTTTGGCTATTTTGAATTTTTCCTTTTCGGTATATCAATTAATCTCTAAAAATCTAGAAAATTAATCTCTAATCTCTAAATAACTTTACCAAGACCTATTATTTCTCCTTCAACGAGCCCCCTTCCGATAGCCTGCCTCGAAAGAATCGGAACCCTTCTCACATTTATATATTTTGATGCCTCTCTGCCATCGCTTCTTTTATAAGTTATACACAACTCATCATTTTCAGAAACAAAAACCGCATCCACCACATCACCAGCCTTATCAGGAACAAGAATTATGCCCATACCTCCCTTGCTCTGAATTTTAAGTTCATCCGCTCTCACACCCTTTATAAACCTTAAAGTAGCAACAACAAGTATATTATCATCTTTACCCTTTGAGAGCACACAGAGAGACGAATCTGAACCACCTGTCCTCTTTTGTCCCAACTCAATAGCACGAGAAACACGGGCAGTTATATCTTCTTCCTTCACACCAAGTATCATACCACCCCGCGTGATGAAGAATATAAGGTCTCCTTCAGAACACTCAACAGCATCACATATCTCGTCTCCACCTTCAAGTTCAAACACCACTTCACCCCGAGCGGTCATGTCATATACCTCACTGAGCCGGAACTTTTTGGTAAAACCGTTTTTCGTCAGGAAAACAAGCTTTTTATCCTCGTCAGCTGGTCCAACATATATAACTCTCTCATCTTTTGAAAGACGAACTAAAGAACTAACAGGCATACCCTTCTCTGTCCACCCCTTTATCTTGTCTAATCTGAGACGATAGACCTTTCCAAGATTACTGACCACGGCAAGGTCTCCCGATGCAAAAAAAGATGACCTGACGGAGAGCTTTCTTACTCGCTCAGTTTTAGCAAAAATACTTACATAAAAATCATGGGTTAATACAACTTTATACTCCTGAACCTGAGCTGAAACCTTCACAGGAGGCTTATCGGATATTTCAGACCTGCGAGCATCACCGAACTTTTGTTTGATCTCTAAAATCTCCTCCTTCACAACACGCCTGAGTTCCTCAGGACTTTTGAGAATAAGCTTTAGTCTTTTGACCTCCGCCTGAGTTTCTTCATACTCTTTTCTTAGCTGATTAACCTCAAGCCTTGAAAGCCTTCCAAGTCTCATGTTGCAAATCGCCTGAGCCTGAAGTTCTGAAAATCCAAAATTCCTAACCAGTGCAGCCTCTGCAGAAGGTTGACTTTCCGACGCCCTTATAACTTTTATCACCTCATCTATAATATCCAGAGCTTTCATGTACCCTTCAAGTATGTGTAGATGCTTTTCCGCTCGCTCAAGCCGGAACTTAGTCCTCTTTATAACTACCTCTTTCCTGAAATCTAAAAATCTTTTCAATATTGTTATAAGATCCACCGAAACAGGTTGAATGCCATCTATAACAAGCATATTGACAGGAAACGTTGATTTAAGCGGCGTACTTTCATAAATCTGAGAGACTATGGAGTCTATATCAAAACCTTCCTTCACATCTATGACTATCCTTACCCCACGCCTGTCAGACTCATCTGCAACACGAACTATACCATCTATTATCTTGTTCCTCGCAAGCTCAGCTATTTTCTCAACTATCTTCGATTTGTTCTGCTGATACGGCACTTCATAAAAAACTATTGTTCTGAGGCTACCTCTTTTCTCAACATTATACCTCGCATAAATTGTAACCTGTCCCTTCCCTTCCTTGTAGAGAGACCGCATATCTCCCACGACAAGACCACCTGTCGGAAAGTCCGGACCTTTTATTATTTCAATTATACTGTCTTGTGATGCTTTCTGATTGTCAAGGAGAAAAATAAGAGCATCCGCGACCTCAGATATATTATGAGGAGGAATAGATGTGCTCATACCAACTGCTATTCCCGAAGTTCCATTAACAAGAATGTTCGGAAACCTTGCGGGAAGATACTTCGGCTCGGTCAGAGACTCGTCATAATTTGGAATAAAATCAACGGTGCCCTCGTGTATATCTTTGAGTATTTCCTCCGCCAATGAAGTAAGACGAGCCTCCGTGTATCTCATAGCAGCGGGTTCATCACCATCCATAGAACCAAAGTTTCCCTGACCATCAATGAGAGGATACCTCATTACAAAGTCCTGTGCGAGTCTCACAAGAGCATCGTATACAGGTTTATCTCCATGCGGATGATACTTACCTATACAGCTACCAACAATCTTTGCGCTCTTCCTATACTGAGCTTTTGAAGTTATACCCTCTTCCCACATCGTCCATATTATCCTCCTTTGAACAGGCTTGAAGCCATCCCTTATATCTGGAATAGCCCTACCTATTATTACACTCAGAGAATAACTCAAATAAGATGATACAAGTTCTCTCTCTATTGCAACTGACTGCGACCTCATAACTCCAAACCTCCAAAGACTATAAATCAAAAAATTATAAAAATTGAAAGAAATTTAGAGCTTTTCAAAATTCTTGAAATAACTTACAGAGGAAATAAAGTAATTAACTTGACAACATGAATTTGAGAAAGAGGGGGTTGTCTGTAGCGAACAAAAAAACTTACGAAAATCCAGATGCTAACGAATGCACAAGAGCAGAAGAAATGGTAGATGGAAAAACAGGAATATCGGAAAATAAAAAGTTGGAAAATCCAAAGGATGAGGAAAAAAATTCAGCTCATAATGTGGTAGAGTCAGAGGAAATCGAAGAACAAGATTTCAACAGTGGGAAAATCATTGGGGACATAGCTAATGAGATAAAGGGCAGATTTGGTGTGTTCAGAATAAAGTCTCCCGATATATTTGAAAAGTGCAGGCGGTTTAGGGTAGTGGAAAAGGCGAAAGAGCTCAGATTATATCCTTATTTTATCGAGTTCGAAAGGAACGAAGGCCCCGTAGCATACATAAATGGACAGAAAAAAATAATGCTCGGGTCAAACAATTATCTCGGACTGACACATCATCCCAAAGTTAAGGAAGAGGTTATGAAAACAGTAAGAGAATATGGGACAAGTGCAACCGGTTCACGCTTCCTCAATGGAACGCTCAAAATGCACATAGAACTTGAAGAGGAACTCGCAGAATTTGTCGGCAAAGAAAAAGCTCTTGTTTTCTCAACAGGATACCAGACAAACTTAGGAATTCTATCTGCTCTTTCGGGTCCCAACGATTATATAATTTGTGACTCAAAGTGTCATGCGTCAATAATAGATGGGTTAGAGCTCGGGGCTGGCAAAAAAATAAATTTCAGACATAACGATATAAAATCCCTTTATGATGTTCTCTCATCACTACCGTCCGATAGAGGTAAGCTTATAGTTGTAGATGGTGTGTATTCCATGGATGGCGATATAGCACCTTTACCTGAGATAGTAGAAGTTGCCCGGAAGTTTTCCGCACGAGTATTTGTTGATGATGCTCACGGCCTCGGAGTGCTCGGCTATGGAGGAAGAGGAACTGCAAATCACTTCTCCATCGAAGGAGAGGTAGACCTTATAATGGGAACATTTTCAAAATCGTTTGCATCAATAGGAGGTTTTGTGGCTGGTGAAAAATATGTGATTGACTTTATACAGCACTTTGGGAGGTCTATGATATTCTCAGCAGCTCTACCTCCTCATTGCGTCGCTGCAGTAAGGGCATCACTGAAAATTATGAAGGATAACCCTAATATGGCAGAAGAACTAAGGAAAAAAGGAGAAGCATACAGAAATGAACTTAAAAGAATGGGCTTGAACACAGGAAAATCGCAGACCCCTATAGTTCCAATAATAGTTGGAGATGATCTGCCAACAATAATACTCTGGAAACGATTGTTTGATGAAGGTATATACACAAACTGTGTTATTCCCCCTGCAGTACCACAAGGCGAATCTATGCTTCGGACCTCAATAATGCTAACTCATGAAGATGATCATATTGAGTTCGCACTCGAGAAAATATACAAAGTAGCAAAGGAGATTGGGCTCACTTAAAATTTGCAAATTAGGCGATCAGTAAATAAAAGCCAATACACAATAATAAAACTTATCTTGCCGATCTTGATTATTCAATGGCAAGTTATTTTATAAAAGCAATCAAAAACATGATTTTGATAAATAGAAGATAAAATAATTAATTTTTTTATATATAAATAAAATATGAAAAAGTTAGGAGAGATACTTGAGGAGCTCGGGGTTCCAAAAGATAAAATAGAAGAAGCCCTTTCAATACAGAAGGAGAAGGAAGGGGGAAGACTTGGGGAAATACTCATCAAAATTGGAGCGATAGACGGCGCACTTCTCGCAAAAGCTCTATCGATTCAGCTTGGAATTCCGCTGAAAGAGAAGATAGAAAAGGAAGAGGTTATGGAAACAATGCCAAAAGAGATACCATCACACATAGCGAAAGAGCTCAAATTTGTTCTCCTGAAAAATCCGAATACAGATTACATATCAACAGCGGTAGCAGACCCAACAAAGCTTGAACTCATATTTGACCTTCAGAAAAAATTCAAAAAAATAGTGAAGGTTTTCTGCTCGCCTGCCCAAGAAATAGAGAAGATAATAAACGAGATATATGGTCTGAGCGATGCAATTACGGTATCAAAAGAGGTTGAAAAAGCAGAGGAGATTTTCTCAGCAGAAATAGAAGAAACAACAAAAGACATACTTGAAGAAAAAGGAGATGCACCAATAATAAGGTTCGTAAATGCGCTTTTCTTTCAGGCGGTAAGGCAGAGGGCATCTGATATACACATAGAGCCGGCGGAAAGTGAAACAGTCATCAGGATGAGAGTAGATGGAGTGCTCCACGAGATTATAAGAATAAAAAAATCTCTCCATGAACCTATAGTGTCAAGGATAAAGGTGATGTCAAGGTTAGACATTGCGGAAAGAAGAATTCCACAAGATGGGAAAATAAAACTCAAGGTAGCGGGAAAAGAAGTAGATGTGAGGGTATCTACATTGCCTACGGTCTTTGGAGAAAGAGTTTCGCTCAGAATCCTCGATAGGACAGCAACTATACTGAAAATAGGGGAGCTCGGAATGGAGGAAGATATAATAAAAAAGATAGAAAAACTCATAAAAAAGACATATGGAATGATACTTATCACAGGTCCCACAGGTTCAGGAAAAACGACAACCCTTTATGCCTGTCTTTCTGAGATAAACTCACCAGAAATAAATATAATAACAATAGAGGACCCGATAGAGTATCAGCTCAAGGGAATAAATCAGATTCAGGTGAATCCAAAAGTTGGTTTGACATTTGCGGTGGGACTTCGCTCAATATTGAGGCAAGACCCTGATGTGGTGATGGTGGGAGAGATAAGAGATAGCGAGACAGCATCCATAGCTATACACGCCGCTTTAACCGGACACCTCGTCTTATCAACTTTACACACAAACGATGCACCAAGTGCAATAACAAGACTGATTGATATGGGAATAGAACCTTATCTCATATCATCTGCTATTTTTGCAACTTTGGCACAAAGACTTGTCAGAAAAATATGTCCCGCATGCAAAATTATATATCAACCCGATGCAAAGGAACTTGAAATCATAGGTATAGATAGAAAAATGCTCCCTGACGGTATCCTTTTCAAAGGTAAAGGATGCTCAGAATGTTTCGGAACAGGTTTCAAAGGTAGAACAGGAATATTTGAACTTTTCGTAGTTGATGATGAAGTAAGAGAACTTATAAATGAGAAAGCAGATTCAATGAAGCTCAGAGCTGTAGCAATTTCAAAGGGAATGAGAACATTGAAAGAAGACGGAATACTCAAAGTAATAAAGGGAATAACGACTATCCAGGAAGTTGAAAGAGTGATCCAGGAAGATTAGAATTCAGGAAGATCGGAAGTGATGAGGGAAGATCAGAAGCGATCCAGAAATATTAGAATAGATTCAAAAAAGTTGGGTAATGGGAAACATCCATATATATATCTTATCTTTCTTTGTAAATAGGCGGGATCACTTCAAGTCTCTTTCTCGAATTTTTCTGACAGGCAAGTAAGAAGAAATCAGCGTTTTTCTCCGGCGAATGATGAAAAAACCGAATGAATACAGGTTGAAGTCCGACTTTGAAAAATACTGACAAAACCTCGCCAAGGCGCGATACCGGATAAACAGTGTAAATACGCCCTAATGGTCTCAAAAGATATGAGGCAGTATTGGCAAGGGATTTGAGGTCAAACTTTATCTCCCACTTCGCAATAGGATAATTACCACCCTTCATAGAAATTTTTCCTTCATGAGGCGGTATGTATGGCGGATTTGATACTATGACATCAAAACTCGATGGTTTAAAGCATGGAACTCTTGCATCAGCCAGAATAACATAAGGATATGGTTTTGATCCATTTTCAATAAAATTCTTTCGCGCAAGCAAAACCATATCCCTGTCAATATCAACCGCAAAAGCGGAGGCAAAATATATATCTCTCAGAACAAGAAGAAGAATTATCCCACAACCAGTGCCAATATCAATGATTGTATTGCATGAATCTTTTTCAAAATAATTTTTTTCAACATATACACAAAATTGAGCAAGATGTATTGAGTCCTCACCAAATCTCCATCCCTTTTTGCCTTGAAAAACCTTCAAGCCTTCAAATTCGTCAAAATCGAGGTCAAATTCAAAAGAATTATCCACAATATCCACAATTTATAATTTTTTAACTTTTTATCTCTCTGCACACAGGAGAATTATTTGATACATTGATGCATAAAGGTTACGTAGACAAAAACAAAATCCAAATTTCCTAAATTTTAACTGGATTTCCTCTGCAATCTTGTTCCTCGCACGATCTTGTTCCTCGCACGATCTTGTTCCTCACACAACCTTGCTCCTTACACTGCCCTCCAGGGGTTATTATCTCAAGAAAGGTAAATTTCCTCTTTCTGCAACGGAATTGCAGGAGGAACTAAAGAAAGGATATAAGATTTATTTAAAAGGATATAAGATTTATTTAAAAGACAAAAGATCAAACTCCCGCTGGCAAACCACAGAGAAAAATTTATACAAATTCCCACACTCTGTTGAAAAATAGGAAAAAATTTAGGAAATTTAAAACTAAATTTAAAAAAAATAGAAGAAGATAGAGAAGAGAAAAACGACATTTGGTAATTTATAATAGGCCGTGTTGTCAGTTGTTACAATAACGCTTACCAAAAGCGAGAAAGACATCGAAAAACTCGCAATAACACTCAAATCATTTTCGGAAAAAACTCCTCGGAACCTTTATGACGAATATATAATCGTCCGTGCTGGGAGAGATATTCCCATACCCCAGTGGGCTTATAGCAAGATAAAGAATCTGCGTATCATAAAGTCACCCGTGGCAAACTTCTCTTTCCAGAGGAATATAGGGTTGAGAGAATCCAAAGGAGAACTCGCTGTGTTCATAGATGATGGCATGGAACTTGAGA
>FWWM01012539.1_pt1 | contig 14061 bp, 14 predicted proteins | sample 2228351 | NCBI WGS metagenome assembly FWWM01 (sample SAMEA103939774, study PRJEB20133) | metagenome | reverse complement strand
AAGGGCCAATGAACACACGAATAAAAGCCCTGACGTGAACATATTTGTTTATTCGTTTCCCATTCGTTGACGTACTCTCGCCCGGGGAATGAAAGGACCAGACAATGAACTCAGCAAACCACGGCTCCCATCTCGTTGATGACGGTCTTAATGGCCTCACCTATAAGGTCATTGGACTGGCTATAGCAGTTCATAACGACCTTGGGCCCGGCCACCGCGAGATGACGTATCACAATGCCATGCATCAACGCTTCATTGATGCGCGCCTGGCTGCCGAACGGGAACCAGAACTACTCGTTCTGGATGAGAATGGCAATCTGGTAAATTTCTACCTGCCCGACCATCGCGTCGAGCAGGTGTTGTTAGTGGAGTATAAGGCGCACTCCTTCCCTCTGACCAATGATGAGATCGCGCAATGCATAGACTATTTCGCCGCTTCCGATTGTTCCGTTTGTCTCTTGTTCAACTTTGGAAGGCGGCGTCTGGAATGGAAACGTCTCTTTCCGCCCCAAACGATCCTGGAACACCGCCAGCGCCGGCAGCGATAAGCCGGGGAGGATGGGGTTTCCCCACGCGCACTCAAAACTCCAGTAACCGCTGCGCCGCGGCGCGGATCTTCACCGCATCGGGACGATGCGCGTCCTCCAGCAGTGGGCTGTAGGGTACGGGCGTATCGGGCGCGGCCACACGGGTAATCGGGCCGTCGAGGGAATCGAACGCCTGTTCAGCGATCAGCGCGGCCACCTCACCGCCCACGCCACAGGTGCGGTTGGCTTCGTGGACGATGAGCACCTTGCCAGTCTTGCGGGCAGTGGCCAGGATGGCTGCCTCATCGAGCGGCTTAAGCGTGCGCAGGTCGAGCACCTCGATGCTGTGCCCGGCGCGTTCCAGATCCGCGGCCACTGCCAGGGCCTCGTGCACCATCGCGCCATAGGTAATAATGGACAGTTCTTCGCCCTCGCGGCGCAGCGCCGCCCGACCAAGCGGCACCAGCCCCGTCTCGCCGCCAGCAACCGGCCCCTTGAGCGAGCGGTAGAGGTATTTGGTTTCGTAGTAGATTACGGGGTTGGGATCGCGAATGGCGCTGATCAGCAGGCCCCAGGCGTCGGCGGGAGTGGCAGGGGCCACCACCTTTAGCCCCGGGGTGTGCACGAACCAGGCCTCATTGCTCTGCGAGTGGAAGGGGCCAGCGCGCAGCCCGCCTGCGCCCGGCGCACGGATGGTGATCGGCACCGCCTGGCCCCAGCGGTAGTGGTTGGTGGCGGCAAATTGCACGATGGCATCGAAGCCGGTGGAGATAAAATCGGCAAACTGCATCTCCACTACCGGACGGAAGCCCTGGAAGCTCATGCCGATTGCCGCGTAGATCATCGCCAGTTCCGTCATCGGCGTATCGATCACGCGCTGCTCGCCAAACTCCTCGATCAACCCCTGGGTTACTTTGAAGGCGCCACCGTATACGCCAATGTCTTCACCCAGCAGCAGCACGGCCGGATCGCGCTGTAATTCGTAGCGTAGCGCCTCGCGAATGGCTTCGAGGTAAGTTAGCTCGCGAATGGCGCCCGGCGGCGCGTCGCCGGTTTCGGCGAGCGTCGTGACCCCGGTGTGAAGGTTGGCATCCCAGGTCATGGTTGCTCCTCGTCAGTTGCCGCGCCGCGCAATAAAGAGGTTTTTTTTCCTGAGAGGGCACGGCGCTCCCACATCTGAAAACAGGGGTATCTCTGGGAGGGCCGCCCCCTCCCTGGCCCTCTCCGCTGGGGGAGGGAACCGGGCGCCTCCCCGCAGGGAGGGGATTGGGGAAACCGGGTTTCCCCGTATTTTCACCTCAGACGCCCATGCGCGGGGCGCACGACGCCAGAATGAAAATAGTATTGTTCTTGGGAGGGCTGCGCTCTCCCAAACCCTCCCCGCGGGCGGGCTCTGTTCACCTCAGAGTCAGGCACACCTTGCGCATTCGTTTATTCGTTTCCCATTCGTTGGCCCATTTCCCCTCGGCGTCCCGGGAAGCCTATCCCGGAGCAGGTGAAACCCGTTGCAGGGCTGCGCCCTCCCAAACCCTCCCGCGGGCGGGCTATGTTCACCTCAGACGGTCATGCGGCTGCGCCGCACATCGCCACAATGAAAATGGGGCATCTCCGGGAGGGCAGCCCCCTCTCTGGCCCTCCCCCGCTGGGGGAGGGAACCGGGCGCCTCCCCGCAGGGAGGGGGTTGGGGAAACCCGGTTTCCCCGTATGTTCACCTCAGCCTCACCCCCACAATTGACAAGCCAAAACAAATGTCCTATCCTTCCCCCAGAGCACGATCCAGGAAAGGAGACCGAGATGGGACTGGATCTGGCGGCCCTGAGCAAGCAGGTCCGCGAGTTGAGCGGTGCGGCGGTGCAGAGCGCCGCTGGCGCTGCGGAACGGGCGGCGCTGGCTCTGGGGCGCTATCTGGAGGCCGCGGGTGAGGAACGCCACTGGGCGCAGGCGGTTGACCTGAGTCGCGAGACGGCGAGCTGGCTGCTCGCCCGACCGGTCGAGCGTCTCGACACCACGCGCGATCTGCCCGCCTGCCCACCGGCCTATGCTGTGGTGGCCACCGATGGCTCCCAGATCGATCTGGACCGCCATGGCAGCGTGGCCTGCTATCTGATCAACATCGGCCATGTCTTCATCCGCTACGGCCAGCGCCCGACGGCGCGCCTCGGTTCGCGGCCCGCGCTTTACTACCGTGAGGAGGACCTCTACGTGAGCGATGGCGCCCGCCGCGTGCCCATCGAGGGCAACTACCTGAGCGCCCGTCGCGACGTCGAAGAGGGTCTGGCGCTGGCCGAACTCGCCGCGACCTCCCTGGACGGCACGCTGCCGGCCCTGGCGCTGCAAGACGGCACCCTCGTGCGCTGGACGCTCGCCGGCGCGGAGCGCTTTGTGCAGGAACGCTTTCTGGGGCAGTATCTGAGCTATCTGGAGCGCATGCGGGCGCTTGGCGTCCCGACCGCGTCGTACATCAGCCGGCCTCGCTCGCCTGAAGTGGTTGGAACCATCCGGCTTATGTTCTGCCCGGATGTGGATGTGGCTGCCGGTCGCGGCGCCCGCTGCAGCGAGTGTAGCGATGCGCGCGCCGGGCGCGAGCCGTCGTGCGCCCTCTGCCAGGGGCTGGTTGATGCCGATGTGGTTGGCTCCCGCCTCGCCGAGGGCCAGCGCGGGCCGTTGTTCGTCTCCATGAGCACCATCAACATCGAACGCTATGGCCCGCACTGCATCCACTTCTTTCACCTGCGTGTCGGGCGCGAGGTGTGTCGGGTTGAAATCCCCTGGTGGGTGGCATCGGCGCCCGAACAGGTTGATCTGGTGCACAGCCTGGTGTACGATCAGTGCCTGCGCGGCGGAGGCTACCCCGTGGCTCTGGCGCGCGCTCACGAGCAGGCGGTGATCCGCGCCGCCGACCGGCGGGCCTTCGAGCGTATGCTGGCCGGCAGCCTCGCCCGCGCCGAAGCCGGTGGTTCCGTTTCCGCCAAGCGGGAGAGTAAGGAGTTTAGCCGGCTATGAGGTGAACCCGGGAGGGCCGCGCCCTCCCAAACCCTCCCCGTAGGCAGGGGCGTGGGGAAACCCGGTTTCCCCATATGTTCACATCAGCGGTACCGCAAGGGCGCCGGGAGCGCCCCCGAAATGAGAAGCGATGACCACCCAGCGTATCGGCGAGATCATCGAGTCGTCAACAACCCGCTTTACGGCAGGCGCCTATGAGTTGCTGGCCGCCCCGTCCTTCGGCGCGCTGGTGCGGGCAGTCACGCGGAGCGAGGGCCTGGCAGTCTACGGCCTGGTCTACGAGATCCGCACCGGCAGCCGCGAGCCGGGCGGACGCGCCGTGGTCCGTGGCCGTACCTACAGCGGGCGCGAGTTGTACGACGAAGAGATCTACACTGAGAATCCCGACCTGGCCGAGGTGCTGCAGACCGAGTTCTCGGCGCTCACTGTCGGTTTTGCCGAGCGTGACGCGATCCGCCAGTACCTCCCCCCGCAGCCGCCGCCGGTGCACTACTCGGTCTACGCCTGCGACGCGGCCGAACTGGTGCGCTTCACCGCGCACAACGACTTCTTCCGCGCCGTGCTCTTCGCCACCCCCATCCCCGGCGACGAACTGCTCGCCGCCGCCATCCGCGCGGCTGCCCAGGCCCGCCCCGATCGTCGCGAGTATCTGGTGCGCGCCGGACGCGACCTCGCCACTCTGCTCAAAGACGATTACGACCGCCTTGCGGCCCTGCTGCGCCGCATCCGGCCCTGAGCCCCCTTCACGGTTTTGCGCTACAATGGCGCCAGCCGCTTACCGGCGCATCCGGCATCCCGGTGGGGAGGGCTTGCCACCTCACAGGCAGGGGGTGGGGGAAACCCGATTTCCTCCTATTTTTTTCATATCGGTTGTCCATGCGGCTGCGCCGCACAACGCCAGGACGAACATCGTTTGTTCCTGGGAGGGCGCAGCCCTCCCGAACCCTCCCGCACACGGGCTATGTTCACGTTACAAGGAGGCCCCATGCTGCTCGATGTTGCGTTCATGGTGGATGCCAACCCTCTGCCCGTTGCCGCCGAGGTGGCTCGCTCAGCCGAGGCGCTGGGTTTCGCCGCCCTCTGGGCCCCCGAAACCGCCCACAACCCCTTTCTGCCCCTGACCATCGCCGCCGAACATACGCGTAGCATCGGCCTCGGCACCGCCGTCGCGATCGCCTTCCCCCGCAGCCCTATGGTGACCGCTCAGATCGCCTGGGACCTGGCCGCCTTCTCCAATGGGCGCTTTATGCTGGGTCTGGGCACCCAGGTTCGCGCCCACATCGAGCGTCGCTTCAGCGCCAGCTTCGATCAGCCGGTCGAGCGGCTGCGCGACTACATCCTCGCCCTGCGGGCGATCTGGCAGAGTTTCCAGGGCAATGGCCGCCTGAACTACCGTGGCCAGTTCTACCAGCATACGCTGATGCTGCCCTTCTTCAATCCCGGCAAGATTGCCCACCCCGACATCCCCATTTATATTGCCGGGGTCAATGAGCGCCTGGCGCAACTGGCCGGCGAACTCTGCCAGGGTTTCCACGCCCACCCGCTCAACAGCGCGAAGTACCTGCGTGAGCATCTCCGCCCGCAGATTGCCGCAGGCGCGCACAAGGCCGGGCGCGACCCCGCGGCGTGCGTGCTGGCCGGTAGCCCCCTTGTTGTCACCGGCCTCGACCGTGAGAGCACCGAGCGGATGCGCGCCTTTGCCCGCCAGCAGATCGCCTTCTACGCTTCCACCCCCACCTACCGGCCCGTGCTGGAGTGCCACGGCTGGGGCGAGATTGGCGAGCGCCTTTCGCAACTGGCCGCCCAGCAGCGCTGGGCCGATATGCCCGGTCTGATCAGCGACGAGATGGTGGCTACCTTTGCCGTCGAGGCCGGTCCCGGTGAGCTGGGCGCCGCTCTGCGCCAGCGCTACGATGGCCTGCTCGACCGTATCAGCCTGTACATACCCTTCGTGCCTGGCCAGATGGACGAGTTCTGGCGTCGCCTGGCGCGTGATATTAACGGGTAGGGGCGAATCCTCCCGGCAGCGCGGGGCGCGGTGCGACAGGCTCACCGTCTGGTATCCTTCGCGGCTGCGCCTCTCTGCCCAGACCCTGCCGGTGCTGTGGGCGCGCCGCGCTGGCAGGCAGGTGGGTGGGGAAAGCCGGTTTCCCCCAGTTCATAACAGCTATGCCTGGTGTTTTCAGCGACCTGGATCTCAGCCCGAACCCCCTCGAGCTGGCCCGCCAGCGGCGCCTCGTCGCCGGCGGCTACCTCGACCTGACCAGCAGCAACCCGACCTTGCAGGGGCTGCTCTTCCCGCCGGCCATCCTGCGCGCCGCCGCCGAGAGCTTCTGGGACGCCCGCCGCTACCAGCCCGACCCGCGCGGCAGCGAATCGGCCCGCGCCGCTGTCCTGGCGTATTATGGCGGGCGAACGCCGCCACTGAGCCTGACGCTTGCCGATGTCTTCCTCACTGCCAGCACCAGCGAAGCCTACACCCTGCTCTTCGCGCTGCTGGCCGACCCGGGCGACAACCTGCTGGCGCCCAGTGTTACCTACCCCCTCTTCGAGTACCTGGCCGCGCTCCGCGGGCTGGAACTGCGCCCCTATCCGTTGCGCGAGGAAGCCGGCTGGGCGATTGACGAACGCGCTCTGCACGCCGCCGCCGACGCGCGCACCCGCGGCATCCTCATCATCTCGCCCCACAATCCCACCGGCGCTGTCGTCTCATCGCCCCTTGCGGCGCTCAGCCGGCTGGGGTTGCCGGTGATCTGCGACGAGGTCTTTGCCGCCTTCACCTACGCCGTGCCCGCCGTGCCGCCCCTCGGCGCTCTGCATCCCGATCTGCCCGTCTTTACCCTCAACGGCATCTCCAAGCTCTTCGCCCTGCCCGACCTGAAGCTGGGATGGATCGCGCTCAATGCCCCTGCCCGCTCCTTCGGCCCGCGGCTCGAGTTGCTCAACGACACGTTTCTGGGCGCCAATAGCCTGAGCCAGCACCTGCTGCCCAGCCTCTTCGCCCGGGGTATGCCCTTTGTAGCGCAGATGACCGCCCGTGTGCACGCCAACCTCGATCTGGCCCTGGAGCGCCTGGACGGCCATCCCCGCCTGCGCCTCCACCCGCCTGATGGCGGCTATTACCTCTTCCCCCGTGTGACCGGCTGGGAGGACGAAGAGATCCTTGTGCTACACCTCCTGGAGCGTGGCCTTCTGACGCATCCCGGCTACTTCTACGGCGATGTGCCCGGCGTCCACCTGATGCTCTCCGCGCTTACCGAGCCGGCGACCTTCGCCGCCGGCCTCGATCGGCTCGTTGAGTCTCTCTGATGGGGTTCGGCAGTGCTTCGCCCCTGTTGATCCACACATGATCTTTCCACATGACTTTACACTTCGCACCGGAATTGAAGGCGAATCGCTCATTCTGTAGGCATGAGACTATTGCAATGGTGCAGAGCGGGTTGTATAATGATCCCTGATTATCCGGGAGATCTGCTGCCAATAAGCAGGAGCCGGGGGGTGAGGGGGAGAGGCCGTGGCCCGGAAAACCTACCCGTGAAAGTCCCGGCAGTGAGGGGTCATGAGGGCGCAGCCTGCCCGGGAACCACCTCGTTTTATCCTGTCACTGTGCGGTGGACCGCATAGCTATCCGAAGTGGCAATCGAGCCGCCTGATGATACGCACACCGCGCCCGCCCGGTGACCATGCCGGGCTTGATGATGATGATCTGCTGCGCGAACTGCTCGCGAGCGAACTCCCGGGCCGTGATGGCCAGATCCGTCCGGCGCGACTGCGGTCGGCCACCCAGCAGCAGCGCATAGCTCTCAGCGGCTTCCGCCTGCGCAACTGGGTGGATCGCAGCCTGGCAGTGCTGGAGCGGGTGCTGGTAGCCGCAGCGGTGCTTGCCTTTAGCTACTGGCTGCTCGATGGCCCGGTGCGCGATTTCTTGCATACGCGGAGCAATCCGTCTACCTCCCGAGCGCAGGCAATGGCTCCACCCCCCACACCGTCATTGATGGTACCCACGGCTGCCGGTCAGGTCGTCAGTGCGCCCCTGCCGTTCACCCGACCCGAAGACGCGGCCCTCAACCCTGCCGCGCCGCGAGCGCCCCGCGAAGCTTTTCTGGCGCCCCAGGCCGTTCCGCCCGCGGCGCCCCTCAGCGAAGATCCCCGCCCCCAACGGCTGACCATGCCCAGCATCGGCGCCGATATGTCGGTCTACGAAGTCTTCGTTGTTGATGGGGAGTGGGAAGTGGCCGAATATGCCGCGGGCTACCATAACGGGAGCGCCCTGCCCGGCGCCATCGGAAACACGGTCTTCTCGGGGCATGCCGGTTTGCGCGGCGCGGTGTTTAAGGATATCGGCCGGCTCAGACCCGGAGATGAGGTCATTGTTGAAACCGGGAGCTGGCGCTATGTCTATCGCGTGCGCGAGACGCTGAATGTCTGGCCTACCCAGGTCGAGGTCATGGATCCGACCATGACGCCGGTGCTTACCCTGATCACCTGCACAAACTGGGACACGCAGCGTCTGGTGGTCGTTGCCGACCTTGCCGACGCGCGCCCGCGCTCCTGAAACGAGGAGTTGGTATGCAGCCGCCTTCACGAGGTCGTCCATCATCGCCTGGCCGTGGCCGCACACCCGCCCGCTGGACGAAGCTGGAGCTGGCGCTGATTCTGCTCAGCATCGTGATGATCGCCTTTCCACTCTATGCGGGAGCGATGCGCTTCGTCTTTCCACCCCTGGCGCCCGCCCAGGAAAGCACGCCTGAGCCGCCCACGGTTGACCCCGCCCTCCCGACGACGGTCGCTCCGACCGATACCCCGTTTCCCACCAACACCCTGGCCCCCCTCCCTACCGATACTCAGGCGCCGACGCCAACCGATACCGGCAGCCCGCAACAGATCGTCACGGCGACCAGCATTCCAACGCCGCCTACCAATACGCCCGAGCCGCCGACTCCCACCAGTACCGTGGAAGTGGCTACACCGACGAATACAGTTGAGCCAGGCACCCCGACCAGCACGGTTGAGCCAGGCACCCCGACCAGCACGGTTGAGCCAGGCACCCCGACCAGCACGGTTGAGCCAGGCACCCCGACCAACACGATTGGACCGACGCTGCCGACGAGTACTCCTCCTCCTGTGACCGGGGTCCGGGTCTTCAAGGTTGCTTCGGTCTCCGAGGCGGCGCCCGGGCAGCAGTTCAGTTACAGCGTGGCCGTGGTTACCGATAGTACTGCCAATCAGCAGGTGACCATGGAGGACGCCATCAGCTCCGAGTTGGAGGTGCTGAGCGCCAGTTCGAGTTCGGGCAACTGTACAACCGGTCAGACGGTGCAGTGTACGCTGACGATTAACGACACTAATCCAGCCACGGTGACGATACAGGTGCGTGTGCGCACCACAGTCGCCGCGGGCGCCAGCATCGCCAACAGCGCCACCGCGGGCGGGCAACGCTCGGGTACGGTCGTGGTGCGGGTCAGCGGCGCGCCGGTCGCCTCTCCGACGCCTGTCGTCCCGACGGTGACCCCGGGCGGCCCGACGGTGACCCCGGGCGGCCCGACGGTGACCCCGGGTGGTCCAACGGTAACCCCGGTCGTCCCGACGCCGACCGTTCCAGGGGTGATCCCTCCGACCAGCCCCCCCGGCCCGGAGCCGCCTCCGCCGCCTTCCGGTGAACAGGAGCCAGAACCGCCCGCGGCTACCGAGGCGCCACCCGCGCCACCCGCGCCGCCGCCACCCGTGGTGATACCCGAACTGCCCACTGAGCCGCCTACGGCGGTGGTTGCTCCCACCTCTCGTCCGGTGGTGCGTCCGACCGCGGCCGTTCGCCCGACACGGGCGCTGCTCGGCCCGACCAATACCCCGGCGCCGCTGGTGCCCATTGGCACCAGCACGGCAGCCCCACCCGCTACTCCCGGCATTACGACCGATGTCTTCTTCCGCCTGGCGAGCGACTGGGGCAGCGCCTACCCTGGTCAGCAGGTCAATTGCACCCTGGTTGTTCGCAATACCCGGCCGCCTGCCGCCGATGGGGCGAGTACGCTACGCAACATCACGGTGCGTAGCGCCATGCCCGCCAACCTGGAGGTGCTGGGAGCGCGCGCCGATCGCGGCGTTGACCCGACCATAAGCGGCAATGATGTGAACTACACCCTCGACCAGCTCCAGTCCGGCGAAGGGGTCGAGATTACCGTTGCCACCCGCATCAGGCCCGACGTTACGGCAGGCACCCTGATCGTCGTTCAGGGCCAGTTGTTCTACGATGGTCTCAGTCCGGCTCCGCTCTTCTCAAATATCGTCTCGGTGCAGGTTGTGGGGGCCGCCCAGCCTCCGACGGCGCCCATCGTTCAACAGGTGACACCTACCACGGCGCCGTACCCGCCGCCGCGCAGCCCGACGGTGGCCCGCACGGCTACCGGCGCGCCGACGGCGACCAGTGTTCCGACCGCTACACCGTTGCCGACCATTGCTGCGGTTGCGCCGCCCTCCGCGCCACCGCCAGCGCCGCTGCCCGAAACCAGCGCCGGGGTGCCGCTCCTTGGCATCATGCTCCTGGGTGGTACATTGCTGACCCGCACCATTCGTCTGCATCGGGCCAGGAGCCGGTTGTAACCACACACAGGGGCGTGGAGGAACCTGCTTCTTCCACGCCCTTCGACTTTACGGGCGGACCGAACATCCGAGCCACCGTGGCGTGTAGCGCATTGGAACGCCCCCGCGCGCGGCTCTGGTCTCCCCGCTTCGACAGGCTCAGCGCAGGCTCTCCAGCTTCGCTGGAGGGGGCCGGGGGTGAGGACCAACCAGCGCATCCCAACGCCATAGTCGGCGCCCACACGTTCTGCCCGCCCTTAAACGCCCGACAGGGAGGGTCGGGAAGGGCATTATACCAACCGGAATTGACGACCTCGCATGCTCTAGCATCACCTCCACAGCCCGACAGCCCCCACACGGGGCTTTGTGGCGCTGTGGAGCTGGAGCGTTGCGGGATCTGAACCAATGCGGCGCCATCAAGTCGAAACGGTATTACCCTTCCCGACCCTCCCTGTCGCGTTTCTTCAGGCCTTCGTGGACGGACAGGACGGCTATGGCGTCTGGCGTGTGGAGAGGCGCCGGGGCTGCCAGCCATCGAGGGCCAGCCAGAGCATAATCGCAAGCAAGAGCCAGTGGAGTTGCTCGCGCACGATTACCAGCACGGCGACGACTTGGCGTGAGGCTGGTAGCGCCTCGTACAACCGCTGGAGCCCGATTGCAGGCGCGGCGCGGAGTTGCTCCAGAATGGCAACAATCCCCAGTTCGGCGCCGAGCGTGCCGAGCACCTGCCAGGCTACCGCCAGCGACAGGCCCACCGCCACGGCAGTCAGGATCAGCACGAGTGTGCTATACCAGGGTTGCGGGCGCGGGCGACGCGCTGTCTCGGCCCACACCGCACTGCTCGAAATCAGCCCCAGCAGACATGCGGTAACTTCGGCTGGAGCTTCCCAGCGCAATTCCTGACGCAGGACCCGATCGAGGGCATCTTCCGGGTCGCGTGTGGAGGCTTCTGAAGGATCGTGCATAGTGGTGTACCAACCGGGTTAAGGGCTGAGGAACCCAGGCTTCTCCAGCCTCCCTTGCAGGTGCTGGGAGCGCGCTCCGTTCTCCCCAACCCTCCCCATTTTCGAGATGTGCGTGCCTTTGTGCTCGGTGTTCACCTCACCTCCCGGCTGCGCCGGCCATCAGGCGCAACGGGGCGGCCCCGGGAAACGTGTCGCGGCGGTCCTCGCGACGCGGCTGCGCCACCGCGCGCGCCGCAGGCGGGTGCTCCTGGGTCTCCAGAATGGTCGCCAGACGTTCCTTCCCGCGCCGAATGTGGCTCTTTACCGTGTTCAGCGGAATATCAAGGATTTCCGCGATGTCGGTGTACTTCAAATCCTCGAAGTAATACAGGGTCAACACCAGCCGGTAGTGCTCCTCGAGCTGCCCGAGGGCCAGGCGCACCTGATCGCGCAGTTCGCGCGCATCGAGCGCCGCGGCAGGATCGGTCCAGCGGTCCTCGTCAGCGATGCTCCCAAGCTGGTCGGCCTCCTCGTCTTCGGAGGTTGGGGGCGCGATGGGCACCTGGCGTCCGCGGCGGCGCAACTCGTCACGGCACAGGTTGACCACCAGCCGGTACAGCCAGGTGGTAAACCGGCTCTCGCCGTTGTACTGCGGCAAGGTGCGAAACAACCGGATGAACACCTCCTGCGTCAGATCGGCGGCGTCTTCGGGGTTCTTCAGCACGCTCATCGCAATGCTATACACATAATGCTGCTGGCCCAGGACGATCTGGGTCAACGCCTGGGGGTCACCCTCCTGCGCCCGGGCGATCAACTCACGCGTCGGTTCTGCCACCGTTGACCTTCCTGGCGCTGCGACCCGCCGTGGCAATCGCGATCATCCGGCCGGGGGGCTGGCCCGGTGGAGCGATGGACCCGGCGGACGCTGCTGCGCCGTCATTACTGCTGCACTGCGCCCAGTATGGCACAGATCGGGCCTCCCAGCATCACTCCACGGGCGGAGAGTCACCCCGGACTTTCGTCAGAAGGAACCCTACTCAAGGACTATGACGAACAACCGGCAGCAGGGGTTGCAGGGCTTCAGGGGACGGGATCGTAACCGCCGCGACCCCAGGGGGCGCAGCGCAGCAGGCGTTTGAGGGTCAACCAGCCACCCTTGAAGACGCCATACTTGCTGATCGCCTCGATGCCATACTGGGAACAGGTCGGCGTGTAGATGCAACTGGGCGGCAACCAGGGGGAGATTGCCAGTTGGTAGAAGCGGATGAGCTTGATGGCCAGCCAGCGGAGCATAGGATTGATGATGGGCGATGGGTAAACTCGCCCCGACGCGAGTAAATAGTTCCTCAACAACCCGACAACCTCATCGCCCGGCATACGGCCTGCTGGCGGGGTATGGGCTTGTCGGGTTGCGAAAGCGACACTTATTCCAGAGGTTCCTTACCGATCGTAAAACTGCACGACGCAGCGCCCTGACCGATGCACGAGCACTGCTCCACGGCGAAGCGGCGCCCACCGGAGACCCAGGCCGTTGCCTCTTCGATGATCCCGCGCGCCATGTAGAACACCGGGCCAGGCTCGGGGCGCGTAATGCAGTTCGAGCAACGGGTGATATGATAGATGAACTGCCCGCGCTCCTCCTCGACGTGACTGGACTGATCGCTGAAGCGGTCGAACGTCTGCGCCGTAGCGTTGAGCACGATCTTCAGCTTCATCGTGATCGGCATCAGCTTGAGCGCCAGGTCAGCCATCCCCAGGAGGGGACCGAACTCCTTCAGCCCGAGGGTAAACGCCACGCGCCCCATCCGCAACTCGAGGCCGCGCGCCCCGCGGGGGCCATACATCGTCCCCAGGGCTACCGAAGTGGCGGAGATAGCCTCGAACGGAAACTCGCGCTTCAGATCGTTCGGCGGATAGGCTTCGAGGTACTGGGGGAGATCAGCCAGGCGGAGCAGCGCCTTCACTCCATTCTGGCCCATAACCTCTTCAAGCGAAAGGAACGTGAGCCGTCCGATTTTATTTGGGTAATGCAGGCCACGGAATTCTTCTACTGACGTCATGGGCTCTCTGGCTCCTTACACAGCTATGCAGAGAACGGCAGTATTGACGCTGCGACGCAGCACAGTATACCAGACGACTGCTACCACTGCGGCACTAGCGCACCGTTTCCCAGACCAGATGGGCCAGTTGAGGCAGAATAAGCCGTTCCATCGCCAGGCGCACAGCATTGGTGGAGCCGGGCAGACAGAAGATCAGCGCCTCTCGATAGACGCCAGCCGTGGCCCGCGAGAGCATCGCGGCCGGGCCGATCTCGCCGTAGGAAAGCATGCGGAACAACTCGCCAAACCCCGGCAGTCGTTTTTCCAGCAGGCCGTCAATCGCCTCGAAGGTGCTGTCGCGGCGGGCGATACCCGTGCCGCCGTTGGTGATGATCAGTTTGCACCCTTCCGCCGCATAGGCGCGCACCAGACCGGCGATCTCTTCCGGTTCGTCGCGCGCTACCGCGTATCTTACCACATCATGCCCGCCCTGTGTAAGCAGTGAGCGAATGATGGCCCCGCTCTCGTCGGTTTCGGGGGTCCGGGTATCACTGATCGTCAGCACGCCGCAGCGGATGGACGTGGCGGCCTCCCGGGCACGCCGTTCGTGTTCCTGATGTCCCATAGGTCGTTCTCCTGGTGTGAACATACGGGGAAACCGGGTTTCCCCATCCCCCTGCCGGTTGGGGCGCCAGGCGCCCTCAACCGCGGTTGGAGAAAGGGGAAACCGGGTTTCCCCAGGCCCCTGCCAGTGGGAGCGCCAGCCGCCCCCAACAGCGGTTGGAGAAAGGGGAAAGCGGGTTTCCCCATCCCCCTGCCTGCTGGGGCGCCAGGCGCCCTCAACCGCGGTTGGAGAAAGGGGAAAGCGGGTTTCCCCAGGCCCCTGCCAGTGGGAGCGCCAGGCGCCCTCAACCGCGGTTGGAGAAAGGGGAAAGCGGGTTTCCCCAGGCCCCTGCCAGTGGGAGCGCCAGC
>FWWM01012538.1_pt1 | contig 14062 bp, 9 predicted proteins | sample 2228351 | NCBI WGS metagenome assembly FWWM01 (sample SAMEA103939774, study PRJEB20133) | metagenome | reverse complement strand
ACCGCACTGGCCGCCGCGCTCGCGCCCGTGACGCACGCCCGCGCGGCTCCGCGCGGGCCGGTCGCGGCGGGCACCCCGATCCTGCAACCGACCGACGAGCGGCGACGCACCGGCAGCCATTACACCCCGGCCAGCCTGACCCGCCCGATCGTGGCCCATGCGCTCGCCCCCGCCTTTGCGCGGATCGGCCCGGATGCGGGGCCTGCCCAGGTGCTCGACCTGAAAGTCTGCGACCCCGCCGCCGGATCGGGCGCGTTCCTGGTCGAGGCGTGTCGCCAGCTCGGCGAACGGCTGGTCGCCGCCTGGACGCGCTGGCCCGACCAGCGCCCGACCATTCCCGCCGATGAGGATGACCTGCTCCACGCCAAGCGGCTGGTGGCGCAGCATTGCCTGCGCGGCGTCGACCGCAACCCGCTGGCCATCGACCTGGCCAAGCTGTCGCTCTGGCTGGAGACGCTGGCGAGCGCGCATGAGTTCACCTTTCTCGATGCGGTGCTGCGCTGCGGCGACAGTCTGGTCGGCTTGCCCAACCCGAACATCATCGCCGTCACCTGGGACAAGGTGTCGGGGCAGCAGGGCTTCGTCGAGGCGATCGTGCGCGAAGGCATCGATGCCGCCGCGCAGCTGCGCCGCCTGATGCGCGTCGAGGCGGAGATCGCGCCCTATGCCGTGCAGGAACAGCGCCACCGCGCCGCGACGCTGGCACTGGAGCGTGCGCAGCTGGTCGCGGACGGCATCCTCTGGTCCTATTTCACCGGCACGACGGCGCGAGAGCGGGCCGCGCGGCTGATCGAGGTCCAGCAATGCGTGCTGTCCCCCACCCCCGCCAGCTGGGCAAGGCTGCAAGCCTGTCGCGACGAACTGCGCACGGCGCCGATCGACGTAACCGGCTTTCACTGGGAGCTGGAGTTCGAGGATGTCTTCAACCGCCCCGATCCCGGTTTCGACGCGATCATCGGCAACCCGCCTTTCGCGGGCAAGAACACCATCGCGGCGGGCCATGCGGCGGCTTATCCTGACTGGCTGAAGACGCTCCACCCCGGCGCGCACGGCAATGCCGACCTGGCCGCGCATTTCTTCCGCCGCGCCTTCGGGTTGCTCCGGCGCGGCGGGGCGTTCGGGCTGATCGCGACGAACACGATCCGGCAGGGCGACACGCGCGAAACCGGGCTGGCACGGATACTGGCGGAGGGCGGCACCATTTTCCGCGCGGTCAGCCGCTATCGCTGGGAAGGCGAAGCGGCGGTCGTCGTCGCGCAGGTGTTCGTGGCGAAGGGTGTGTCGGTCGAGACGCCGGTGCTGGACGACCGGCCGGTGCGGCGTATCTCGGCCTATCTGATGGAGGGCGACTTGGACGGTTCGCCTGCGGCTTTGCGGGAGAATGCGGGGAAGGCGTTCCAAGGCGCAATCTTGCTCGGCGCAGGTTTCACCTTTGACGATCAACTCGCTGCATCGGGCAAGACGAGCACGATAGCTGACTTAAACGCGATACTATCTGCGTACCCCGATCATAGGCCAGTCGTCCGGCCCTATATCGGAGGCCAGGAAGTCAATAACTCTCCGACTCATACACCCCGACGTTTCGCGATGAACCTCAGCCACCTTGCTGAGCAAGAAGCCAGAGACAAATATCCCCATTTTCTCGCCATTATCGAAGCCAAAGTTCGTGCCGATCGAGAAGCACTTCCGCCAACCAATGCATGGAACAGAGACGTCGCAAAGCGATGGTGGCAGTTTGCGGCTGATCGCCGGGCGATCGCAGCCGCCAGCGCGAAAATTTCGAATTTCATCGTACACAGCTGCGGCGCAACTCCGCACATAGCGTTCACAATCGCTCCCTCATCGCATTGCTTCGCCAATACTTTGGCCGTCTTTGCATTCGACAGCTACACCGCCTTCGCCACGCTGCAATCGCGCGTGCATGAAGTCTGGGCGCGCTTCTTTGCCTCGTCCATGAAGGACGACCTCCGTTACACCCCGTCGGATTGCTTCGAGACCTTCCCGCTGCCCCCCGGTTACGCCGACGCGCCCGATCTCGAAGCCGTGGGCCTGGCCTATTACGACCACCGCGCCGCGCTGATGATCGCGCGCGATCAGGGGATGACGCCGACCTATAACCGCTTCCACCGCGCCACGGACACACAGGACGACATCGTGACCTTGCGCGCGTTGCACCACGCCGTGGATCGGGCGGTGCTCGCCGCTTATGGCTGGGACGACCTCGCCGCCGAGGCCGCGCCGGTCTTCCTCGATGCCGAGAGCGAGGACGATCACCGCTATCAGGGCCGCCTCTTCTGGCCCGCGCCGTTCCGCGACGCGGTGCTGGCGCGCCTGCTCAAGCTCAACGAGGAACGGGTCAGGATGGAGCGGATGCTGTGAACGCGGCGGGCGTGCGCGCGGAGATGGTGCGGCGGTCGCGCCGCAACCTGATCGGCCCAAGTGAGGCGGACGACCATGATCTGCTCGCCGAGCGGCTTCCGCCCGGGGAAAATCCTTCGCGCTGGTATCTGGCAGGCTTCATCGCGCCCTCCGGCGAGCTGACGCAGGAACCCGCCGCCGACAGTGAATGGGACGAGGTCGACGGCATCCTCTCCGATGTCGAGGCGTTCGGCGCGGGCGGTGCGGCGGGCGATCACGACGAACCCGAGGCTCCGGCCGCGCGGCGGCGCTTCCTGCCCAGTTCGATCGGGCTGTCGACCATGGTCGATCCCCGGGTCCGGGCGCTGGAGGTCGCGATCGACTGGGGCGATTATGTGCCCGAGCCGCCGCTGCCGCTCGACATACTGGAGAGCGGTGGCGAGCCCGGCCATACCCCGATCAGCTGGCGGCGCGTGGCGCGCGAGCACCGCATCACCCTGCCCATCCCACGCGAGGATGCGGGCGTCGCGCATCATCCCCTGCCCGGCACCGCCGCCACCGCGCGGCCCGGCGGTGCGCTGGAACTGGCGATCCGCGCGCGGCCCTTTGCGCTGCATCTGGCCGATGGGTCGCGGCGCATGGTGCAGGTCGTCACCGTCTTCCTGGTCAACAAGCGGCTGGAGCCCGCCTCGCGCTACCGCGATCTCGCTTATGCCTTCCAGGTGCGGCTGTCGCTGCGCTGCGAAACCGGGTTCGTCGCGCAGCATGACCTGTCGCGGATCGCACGCGACGACTGGGACGACCAGTTGGCCGACCTGCATTATCGCGACAGCGCCGCCTATGCCGCCGGGCTCGGCTGCGCGGCGGCGCATGTCGCGGATGCGAACGGCTGCGTGCGCGGCGTCCACACCACGCACTTGCCCCGCGCCGCCGTCGAGCGGACCGTGGCGGCCGCCGTGCCGGGCGTCGTCTTCGGCATGGACGCGCTAGCGACACTGTCGAGCGAGGACGGACAGGCGTTGCAGGCCGCGCTCACCCCGCTGGTCACGGGCTATCACGAATGGGCGGACGACCAGCGTGCGGCGGCCACCGCACCCGATCTGGCCAGCGCCAGCCAGCGCGCTCGGACCGCCGCCACGCTGATCGCCGCGCAGGACGAAGCGCGCGAGCGCATCGCCGCCGGGATCGCGCTGCTGGCCGAGGATGCGCAGGTCCGCCTCGCCTTCGAGATCGCCAACCGCGCGGTCGCCGACGCCACCCGTGCGCGCCGCCCGACCGACACGACGCCCGCGTGGCGACCATTCCAGCTCGCCTTCATCCTGCTCAACCTGTCGGGCATGGCCGACAAGCGCCATCCCGACCGCGACATCGCCGACCTGCTGTTCTTCCCGACCGGCGGCGGCAAGACCGAGGCCTATCTGGGCCTCGCCGCCTTTACCATTGCGCTTAGGCGGCTGGGGGCGAGCGGGCTGCTGGGCGCGGGCGTGTCGGTCATCATGCGCTATACGCTGCGGCTGCTGACGCTGGACCAGCTGGGCCGCGCCGCCGGACTGGTCTGCGCGCTGGAACTGTTGCGCGACGGCCCCGACTATCGCGATGAGGCCGGACGGCGGAGATTGGGCGAGTGGCCGATCGAGATCGGGCTATGGGTCGGCTCGGACGCCAGCCCCAACAAGCTGGGTGGCAAGGGCGACCGGACGGAGGGCACCGCCGTCAAGCGCGTGCGCGCCTATACCAGCGGCCGCGACACCCGCGCCCCCGCGCCGATCAAGGCCTGCCCGTGGTGCGGCACAGCCTTCACCCCACAAAGCTTCCGCTGCGTTCCCAACGCCGATGCGCCAACCAATCTGGAGCTGCGCTGCGCCTCACTGACCTGTCCCTTTACCGGCGACCGCGCGCTGCCGGTGGTGACGGTGGACGAGGCCATTTACCGCCGCCTGCCCGCCTTTCTGATCGCGACGATCGACAAGTTCGCCGCCCTGCCCTGGAACGGTCAGGCAGGCGCGTTCTTCGGCCATGTCGACCGCGCCGACGACACCGGCTTTTATGGCGGGGCCGAGCCGGGTCAGGGCCGTGCGCTGGATGGAGGCCACCGGCTCGATCCGCCCGATCTGGTGGTGCAGGACGAGCTTCACCTGATCTCCGGCCCGCTCGGCACTGTCGCCGGGCTGTACGAGGCGGCGATCGACCGGCTGGCGACCCGTGAGATAGCCGGACAACGGGTGCGGCCCAAGATCGTCGCCTCTACCGCCACCGTCCGCCGCGCCAGCGATCAGATCCGTGCGCTGTTCGACCGCGACCGCACCCGCATCTTTCCACCGCCCGGACTCGACCGGCGCGACAGCTTCTTCGCGCTGACCCGGGCCGAGAGCGAGGCCGATCCGGCGCGCTGGTATGTCGGGCTGGCGGCGGCGGGGCGTGGGCCGAAGCTGGTCTTCCTCCAGGCGCTGGTGACGCTGCTGGGGGCCGCGCAGGCCATGGCCGAGGATGGCGACGAGGCCGACGCCTATCGCACCGCGCTCTGCTATTTCAACGCGCTGCGCGAACTGGGCGGCGCGCGGCGGATCGTCGAGGACGAGGTGGCCGCCCGGCTCGCCCGCTACGGTGCGCAGCGACGGCGTCTGGAGCCGTCCGACCGCCCCTTTGCCGACCGCGTGCTCGGCGAGCCAGTCGAACTGACCTCGCGCGTGTCGACCGATCGGGTGGCGGCGGCGAAACGGCGGCTGGAGGCGACCTTCGACAGTGCGGAAGACCAGCCCGTCGATGTCGCGCTGGCGACCAACATGATCTCGGTGGGACTGGACATCGACCGGCTGGGCCTGATGCTGGTGCAGGGACAGCCCAAGACGGCCGCCGAATATATCCAGGCGACCAGCCGTGTCGGCCGCAACCCCGCCCGGCCCGGCCTGGTCGTCGTGGTGCTCAACGTCCATCGCCCGCGCGACCGGATGCATTTCGAGCAGTTCGGCCATTTCCACGACACCTTCTACCGCGAGGTGGAGGCGACCAGCGTCACCCCCTGGTCGCCGCGCGCGCTGGACCGCACGCTGGCCGCGATCGTGGTGGCGATCGCCCGGCATCTCGACCCCGCACTCACTCCCGCCAGCGCGGTCGATGCGCTGGCCACCTTGCCCGCGACGCGCGAGGCCGTGGTCCGGCACCTGGTCGAGCGCGCGCCATCGGAGGTGCGCGACACGCTGGCCGCGCAGATCGAAACGCTGCTCAACGACTGGGCCGCCATCGCCGCCGAACAGACCGCCGCCGGGGGCCGCTTCACCTATGGCGACCGGCCGCACCGGCTGCTGCATCCGCCGCTCGACCCGGCGCTGGAACATCTTCCCCCCGAGCAGCGCCGCTTCCAGGCCGGATGGAGCATGCGCGACGTCGAACCCGGCGTCCGGATCAAGCCTCGCGGCCCCGATGGCGAACGGGTCGGCGGCGCGGGAGACATGGCATGACGACCAAGCCGATTACGCTGCGACAGTCGCAGCTCATCACCGCCTTCGGCCCCGGCGCGATGGTCGACCTGCCCACCCGATCGGTGGTCATCGGCGGGCTGGACCTGTGGCACATGCGCGAGCGCGGCAGCTGGCAGCCGATCCATGAACCCCGCGCGACCGCCGTGCTGGAAACGCTGCTGCGCGCAGGCGGGCGGCTGGCCGACGATGCCCGCCTGACCCTGCGCACGCCGCCCGCCGATCGCGACAGCACGGGCGCGGCGACCGAGCCGCCCGGCATCGAGGCGCGCATCTTCCCCGCCTGGTTCGTCGCGCGCGATGCCGAGGAGGTCGGCGATGTCCGCCGCCGTCGCCTGGTCCGCTGGCACGATCTCGACCCGCGCGGGCGCAACATGCTGGTCGACGATGACGGCCGCCGCGTGCCGGTGACGCCGATCCGCTTCGTCGCGGGGTGCCGCAAGGGGCATTTGCAGGACATTCACTGGGCACAGGTCGTCCATATCGGCATGGAAGGGCGCTGCATCCAGCCGCTCTGGCTGGAGGAGCGCGGCACCTCGGGCGATCCCGCCTCGACCCGCGTGGTCTGCGGCTGCGGCGCGGCGCTGTCGCTGCGCGATGCGCAGGCGACAGGCCTGCTCGGCGGATGCCGGGGGCGTCGCCCCTGGCTGCGCACCGACGAACCGGGCGCGTGCAGCGAAAATCTGCGCTTCCTCACCCGCACCGCGACCAATGCCTATTTCCCGCAGGTGCTGACCGTCATCTCGCTGCCCGCCGCCGAGGACGAGCTGTCGCGGCTGGTCGAGGCGCATATGGACGCGATCGACTGGGTGACGTGCGAGACGGAGATGGCGATGGCGCGGCGCTCCAACCCCGCGCTGCGTGCCGCGCTCGCCGGGTGGAGCGACGCCGATGTCGTCACCCGCATCGGCCAGTTGCGCCTGAGCGGCAACCAGTCGCTGGCCAAGGCCCCCAAGGTCGCCGAGTTCGACCTGCTCGCCTCCGGCCAGCCGCACATCGGCATCGACGCGCCCGACGCCCGGCTCCACGCCCGCACCCTGACCCGCGCCGAATGGGATGGCGAGCGCCCCCGCCTCGCCCCGATCGCCTCGGCCGTGGCGGTCGACCGGCTGCGCGAAGTCGCCTGCCTCTATGGCTTCACCCGGTTCGAGGCCGCGCCGACCGCCACCGATGGCGATCTGGAGGAGCTCTACCTGGCGGTCGAGGGTGCCGCGCTCGCCACCGAGCTGGAATGGCTGCCCGCGGTCGAGCATCGCGGCGAAGGCATCTTCTTGCGCTTCGACCCAGAGGTCATTCGCGACTGGCTGTCCCGCCCGGCGGTGCAGCGGCGCGGCGAGGCGCTATACCGGGGATGGGATCGGTGGCGCGCCGGGCAATTTTACGGCGCACGGCTGCAATTTCCGCGTCTGGCCTATTATGCCATGCACGGTTTTTCCCATGCGCTGATGAACGAGATCGCGCTCGACTGCGGCTATCCCGCGACCGCGCTCAAGGAACGGCTCTATGCGATCGTCGATGACGAGGGCGAGCGGTTTGGCCTGCTGATCTACACCGCCTCGACCGGCACGCAGGGAACGCTGGGCGGGCTGGTCGCCGTGCTCCCTCGGCTGGGCGCGATCGCCGAGCGGGCGCTGGACCGGCTGGCGCTGTGCTCGGGCGACCCCATCTGCGCCGAGCATGACCCGGACGCCCACACCGACGAGCGCGCGCTGAGCGGTGCCGCCTGTCACAGCTGCCTGCTGGTCGCCGAGACAAGTTGCGAGGCGCGCAACCTCTATCTGGATCGGGCGCTCACCGCGCAGACGCTGTCGGCGGGCGGAACGGGGTTGTTTGAGTGAGTATGGGATCAGCAACATCCAGATCGGACACAATCTCCATTTTCGACATGAAAATAATCACATCCCGACTGCCAATGCCGGATTGACGACGATCAGGGAACCCACTCTATTAGCCAAATAGGGGGAGCTGCATGATCGAATGGCGTGATAGCGAAGACCGGGATCATGGTGGCAGCCTGTTCGCGGCATTTGCGGCGCTGGCGCGCGGGGAGGCATGGAGCTTTCCCGCTCTTCGCCCGCATCAGCGCGAACCCTGGCACAGCTTTACCGTACAGGTCGCCGCGCTGGCGCTGATCCGTGCTGGGCTGGACACGCTGCCCGATAGCGAAGCGGCGTGGCGCGACCTGCTGATCGGCCTGACGCCGGAATGGCCGGATGGCGAGGCGTGGGAGCTGGTCGTTGACGACTGGTCGAAACCAGCGCTGCTGCAACCGCCCACCGTCGCGGCGACCGACCGAGCGGCCTATAAGAACCGGCTGGCGACGCCCGACGCGCTCGACATGCTTGTCACCGCGAAGAATCATGATGTGAAGCAAGAGCGCATGATCGGCGCGAGTGAGCAAGACTGGCTGTTCGCGCTGGTGACGCTCCAGACGACCGAGGGCTTTCTGGGCGCGGGCAATTACGGCGTCTCGCGGATGAATGGCGGTTTCGCCAGCCGCATGAGCCTGGGCGTGCGGCCCGGAGGTGGTGCGGCGGCGGGGTTCCGGCGCGATGTACTGCGGCTGGTCGACCATGGCCGTGCTCGATCTGAACGGCGCGGCGGTGTGCCCTTGCTCTGGACCGTGCCATGGGACGGTACGGTGTCGCTCAACTATGGCGATCTCGACGAACTCTATGTCGAAATCTGCCGCCGGGTACGGCTTGAGCGGGCGGACGACGGCGTCATCGCGGCGCGGGCGGCGGGATCGAAATGCGCGCGGGTCGCCGCTGCCGAGTTGAAGGGCATGACCGAAGACCCCTGGGCGCCGATCAAGGCCGATCGCTCGTCCAGCCATACGCCGACGGGCGCAGGCTTCGGCTATCGCCAGATGGCCACCCTGCTCGATGCGAAGAAGATCGTCCGCCCGCTGCTGTCCGAGCCGCATAACGGCGATGCAAGCGAGGGCCTGTCGATCGTGGCGGCCGCACTGGTGCGAGGACAGGGCAAGACCGAAGGGCTTCACCGCCGCAGCGTGCCCGTCAGCCGCTGGGAAACGATCAGCGCCTATGAGGAAGCGCCGCTCGATCGGATCGGCGCGGTCGCCGAAAAGCGCGCGGGGGAAGCGAATGAGGCGAGCCGCCGTCTCGGCCGCGCGCTGATCTCGCTGGTGCAGGGCGGTCCCGAAAAGGCGCGGCTGGACGATGATGCCGCCAAGAAGAAGACCGAGCGCTGGCTGGAACAGTTCAATCGCATGGTGGACGGCGAATTCTTCGACGCGCCATTCTGGGCGGAAGCGGCGGGGGATGAGGCCAATCACCGGTCGGACTGGCGAAATCGCCTATACGGCATTGCATGCGATGTGTTCGACACCGCAATTAAAGCCGTCCCCCGCACCGAGGTACGACGCATTCGCGCCATTGCCAGGGCGCGCTCTTTTCTCGACGGTCAAATGAGGAAGTGGATCAACGAGGTGCAGCATGGTGAATGAAGATGAAGCTGCTGATGACGCGCCAGCCGACACCTCTCAAAAGCGATCAGACTGGATGGTCGAAATCAGCAAGCAATTCGGTTCACGGGATCGCGATCTTAGGGGTGCGCCCCCGACAATGTCATCTGGCGACCGCGCCGCTTTGAGGCGCATGGATCTGAAGCGGGAACATGTAGTCGATGTGGCGGTGATCAAGCTCCTCACCGAGGTCAAAATTCCTCGGCATGTTCAGATGCTCGATTGGCAACGCTGGCGGATGATCGCGCATATCGCAGCCATATTGTCTGGCACGGGCAAGTTGACGGCTCACGCACCCTTCCGGCGATTTGGTGCAGTTCTCAACGAGGCGGGTTATTCAGAAAACCGCCTGTTACGCCTGCTGTCCACCCACGGCGACGCCCTTTACGATCAGGTGTACCGAGCGACACGCATCATCGCGCAAAAGGGCAAACAGCCTGTCGATCTATGGACGATGTACCACCTATTGGACCCTGACCAGAAGCAGGCTGAAAGAGCCCGCATTCGCATAGCTCAAGATTATTATACTGCCGAAGTGGCCGATAAGGGGGACGTCGAGTGACGACTGACATCACGCACGGCGCGACGCCGAAGTTCATCCAAATCCATTTCCTAGCCGCTTGGCCAGGCGCCCTGCTTAACCGCGACGATGCCGGACTTTCCAAGCGCCTGCCATTCGGCGACGCCATTCGCACGCGCATCTCGTCTCAGTGCTTGAAAAGGCATTGGCGGGTAGCGGATGATCGTCACGCAATCGAAAAGCTCGCTGAGCAAAACGGGATCGAAGGCGTTCGATCCAAGATGGCGATCGAACGTCAGGTCACGGGGCCTTTGCGAGCACGGTTCGACAAGGACATGGTCGATGCGGTCGAGAACGCCTTTATTGCAAAGTTCTACGGTAAAAATGCCGGTGATAAGCAACAGCGCCAGGCGCTGCTTTTTGGCCGTCCAGAGATCAACTGGATGCGGGAGGAAGCCGATCGTCTCCTGTCTGAAAGCGCGAGCACAGCAGGCGTAAAAGCCGCCGCGGAAGTCTGGGTCAAGGAACAAAAGAATAACCTCAACCAACTTCGCGATCAGAACCTGCTAGCCGCCTCGCTGGAAGCCGCTTTGTTCGGGCGGATGGTGACGAGCGACACCAAGGCAAACCGTGATGCCGCAATCCATGTCGCTCATGCCTTCACCGTCCATGAGCAGCAGATCGAAACTGACTATTTCACCGTCGTCGACGATCTGCGCGACCGCGAACAGGGTGACGATGCGGGCGCGGCGGGCGTGTTCGATACCGAACTGACCTCGGGGCTCTATTATGGCTATGTCGTGGTCGACGTGCCGCTGCTGGTGTCGAACCTGACCGGCTGCGACCGCGCAGATTGGACCGGCGACTATGACCGCACGCTGGCGGCCCAGGTCGTCGAGCATTTGGTCCACCTGATCGCCGAGGTGTCGCCGGGCGCCAAGAAGGGCTCGACCGCCCCCTATAGCCGCGCCGAGCTGGTGCTGGTCGAGGCGGGCGACCGCCAGCCGCGCACGCTGGCCAATGCGTTCCGTGATGCGGTGGCGCTGGTCGATCGGGGCTCCAACGAACCGCTGGGCGCGCGCGCGGCCAAGGCGATGAAGGATCATCTGGCCGAGATGGACGCGGTCTATGAAACCGGCGAAGCGCGACGCCATGCCGCCCTGCCCCAGCTGAAGCTGGACGGCATCGCCGACGGCAGCCTGCGCCAGCTGGCGGACTGGGCGGGGGCGCTGGTCCGCGATGCGCGGATGCCCGCCGCATGAGGCATTTGCTGCTGGACCTCGATGCGCCGCTGATGAGTTTCGGCGGCGATCTGGTCGATGCGTATGGCGTGGTGCGCGACTTTCCCGCCAAGTCGATGGTGGCGGGGCTGTTCGGCAATGCGCTGGGCTGGGAACGCTATGACGCCGCGCATCATGCCGCGTTGCAGGCGCGGCTGACCATCGGCGCCGCCCGCATCGCCGAGGGCCAGCGCCAGCGCGAGTTCCAGACCGCCAAGCTGGAGGCCAATGATCGCGGCTGGACCACCCATGGCCGGGTCGAGGGCCGCGCGGGCGGTGCCGATACCTATAAGTCGCCGCATATCCGCTATCGCGACATGGATGCCGATGCGCGGGTGCTGGTCGCCTGTCGGCTGGCGGAGGGGGACGGCCCCGATCTCGACGCGCTTGCCGCCGCGCTGACCCGGCCGGAGCGGCCGCTGTTCATCGGCCGCAAGCCTTTCGTACCGTCGCGCCCGCTGCTGCTGGGACTGATCGAGGCCGACACCATCCCCGATGCGCTGGTCGCGGGCCTCGCTTTGCTCCGCACGCCGCCGCCCCGCCAGGACAGCCTGCGCGCGCAATGGCCTTATGGCGAGCCGGCCGGTTCCGCCATCGCCTCCAACACGCGCGAGGACGAATGGACCGATGAGCGCCACTGGCCCGCCGGGGTCCATGCAGGCCTTCGCCGCGTGATGCTGGGGCGGATCGCCTGGCCGGAGGAGAGCGCGTGAGCCTGCACCTGGTTCGCATCGGCATCGACCCGCAGGCGCTCGCCATCTTCGCGGCCAAGCGACGGTTGAGCGACGACGACGCGGGCTATGCGCTTCACGCCGCGCTGGCGGCGCGGTTCGGACAGGCCGCCCCCCGCCCCTTCCGCTACCTGCCCGACCATGCGCGCGGTCCCCATCTGCTCGGTTATCACATGGATGGAGCCGCGCTGGCCGACGCCATCGCGCTGCCGCCCGCGGATGCGCTGCTGGCCGATCTGTTCACGGCACCCCAGGTTCAGGCGATGCCCGAAACATGGCGCGAGGGCGCTCGCTATGCCTTCGACATGCGTGTCCGCCCCGTGGTCCGCTTCGGCAAGACGATCCGCGCCGCCCGAGCCGAGCGCGCCGATGCGTGGCAGAGTCGGGCGGGCGAGATCGATGCCTATGTCCATGCCTGCGAACGCGTGGCGGCGGAGGGTGGCGATACTGCCTTGGTCGATCGCGAGGCGGTCTATACCCAGTGGCTCGCCAAGCGGCTGGAGGGCGCCGCGACACTGGAACAGGCGACGTTGCGGGCCTTTCACCGCTCCCGCACCCGGCGCAGCACGCACGACACCAGGGGCGCGCGGACCCGCTCGGTCGAGGGGCCTGATGCGGTGATGACCGGCACACTGACCATCACCGATCCCCAAGGCTTCGCCAGGCTGCTGGCCAGCGGCGTCGGGCGTCATGCCGCCTTCGGCTATGGCATGATGCTGCTCTCGCCGCCGGGACGCGCCGGGTAATGCTGTCCGGCCGCCTGGGGCTGGAGAAGGCACGCATCCCGCACGCCGACCGGCATGGGCTGGTCTGGTTGAAGCGCGGGCGGCTAGAGGTGGAAGACGGTTGCCTGCGTTTCGTGACGGCGGGTGGCGGGGCGATGGAGGCGGGCGACTATCAGATCCCCTATCACGCCATCTCGATCATCCTGCTCGGGCCGGGGTCGAGCGTCACCCATGACGCGCTGCGGCTGCTGGCGCGGCACGGCTGCGCGCTGGCCGCGATCGGCGACGGGGCGGTGCGCTTCTATACCGCGCCGCCATTGATGCCCGACAACTCGGCGCTGGCGCGTGCGCAGGTGCGGCGCTGGGCCGATCCGAAACAACGCATGGAGGTCGCCCGCGCCATGTATGCGATGCGCTTCGGCGAGATCGTACGCACCCGCGACATCGCGGTCCTGCGCGGACAGGAGGGTGCACGGATCAAGCGTGCCTATGTCCTTGCCGCCGAGCGCCACGGCATCGGCTGGAATGGACGCCGCTATGACCGCGAGAACCCGGAAGCGGGCGACCTCGCCAACCAGGCGATCAACCACGCAGGATCGGCGATGACCGCCGCCGCCTGCGTCGCGGTGGCCGCGACCGGCGCCATCCCCCAACTCGGCTTCGTGCATGAGGATTCCGGGCAGAGCTTTGTCCTCGACATCGCCGACCTGTATCGCCACGACGTCCTGCTCGACATCGCGTTCGGCGCGGTGCGGGAAGCCCGTGCGCGCGGGGCCGCTCCGATCGAACGGCTGGTGCGCAAACGATCCGCCCTGCTCTTTCGCCAGCGTGGCGTGATCCCGGGCATGATCGACCGGATCAAGACCTTGCTGATGCCAGGCGGTGTCGACGGAGAAGGTGACGGTGCGGACCAGCCGCCCGCTCCGGTCAATAGCTGATGCCGCTGACCATGGTCATCACCCGCGACGTCGAAGATCGCTATCGCGGCTTTCTGGGCTCGGCGATGCTGGAACTCGCGCCCGGCGTCTATGCCCAGCCCCGCATGAGCGCCGGCGTGCGCGCCCGCATCTGGACCGTCGTCGAGGAATGGCACGCCCGCCTGCGCCGGGGCAGCATCGTGATGTGCTGGGCCGAATCCGCCGCCGCGGGTGGCCTGGGTCTCCTGACCCTGGGCGAGCCGCCCAAGGACGTGGTATCGCATGAAGGCATCCTGCTCGTGCGCCGCGCCTTGTCCTGCCGTAATCCCGCCGAACCGACACCGTAAACCTCGGCTCGACAGAGGGTCTTTGACATTGTGAAGAAAATCAACGATCTGCCTGGCAGAGGCTCCCCCGCACACGCGGGGATGGTCCCCTCGATCCCGGCTATGGCGTGCGGCCGGCCGCGGCTCCCCCGCACACGCGGGGATGGTCCCCATGCCGCCGAGCTCGTTGAGGTTCAGCTCGAGGCTCCCCCGCACACGCGGGGATGGTCCCCTCTCGGGAC
>FWWM01012533.1_pt1 | contig 14064 bp, 13 predicted proteins | sample 2228351 | NCBI WGS metagenome assembly FWWM01 (sample SAMEA103939774, study PRJEB20133) | metagenome | reverse complement strand
ATCTATCACTACGATGGCAGCAACTGGACGCTTCATACCGCTGTCTCCACCTGGCTCAACTCGGTGCACATGGTGTCGGCCGACGAGGGCTGGGCTGTGGGCCAGTATGGTCGCATCTACCACTACGGCTGCCCCTGAGGGTCAACCCTGAGAGGCATTGCCTGATCCTGTGCTGGTGGGGGAGGGCGTCCAGGTGGATTGCCCTCCCCGAATTTTGGGGAGCTTGAATTAGTCCCGCTGGCTAAGCTGGGCAGTCGGCTGCGTTTAGAACGAAACCTTGCGGTGCTTGCCTTTGGCCCTCATCTTTCCCTGTTGGGCTGAGGGAGACGCGCGTCCAGTGTACCTTGGCCCAGGCGCGACTGTGCTTGGGCCAAGGGGATTGGGGTCTACCACTGGTTTTTAGGTCTTTTTGGGGTGCGCCGTGCCATGCCTTGACAATCCAGCTTCCAGGCGCCCTGTGCCTACCCTCTGCCGCGGCATCCGTGACCTCAAAGGGGCGCAAACTGACGCTGAGCGTAATTGTCAAGCAGATAGGGCGCGCCCACGAAATCCGAAAGCCGTGCACCTGATCCCGGTACGGCGCCTCGCGGGTCGCCGTAGCGGGGCCCAAAACCCTTCCTTAGAATTATGGCGGCCTTGCAGGGGGGCGGTCGCACTGCTAATATCCCCGCACCGGGCGGATAGCTCAGCTGGTAGAGCGCTCCCTTCACAGGGGAGAAGTCGGGGGTTCAAGTCCTCCTCCGCCCATTTTTCATGTACGTCGCCGTCGAAGGTTGGCCCGCGTTGGGCAAAAGCGAGCTGTTGTCCGCCCTCCGCCTCTACTACCCCACCACCGTCCTGGTCCTGCCCGAGCTCGTCAAAGAGGTCTGCGAGCAAGATGGGCTGGACCTCTTCCGCGACCGACACCCCCTGGCCCAACGCCTTGGGGAAAGGCGTCCGCCGCGCGAAGCCCTCATCCGCCAGGCGCTTGAGCAAGGGCGCACCGTGGTCGAAGAATCCCACCTGGCCGTTCATGCCGCCTACTCCGCCGCCTTGGGCGACAGCTTCTTCCTCGCCGAGTTCGCCCGCCTGGAAAAAAAGATCCTGTGGCCGGAGCTTTTTGTGCGCTTGGAAGCGCCCGTGGAGGTGAGCGGGCTCCGCCAACAGGCCCGTGGCGACCCCAGGTACATGGTCCAGCCCCACGTTTTGGAGGCCATGCGGGACTGGCTTGTGCGGTGGCACGAGCAGCGGGGGAGCCGGGTGGTGGTGCTGGACGCCGACCGCCCTCCCCACGAGGTGCTGCATGACCTTGTCCAAGTGCTCGGCCTGGCGTACCGGCCGCACGTGGTCGACCGGGTGCTGCCCTACCTCGTGCTTCTCGGCCGACCCGCCTCGGGCAAGTCCGAACTCGTCCAGTTCCTGCAGGGGCTGGAGCCGGGAACCCGCGTCCGCCACTACCACTTGGGCAAGCTGCGCGTGCTCGACGACTTCCCCATTCTGTGGCAGAAGTTCGTAGAGGACGACCGCTGGGAGGCCGTGGGCCGGGGCCGCCTCCATTCCCGTCGCAGCGGGGAAAACTACGCCGTGGCCGACGACCACCTGTGGAACTTCCTCATCCTCGCCCTCAACGACGCCGTGGCCAAACAGCCCGCAGGACCGGGAGAGACTGTGCTGATGGAGTTCTCCCGTGGCGGGCCCCAAGGCTACCGACGGGCCCTCGAGCTTCTCAGCCCCGAGGTGCTGCGCCAAGGTGCCATCCTGTACCTGGGCGTCTCGTTTGAGGAATCATGGCGGCGGAACGTGGCCCGCTACGATCGGGACCACCGCGACGGCCTCCTCACCCACTCCGTACCCCGCGAGGAAATGGAGCGCACCTACCTGGTCGACGACTGGAAGAACTTGGCCACGGGCCGCTCCGGTTACCTGTCTGTGCAAGGCGTGCAGGTGCCCTACGTCACCGTGCTCAACGAGCCCGAGCCCAAAACCACCCGGGACTTTGCCGAGCGGTTCAGGCCCGCGTTGGACGAGCTGTTTGGCCTGTGGAACAATCGCCCATGACCCGGTGTTTTTTGCTTCTGGGCCAGGCGCCCAACCCGGAGGTGGCCCAGCAGGTGGCGCACATGTTCGCCCCTTGCCCCTATGTGTACTTCATCGCCGCGTTTGGGAATTTTGTGGTGGGCGTGTTCGCCCTTCCTCCGGAGCGACGGTGGTGGTTGCGCAGCGTGGTTGAGGACCCCGAGGGGACGATGGGGTTGGTCCAGGCCGCGGTGTACGAGACCGATGCGCCGGCCTACCCGCCCCGCTTAGAGCCCCGGGAGGTTGACGACGCCGACGACCTCAGCCCCTGCGGAGCCGACTGCACGCGCTGTCCCCGGTTTGGGGACGACTGCCCCGGCTGCCCGGGCTCGGCTCGCTCTGCCCGGCCCTGAGCGCCTCCCGGCAACCGGATAAAGTTCCCTCGAAAGGAGCGGCACAGTGAAGGTTGAGGGCGTGCGCGGCATGCGCGACATCCTGCCCGAGGAGGCCCGGGTTTGGCAGGCCGTGGAGGCCAAAATCCGCGAGGTGTTTGCCCTCTACGGGTACAAGGAGATCCGTCCGCCGGTGGTGGAGCGGGCGGAGCTTTTCGCCCGGGGGGTGGGCGAGGCCACCGAGGTGGTGCACAAGGAGATGTACGTGTTTCCCGACCGCAAGGGCTTGGAGCTGGCCTTGCGGCCGGAGGCCACGGCCTCGGTGGTGCGGGCCTACATCGAGCACGGCCTGCACGCCCAGGGCGGCGTGGCCAAGCTGTATTACTTGGGCCCCATGTTCCGCTACGAAAAGCCGCAGATGGGCAGACAGCGCCAGTTCCACCAATACGGCGTGGAAGCGTTGGGCTCCCTCGATCCCGCGCTGGACGCGGAGGTCATGGCCCTGGCCTGGCACCTGATGGAGGCCTTTGACCTGGAGCGGGAGACCCTTCTTTTGCGCGTGAATTCCATCGGTTGTCGGGAGGACCGGCCCCGCTACCGCGAGGCCCTGCGAAGCTATTTTGTACCGCACGCGGCGGAGCTGTGCGCCGACTGCCAGCGCCGGCTTGAGGAAAACCCGCTGCGTATCCTGGATTGCAAGGAACCCGTTTGCCGGGAGCTGGCCCGTGCCGCGCCCCGCAGCACGGAATACCTCTGCCCCTCCTGCCAACAGCACTTCGCCCAGGTCCTTTCGTTCCTCGACGACCTGGGGTTGGCGCACGAAGAGGATCCCACGCTGGTGCGAGGCCTGGACTACTACACGCGGACGGTGTTCGAGCTGGCCTCCCAAGCGCTGGGGGCCCAGGACGCCCTGCTCGGTGGGGGGCGGTACGACGACCTGGTGGAGGTTTTGGGCGGGCCGGCGACGCCGGGGGTGGGATTTGCCGGTGGGATGGAGCGGCTCATTTTGGTGCTCAGCGAGCGGGCCTCGCTCGTCCCGAACCAACCTGAGCTCGATGGGTACGTGGTGCCCATCGGGGCCGAGGCCAAGCGGCCGGCGGTGCAGCTTCTGGCCCGCTTGCGCCGCGCCGGGCTTTCCGCGGACATGGACTATATGGGCCGCTCCTTGCGCAAGATGATGGAAGTGGCGGGCAAGCGGGCCCGGTTCGCTTTAATTCTCGGTCCGGACGAACTGGCCCGCAGCGAAGTCACCCTCAAAGACCTCCGAACCGGAGCGTCCCGCTCTTTTCCACTTTCCGAGGCTGTCGCGGCCCTGAAGTCTGCGCGCGGATCCGCTTAGTCGCCGGCCACGAACCGCAGACCGCGCTTGAGCCGCTGCGGAAGGTCTTCGGGAAGTTCATGGCCGAGCCCTGGGACGACCTCGAGCGCGCATGCCATCCCGCTTTTGGCCATTTGCGCGCAGAGGTGGCGCACCTCGGGGAGGAAGTGATCCTCTTCTCCTGTGAGCACCCACCCCCTCAAGCCGCGACGGGCCGCTTGGTCAAGGAGCGGCAGCCACGGGGCCCAATCCCGCACCGCGGGGATCAACGCAAGGAATCCCGCGCTGGACACCGGTGCACCTTGGAGGGCCATCCGGATCGCCAGGGCCCCTCCTGCGGAAATTCCCCCAAGGATCACGTTGTGGCCGTCCACAGGGTTATCTTGGCGGACGCGCGCGAAAAGCGTGGCGATCTCCCCCTCGGCTTTCTCACGGTCATGCCAAGAGAAGGCGTTCTCCCATTCCAGCTGGGTGCCTTGGGGAACGGCAACCGCCCACCCCAGTTCCACCGCAGGCCGGAAATAGCGCGCGCACTCTTCGGCTGTGGATCCATGGGCGTGCAGCGCGACCAGAAGGGGATAGGGAGGTGGATAGGGAGGTGGCGTCCCGCGAGGTAAATGGACGAGGGCCTTTGGCTCGGCGCGGGCCTGGGCTTCCTGTTGGGCCCGACCGCACTCCTCCACCAGAGCTTGAAACTCCTTTCGCTCCCGCAAGGGGTCGAGGTCAGGATCCTGCAGGGAATGCTTGCCCCACCAGCACCCCTGGCGCCGCGCCGCCCACAACACATGGAGGGCTTCGTCGGTCTGCCCCACCCGGCACTTCAGGCAGGCGACCCAAAATGCAGTTTGGGCCCTCTTCTCCGGGAAAAGGGATGCCGCCTCTTCCGCCACGGCCAGGGCTTCGTGGTACTGACCCGCGCGGTAGTGACGGAACATAGCGCGGGCCAGGCCCTGAAACGTTGTTGCAGGCATCCCCTCCGGCCGGGCGGGCAAGATCTCACCGCCCTAAAAGCAGGGCCAGAAGACCCTTCTGGGCGTGCAAGCGGTTCTCCGCCTGGTCGAAAATGGCCGAATGGGCCGTGCGGGAAGCCTCGTAGGTGATCTCCTCGCCGTAATGGGCGGGAAGGCAGTGCATCACCAACACCTGGGGGTGGGCCAGGCGCAGGAGGTCGAGGTTGACCTGGAACCCCTGGAACTTGCGCCGGCGCTCCTCGGCTTCCGCTTCTTGGCCCATGCTTGTCCACACGTCGGTATACAGCACGTCGGCCCCGCGGGCCGCTTCGCGTGGGTCGTGCAGGATCTGCACGTCGGCGCCCCAGCGGCGGGCCTCTTCCACCACCTGGGCCAGCGGCTCGTGGCCGGGTGGACAGGCGATTCGGAAGCGCAAGCCCAGCTTGGCCGAGGCCTGGATAAGGGAGTTGGCCACGTTGTTGCCGTCGCCGATGAACGCGAGCGTCAATCCCTCCAGCCGGCGCTTCTTCTCCCAAATGGTGAGCATGTCCCCCAAGGCCTGGCAGGGGTGGAAGGAATCGGAAAGGCCGTTGATCACAGGCACGGTGGCGTAGCGGGCCAGCTCCTCCACGATTTCGTGCCCGAACACCCGGGCCATGATCCCGTCCACAAACCGGGAGAGGTTGAGGGCGATGTCTTCGGTGGTTTCCCGTTTTCCGAGCTTGATGTCCTCGGGCCCGAGGTACAGGGCGTGGCCGCCCAGCTGGGTCATCCCCACCTCGAACGACACCCGTGTACGCAGGGACGGCTTCTGGAAGATCATGGCCAGGGTCTTGCCGCGCAGGATGTGCTGGTGGTCCACACCGGCGCGCAGCTCGCGCTTGAGGTGGGCTGCGGTTTCCAACACCTCCCAAATTTCTTCGGTTGTCCAGTCGGAAAAGCTCACCAGGTCGCGTTTCATGCTTCCTCTTTCTTTTCCGGCTCGGCCTCAAAATGGGCGGTGACGATATGGGTGCTTGTGGAGGAGACGCCCTCGACCTTGCGGATTTCCTCGGTGACGAAGTGGTGCAGATCGGCTACGGAGAAGCTGGTGGGCGGCTGGTCGAACTCCAGGTAGGCGATGATGTCGTAGTCGCCGAACACGGTGTCCACGCGTTTGACGTGGGGTTTGCGACGGATGATTTCGGCTACCCTTCCTTCGGCAGCCCCCCGGCAGCGGATAAACACATAAGCTCCTACGACCATGGGCGTCCTCCTGTCCGGCTTGGGAATTCCGCCCCAAGCATAGCCGCGGCTTTGCCGATGGGCAAAAGTGTTGGGCGGTGGGGAGGCCCACCGGTACAATGGCCCCTTATGGACAAGGTGCGTGTGAGGTTTGCGCCCAGCCCCACAGGATATCTCCACGTGGGCGGTGCACGGACAGCTTTGTTCAACTGGCTTTTCGCCCGCCACCACGGCGGCACGTTCATCCTGCGCATCGAGGACACCGACCGCACCCGCTCCACGGAGGAAGCCATCGAACAGATCATCGCTTCCCTGCGCTGGCTGGGGCTTGATTGGGATGAGTTTTATCGCCAGACGGATCGGTTTTCTGTGCATCGGGCCGTGGCCCAGGAGCTCCTGCGCCGCGGCGCAGCTTACGAACACGAAGGGGCCGTATGGTTTAGGGTGCCCAAGGAGGGGACTACCGTGGTGCCCGACCTCCTGGCTGGGGACGTGCGGTTTCAGCACCGCGAGCTTAAGGATTTGGTCATCCTCCGCTCCGATGGCACCCCCACCTACAACTTCGCCTGCGTGGTGGATGACCACGACATGGGGATTACCCACGTGATCCGCGGGGATGAGCACCTCAACAACACGCCCAAGCAAATCCTCATCTACCAGGCCTTGGGCTGGCCCATGCCCCTGTTTGCCCATATCCCCCTCATCCTCGGTCCCGATCGCTCCAAGCTCTCCAAGCGCCATGGGGCTGTGTCGGTGTTGGAGTACGAAAAGAACGGGATTTTGCCCGAGGCGTTGGTGAACTTCTTGGCTCGGTTGGGCTGGTCCCACGGCGATCAAGAGGTGTTCAGCCGAGAGGAGCTCATCGCTTATTTCGACCTCCCCGACGTGGGCCAGTCGGCCAGCGTGTTCGACGAAACCAAGCTTCTTTGGCTTAACCACGCGTGGATGAAGCGCAAAAGCCCGGAGGAGCTGGCCGGTTTGCTGCGCAAGTACCTTGTGGAGACGGGTGTGGCCACGCCGGAGCAGGTGGCGGCGCTGGGCGAAGCCAAGCTGGTGCAGGCCGCTGAGCTTTTGCGCGACCGCAGCAGGACGCTGGTGGACATGGCCCACGCCGCGCGGTTTCTCTTCCCCGGTGAAGTGCCCATCCCCCCTGAAGGGGAGGAGCTCCTCAGGGCCGAGCTGTCCCCAGCGTTTGAAGCCTTGGCCCGCAGGATGGAGCAGCTGAGCGACTCCAGCCCTGCGGCGATGGAAAGTGCGGTGCGGGAGGTGCTGGCTTCCCTGGGGCGGCCCTTGAAGGACGTGGCGCTGCCCATGCGCGTGGTGGTCACCGGCTCCCGTGTCGGCCCGAGTTTGTTTGAGGTGTTGGCCCTGGCCGGACCGGAGTTGGTGGCGTTCCGCCTCCGCCGCGCCGCGGACAAGCTTCAGAAAGGAAGCCCATGAGGTGGATTGCGCTGTTGGCTTTGGCCCTGGCCGGGTTGGCTCAGGGTCAAGAGATCCGTTTGCAGCCCGTCTCGATCGAAAGTGTGGGCCAGTGGGCGCAAGCCCTGGTTCCGCTGAGGCTTAAGCCCACGCCCGCGCAAGATGTGAAGCTCGAGGGCACGACCTTGGCCCTCAGCCAGTGGGGAGAGGTGGCGCTTGGGCAGGCCCGCTACACCCTCCTTCTTGGGGCCCTCGCCACCGGCGAGGTCCAACTGTGGGTGGACCGCAACCGGGACCGCAAGTTGACCGCTGACGAGGCCCTGCGCGGCCAACCCGTTTCTGGAGGGCTAACTTGGAGCCTCAACCTGCAGGCCGAACCCGCTGGTGGAGAACCCTACGCTTACCCCGTCGTTGTGCTGTGGCCGGAGGGGCGGGGGTACGTGTTCCTCCTCGGTGGAGCACCCCGCCGCGGGGCCCTGGAACTTGAGGGTGGGGTCCACACTTTCACGTTGGTCGACGGGGACCTGGACGGCGTGTACGGGTCCAAGGGCGACTTCTACGTGGTGGACGTGGACGGCGATGAAGTGCTGTATGGGGACCCCGACGGCCACGAGCGGTTCGCCTTCGACGAGGCTTTCACTGTGGGGAACAAAAGTTTTCGCCTGTCGCGGGTGGCGCCCGACGGCCGGTGGGTGCAGCTGGCGCCTACGGTGTTCGTGCCGCCCAAAGTGGCCCTCATCCCCGGCCATGCCGCCCCCGACTTCCAGTTCCGCTCCTTTGCCACCGGCCAAACCTTGGCCCTGTCCCACTTCCGCGGGCGCGTGGTGCTCCTCGACTTTTGGGCCACGTGGTGCGGGCCGTGCATGAACGAGCTGCCCTCGCTCCTGACGCTGTACAAAAAGTTCAGCGCGGACGGGTTTGAAATCGTGGGCGTGAGCCTCGATATCCACGCTTCTGAACTGCAGCGGGTGATCGAGTCCTACGGCATCCCTTGGCCCGTGGCCTTTGAGGGCAAACAGTGGGACAACTCGCTGGCGCAGCTGTACCGTGTGTACCAAATCCCCACGTCCTACCTTCTCGACCGCCAGGGCCGCATCCGCTACCGCGACCTCCACGGCGAGGAGCTGGCGGCCCGGGTAGCCGAACTCCTGGCCGAAGGGCAACCCGTGGCCCCCGCCGAGCCCTCTCCGCCCGCAGTTGTCCTCCCCACCACACCGCAGCCCATCTTGGAGATCAAGGTCCCGGCCCAAGTGGGGGTGGTCTCCGGACAGAAGAGCACGCTGCAGGTGGTGCTGGTGAACACCGAGGCGTACGAGGCCGAGGAGGTCCGGGTCTTTGTGCAAAATCTGCCTTCCAACCTCAAAGCTGCGGAGGTGGAGGTGGGTTCGATCCCGCCTTTCGGCGAACGCACCGTCACCCTGGCCCTCGAAGCGGGCGACCTCACCGCCGAGCTTTCCCCTAGCCAACTGCACGTGGTGTACCACTACTGCATCGACGACTCCTGTTTCCAAATGGTGCAGAAAGCGGAGCTGCGTTGGGCGCTGGGAGCCGCCCCATCCGCGAGCTCCGGCCTTTGGAGCCCGGTTTGGATCGTGGTCTTGCTCGTGGTGGGGCTGGTAGCAGCGTGGTTCATACGTGGTCGCCTGTTGAGCGTCGTCCTCGTGCTTCTCGTGGTGGTGGGGGCGGTGACGCTCGCGTTGGGGGTCATGCGAGGTCAGAGCCGGCAGGCCCAGCGCGTGGGAAGCACGTTGTGCACCTCGTGCGTGGGACTTGAGGCCACGCCCAGCCGCAAAGTGTCCTTGTCGCCCACGGCCCAGGCCGTGCTCGCTACGGTGAACAAGCCCGTGCGCATCACGGTGTTTTACACCGTGTGGTGCAAGTCCTGCCCGTACGTGAAGGACCTCGTGCAGGAGATGGCCAAATTCAACAGCCTGATCCAATTTGAGTTTGTGGACGCGGAGGTGGAGACCGCGCGGGCGGAGGCCGCGGGGGTGTGGCGCTCCGGTCGGCTGGTGGTCCCGGCCACGGTGGTCGCAGGCAGCTCCGAAGTGCTGTTCGGCGCTCAAGGGATCGAGGCCCGCCTCCTTGAGGAAATTCGCAAGGTGACCCGATGAAGCTCCGCCACTTCCGCCGTGGGACCCAAATCCTGGGCTTGGTGCTGGCCTTTTTGGGGGTGGCCGGCCTCGGCATGACCCATCTCCTTTACCCCGGGCTCCACTGCTACGCGTGCCCGTGGGCGGTGACCGTGTGCCCGATTGGGCTTATGCAAAACCTCGTCATCGCCGGTTCGGTTCCCTTGTACTTTTTGGGGGCAGTGGCGCTTTACGGGCTGGCCTTGGGACGGGGCTGGTGCGGCTGGTTCTGCCCCTTCGGCACGGTGAACGACCTTTTGGCGTTTCGACGGCGCAAGTTCCTCAAGCCGCTTACGCTATTTAAGTTTGTCGTCTTGGGGGGTACCCTGTTGGCGGCGTGGAGATGGGCCGACACGTGGTTTTGCAAACTGTGCCCGGCCGCGTCGCTTACGGCATCACTGCCTTACCTTGGGTTGGGCCTCGCCCAGGTCAACACCCCGTTGCTGATCCACATGGGCACCCTAGCAGGAACGTTGCTGGGGATGATCTTCATCGCCCGGTTTTGGTGCCGGTACCTCTGTCCGATGGGGGCCCTGCTTGCTTTGTTTAACCGGGTAAGCCTGTTCGGGCTGCGCCTTAAACCGGGGAAGTGCACCACATGCGAGCTGTGCACCAAGGCCTGCCCCATGGGCATTGTGCCCCACCAGGACATCAACTCCACGGATTGCATCAAGTGCGGAAGGTGTGTGCCCAGCTGCCCTACCGGCGCCTTAACCGTGGGCTTCTCCCTTCCCGGGGAGGAGGGCCGTGATCCGCTACGCGTTGCTCGGGCTCGTCCAGGGGCTCACCGAGTTCCTTCCGGTCAGTAGTTCCGGGCATTTAGCGGCCCTGCGGCTTTGGTGGGGCCTTGCTTCCCCTGGCCTTGTGGTCGAAGCTGCGGCGCACTTGGGCACCCTGCTTGCTTTGCTTTTCTACTTCCGGGCCGACCTCCTCCGCCTGGTACGGGGAGGGGGGGAGCGAAGCGAAGTTGGGCTTCTGGCCGTGGCCACTGTGCCCCTGGTACCGGCTGGGCTGTTGGGCCGGGAGGCGGTGGAGGCCGCCTTCGCGTCGCCCCGGTGGGTGGGCCTGGGCCTTTGGGGTACGGCTTGGGCCCTGTTGGGGGCTCAGCTTTTGGCCCGGCGAGCGCGGGCGGCCTATGTCCGCTGGCCCCAGGCCCTGGGCGTGGGCTTGGCTCAAGCACTGGCCCTTTTCCCCGGTCTTTCCCGCTCGGGGCTTACCGTGGCCGCCGGTGTGGCCTTAGGCGTGCAGGCGGCCCCAGCGGCACGATTTTCATTTTTGCTTGGCGTTCCTGCGGTGGCCGGGGCCAGCTTGTGGGCCTTGCTGCAAGCCAGCGGACAAGGTGACGTGCCTTGGGCGGCCTTGGGCGTGGTCTTTTCCGTAGCCGCCGTCACTGGTCTGTTGGCCATTCACCTGTTCTTGTCCTTTGTGCGGCGCGGGTGGTTGTGGCCCTTCGCCCTCTATTGCCTTCTGCTCGGAGGGTTTCTCCTTTTCTAGGGGCCGCCAAGGGACATTTGTCCGTGCCCTGGTAGGACTAAAACCTTCCTTTGGTGCCGCGGAATTCCCCTGGTTGTGGACCAAGTGTTGTGCCTTTTCCCCTCCGTCCGCACCAAACTCCTCTGGCGATGCGCGCCGGACCTTTTTCGCGGAACATCGGGAAAGCTTTGGTTTCTTTGGTCGTGGGGAGCGCGGTGGCCTGGCCGGTCGGTGCTACGCCCTATTACGCCGATGCCTTCCGCACCAATGCCCAATTCAGCGGAGCATGGTATTGGCTTACGCAGCCCCATTACGCAGAGTGGGAATTCTGGAGCTTGGCTTTACCGTGGGCGGACTCCCTAAGTTTGGAGGCCCTGGTGTTCGTGCGCGCTGACGAAGGCCGGGCGCCTGCGGAGATCGGGCTTCGGCTGAAGGTGGGGACCTTGGGAGGTCCGGACTTTCGTACGTACTTGGTTCGTCTGCAGCGGGTGTACACGAGCGAAGCGGCGGTGGGGTACTTTGGGCAGCTGATCCTTTCCCGTCGTGAATTGAAGCTGGGTTCGCGGCTGGTGGTGGCGCTGGAGGGCCGCCAAACCACCCTTCCCCTTGGGCTCAGCTCCACCTCGTTGCGGATTACAACCCCAAGCTACGCGGGCCAGGCCGCGGTGGCCACCCCAGCCGCCCTCGACCTTGCCGGCAGCCACGGCGGGCTCGATCAACCCTCGCGGACTCCCAGCGATCGGTGGGTGCGCCTGACCGCGGACAGCCACCGCAGTCAGCCCATTTTCCTCTCCCCAGGCACCTACCAGGCCGAGTTGGGCTGGGACGGGCCGTACACCGCACCCGACCTGGAAGATTGCTACCAAGTGAACTTGCGGGTTGGTCAGGTCATTTCCCTGCGCTTGGAGCTTTCCCACGGCCCTGGTTGCACCTTGTGGCTCCTCGATCCCGCAGGCCAGAAGGTGGCGGAAATCGAAGGGAACTGGATGGGATTGGAGTACCGCGCTCCCCAGTCCGGCGTGTGGAAAGTTGTGGTCCTGTGTCGTGAGAGCGGCCCGAAGTTCACGTACCACCTGACCGTGGGAATCCGCGACGGCGCTTAACGCAACCGGTTCACGTTTTGGCAGGTGCGGCAGTAGTTCGTGCGTTGGCCTTCGAGCAGGAACTCTTCGATGGGGGTTCCACAAACGCGGCAGGGCTCGCCGACCCGACCATGCACGTACAGAAAATCCCGGATCTCCTTCTCGAACAGGTGCTCACCCATGCGGGCCTCGACTTCCGCAATGCCCCAGCGCAAGGTTTTGGGGATGGCCGCCCATAGCCGCTGGAGCTCCTCTTCGCTCAAGGTGTGGGCGTGCCGCACGGGCGACAGCCGCGCTTGGAACAAGATTTCGTCGGCGAAGGCGTTGCCCAGCCCGGCGATGAGGCTTTGATCCACAAGCAGGCGCTTGAGCACCCTGCGCTTACCCCCCACCAGCGCCCGAAAGCGCTCCCACGTGAATTCCTCGGACAACGGCTCCACGCCCAACCCCTGAAGCGGCTCCGCACTTTCCAGCTTGTCCACCACCCACACCTGGGCCAGCTTCACCGGGGTGGGTTCGATCAGGCGTACGTCGTGGCCATTCCCCAAGCTCAGGCGGAGGTCGGTGGAGCCGGTGGGCGCGTAACTTGTGGGACCGTACCACAGCCACGCCCAGCGCATGAGGTGCACCACGAGGTACAGGCCGTGGGAGATGGAAAAGATGAGGCACTTGCCGCGGCGGTCCAGGGCCTCCACCCGTTGCCCGACCAAGCCGTCCGCGCGCCCCGCTTTGATCAGCCCCTTCCGAGAAACTTCGACCCCTCGGACCGGTTGGCCGACGATCCGAGGGGTCAGGAAGTTCTTCACCGCTTCGAGGTCCACCAGTTCAGGCAATTACTGCCCTCCGCAGCAGCCCAGGAAGAAGAAAAACGGCCAGCAGCAGCCGCAAGGAGTTGGGCTGGGCTGGCACGGCGCCCGCCAAATCTTGAGGTAAGGCCCGCACAGGCTTGGCCAGCACGGTACCGAAACGGGCAGGCACGGAGCGCAACAACCTGTGGAGCGGGCCACCAGCTTCACGTGGCCCTCCACGGTTTTCCCCGAACTCAGGGACACCACAATCTTGTAAAAGCCCGGGGCCACCACGTTGCCCAACGCGTCGGTGCCCTTCCACACGAATTCCGTGTCCAAGGCCACCGGCGCCGGCAAGGTCACCGTATAGATCACCTGGCCCGTCCCGAAGACCTGGACTTGCCAGCCCACCACAAGGTCCTGCCCGCCGCAGCAACAGCAGAAGATGCTCCAGAACTGCTCGACCTTGAAGTAGACCTCCTCCCCCACCCAGAACGTGGCGTAGCAGGGGGGCTCCGCAGGAGGAGGTGGTGGGGGACAGCATTGCGCCACCGCCACCGCTCCCAGCATCGCTACAAGCGCCGCAACCGCCAACATCCGCTTCATCATCCACCTCCTTGCGCATTGTACGGCGGCCGGGTGTCCTTCGCGGTGATCCAGGTTACCTTCCGCCGTACACGGCCATTTACACGCTCGCCACAGTCCCGGTTTCATCAAGCGGTGACGGCGTTGGGGGGCCTTCGCCCGGCGAGAACGTCCACGACCGCGTCAACGGCCATGTGGGCCATCTTGAGTCGCGTGGCCCTGGTGGCCGAACCCAAGTGGGGCAACAGCACCACGTTGCGCAAGGGGATCAGCCCTGGGTGTACGATGGGCTCGCGCTCGTAGACGTCAAGACCTGCGCCAAGGATATGGCCTTCCGTTAGGGCGTGGACCAAGGCTTCTTCGTCCACCACGGGTCCGCGGGCGATGTTCACCAAGATCGCCTCCCGCTTCATGAGGCCCAGCTCCCGGGCGCCAATGAGGTGGTGGGTATGCGGGGTGAGGGGCACGCACAGCACCACAAAATCGCTCTCCTGAAGCAGCGTGTCCAGCGGTACCCACGTGGCCTTCAGGGTTTCCTCGGCCTGGGGCTTGCGCGTGCGGGCGTAGTAGAGGACGCGCATGGAGAACCCATGGGCCCGCCGGGCCACAGCTTGCCCGATCCGGCCAAAACCCACCACCCCCAGGGTTTTCCCGTACACGTCGACGCCCAAATGGGGCGGAATGAACGTCCAACCGGGGAAGCCAT